>Ga0307423_1001814_pt1 | contig 12574 bp, 10 predicted proteins | sample SalMarWE160310MG_FD_202154 | JGI IMG/M metagenome (GOLD analysis project Ga0307423, IMG submission 202154) | Salt marsh sediment microbial communities from the Plum Island Ecosystem LTER, Massachusetts, United States - WE1603-10 | ecosystem: Environmental > Aquatic > Marine > Intertidal zone >...
CAATGTTGCCGCAGAGGGGGTCTACGGAATCCAGCTGATCTCTTCCACCAGCAACACTTTCCGAAACAATAACATAACGAATAACAGTCTCAGTTTTGAGATTTCAGGCGGTGAGGGGGCAGTCTACTTTAATGATGTTGACGCTTCAAACACTATAGATGAGAAGCCTGTCTGTTATTGGGTTAACAGGTCATATGAGACGGTTCCATCCGATGTAGAACACGTTATCTTAGTGAACTGCACGGGAATAACTGTTCAAGACGGTGACGCTGGTAAGAGTTACAAGGAGATACTGCTGGTTTACACCAACAACTCGAACATAAGAAACACCAATGTGCCCATTCGTCTGGTTTCTTCATCTCACAATACCATAGCACATAACGCTGGAACGGTTCAGCTTGAAAACTCCTCTTCTAACACAATCACTGAAAACACCATAAAATACGCGAATCAGATGATATACCTGACTGGCTCCTCAAGCAACATCATCTCCGGAAATACGGTCACAGACGGAAACGGCATCCTCATCTATTATTCTTCAAACGATAACATAATCTCCAACAATACATTAACAAATAATGATCAGGGCATCCACCTCTACGGGTCTTCACGCAACATTTTAAGAAACAACCACATGCTCGACAACGAAGACCAATTTTTTGTTTCCAGCTCAGACATCGCGCTCTCAAATTTTGTCAATCAGGTGGACTTATCGAACACTGTGAATTGTAAGCCAATATACTATTGGATTGGTAAAAGAGGCGGCACGGTTCCATCTGACGCTGGCTGCGTAGTGCTAGTGAACTGCACAAGCATGAGCGTTGAAAATTTGAACTTCACGGACGGGCAGAGTATACTGCTTGCGTGGACAACAAACTCGAACATAACCAACAACACAGTAACAGATGGGCAGGGCATTCACCTAACATATTCTTCAAACGGCAACACAGTTTCTGAGAACATAGTAAAAAACAACGACAATGGCATCACAGTTAGTCGCTGCTTCGAGAATATCATAGTTGGAAACAGCATAACAAGCTGTAGTGTTAGCGGTGTTCAGCTTTCTGAATCTCAAAATATAACTGTCATCGGCAACACGATAAAAAGCAACAAACAGTACGGCATTGCTCTAATGGAAAATGCAAACAAAAACACAGTTTCTGAAAATCACCTAGAATACAACAAAATAGGCATCTTTGTCCAAGATTCTTCTGAAAACCTGATTGCCGAAAACATGATATTAAGAAACGATAACTGCGGCATGCAACTCGAAGCAAGTCAGCACGGCAACCGCATCTACCATAACAGCTTCATAGACAACAGACGATGGAAGAGTGGGCTTCAAGTGTCTATTCCCGGAGTGAATGTGTCTGGAGTTTGGGAAGACGGAAATCCTAATGTGTGGGATGACGGCGAAAGAGGAAACTACTGGAGCGAGTATCTTACAAGATACCAGAACGCCACAGAAATCGACGATACAGGAATAGGCGACACGCCCTTCCACATCAACCCCAACAACATAGACAACCATCCAGTATTGGAAGTTGACTTGATCCCAGAATTTCCATCATGGACTATCATGCCACTGTTTGCTATAGCAACTTTGCTAATCATGACCTGCAAAAAGAGGCTAACCCAAAAAAACAGGCACCCCACAATCATATTAGGAGACTAATAATAGTTCATTGTTGAAAACAAGCTTTTTCTGAAAAAACCAGAGCAACTATTTTTTCTGTTTTCTTGCCATCATCTTATCCAATGTGGGCTTCAGTTTCTTGTTTTCTGCCTTGATTTTTTCTGGTCCCAGCGCCTCCAGCTGCTCAGTCATTTCTTTCATGATAGCCGCAAACTTTACTCCCTCCGCAGCCGAAACATACTCTACCCTGAAGCGTTCCTTGCTGAGTCCCAGCTTCTCAAAAATCTTTGTTAAGGCGTCCATTCTATCTTTCATTTTGTAGTTGCCTGAAATGTAGTGGCAGTCATACGGCAGGTGGCATGCGCCAACCATCACCATTCCTGCGCCCTGCCTGAACGCTTCTAGCACAAAATCCTTGTCTACCCTGCCCGAGCACATGACACGTATCGCCCTCATGGTGGGCGGATACTCGAAGCGGCTTGTTCCAGCAAGATCAGCGCCCGCGTAGCTGCACCAGTTACAGAGGAAACCCAGAATCTTGCCCTCAGGATTATCCTCCAAGGCAGCCTTGATTTGAGCCTGAATCTGGTCATCAGTAAAGTGCATCTGAGTTATTGCATCAGACGGGCACTCAGCAACACATGTTCCGCAACCATGACACATAGCCGCCGTAACAGTCGCAGCCTGTCCTTCAACAGCCTTTATTGCGCCATACGGACACTTTGTAACACAGATTCCACATTTTGCTGTCACGTTCTTGCATTTGCTTGGGTCAACTTCGGCTATGATAGGCTCAATCTTCCATGTAGGCTGAGAAAGAACTGTGGCAGCCCGTGCAGCGGCTCCGCTCCCCTGCGACACGCTGTAGGGGATGTCTTTGGGTCCTTGACAGGCTCCAGCCAAAAAGATGCCATCCACAGAAGTATCCAACGGCTTCAGTTTAGGGTGGCTCTCCATAAAGAAGCCGTCGCCACCCCTTGTTATGCTCAAGATTCTGGAAACCTCGTCTGATCCACTGCTTGGAATCGCCGCTGTGCTCAAAACCACAAGCTCCGACTCCACCTCCATAGGCTCTCCGAGCGCCATGTCTTCTGCGCGGATTAGCAGATTCTTTGTTTCGGCAACTTCGGCGACCTGGGAGACTCGTCCCCTGATGAAGGTTACTCCCAACTCGCGGGCTCTTCTGTAGAACTCCTCGTAGCCCTTGAAGTTGGTGCGCATGTCAATGTAGAAGATGTAAACTTCAACATCATCGTGGTAATGCTCTTTAAGCAAAATAGCATTCTTCAACGCATACATGCAGCAGAAGCCTGAACAGTACTCGTGTTTGTTCACGTCCCTAGAGCCAACACACTGAATAAACGAAACCGAACGAGGCTTCTTTCCATCAGAAGCACGTATAACATGGCCTCCGGTTGGACCCGCAGCCAAGATTAATCTCTCAAATTCCATGGCAGTGATAACGTTGTCGAATCTGCTGTAGCCATACTGGCTCTCCTCATATGGCTTGTAAACGTCAAAGCCTGTCGAAACAGTTATTGTTCCAACCTCAAGCTCGATTTCTTCGGGCTGCTGATCAAAATTGATTGCCTGCCGTGCACCACAAGCTTCAACGCACTTATAGCATTCGATGCAGTAGTCCCTGTTGACCGTGTAAACTAGAGGAACAGCCTGATCGAAGGGAACAGAGATTGCCTTTCTGACGCCCATATTCTCGTCCCACTTGTTAGGAAATTCTATTGGGCAGGCGTCCCTGCATTCGCCGCAGCCTGTACAGCTCTCAGCGTTAACGTATCTGGGGTTCTTTCTAATCTTCACCTTAAAGTTTCCTACGAAACCCTCAACGCTGACGAGGTCGGCGTACGATATTATTTCGATGTTAGGGTGCCGGGAAACATCCACCATCTTCGGTCCCTCAATACATATGGAACAGTCCAAGGTCGGGAAGGTCTTGTCCAACGCAGCCATGTGACCGCCAATGCTTTCGCCCTTCTCTAGCAGGTAAACTTTGAATCCCATACCCGCCAAGTCTAAGGCAGAGCTTATTCCAGCTATTCCGCCACCGATTACAAGCGCCTTGTTTGTGACAGGAACCTCCATCATCTCAAGACTCTGAAGAAGCTTTGCTTTCGCAACAGCCATCTTCACGATCTCTTTCGCTTTCTCGGTTGCCTCCTTGGGCGTGCTTTGATGACACCAAGAAGCAAATTCTCGTATGTTTGCCATCTCAAAAAGATACGAGTTCAAGCCCGCATCGGCAACTGTTCTTCGGAATGTTGGCTCATGCATTCTGGGCGAACACGCAGCAACAACAACCCTGTTGAGGTTATGCTCTTTGATGGCTTTCCTGATTTCCTCCTGTCCGGGGTCAGCGCAGGTGTAACGGTTGTCCATGGCCACCACCACATTGGGCAGCGTCCGGGCGTACTCTGTCACTTCTTTGACGTCAACTGTGCCTGCGATGTTAAGTCCGCAGTGGCAAACGAATACACCTACGCGTGGTTCCTCAGACATTGTCTTCCATCTCCTCAGGGGGTAACCGTTTCAGGATCACTTTCTTGAGCTGCTCAGCGTTCCTGTTTTCCATCTCCTTTATCACAGCGCGGGTGGAAGCAAGCTTTTCAAGAGCCTTGTTCCATGCTCCAGAACGAACTTCAGTGTGACGTATGCGCGTCCGGTTAAGCTCCAGTGCCCCCTCCTCTGGACAGGCGATTTTGCAGGCGCCACAGTAGACGCAAAAGGAATCGTTAACTTGCACTTTTCCGTCAGACAGAACTAGGACACCGGGAATCGGACAAACATCAACGCAGTCATTGCAGCCTTCAGGACATTTTTCGCTGTTAACTCTGAGGCTTCCATAAAAAATCTTTTCCACGCTGATTACGCCGTCTGGAAACTTTGTCTCGCAAAAACGGCAGCACGGACACGACTCCTTGTCTATCTCCACTGTGACTTTCAGGTTTTTCTTCTTTGATTTCGAGGTCACGTCCGTAACTTCTTTCCCGTCCGGAGTGCGAACGCTCACCTTAATGTTGCCTAGAGGGCAGGCTTCCTCAATGTCTAGGCACTCCAAACCGCATCTGGTTTCGTCAACCTTGATTTCCCGTATAAGCTGAGGAAAACTTTCCGTTTTGATTACGGGAATAACAGGGTTTCCGTTAACTTTTATGCTCAAAGCTCCGAAGGGACAAACTGCCTCACACATGCCACAGTAATGACACTTTTCTGGGTTGAGGGCTACTGTGGGAGGTCTCGCTTTTTTGCCCTCTGCCTTCGGAGTTCTCGTAACGTGTATGGCTTCTCTGGGGCAGATTTCCATGCAGACCCCGCAGCCCACACACTTGTTCTTATCCAAAGTAAGTGAGTAATGTCTGGTGTGCATCGCCAACTCTATGACAAGTTGGTTTTCGGTTTCGGTTTTGAGCAGTTTTATGGGCGTTTTTCTACCCCACCAAATTTTTTTCCAAACACTGCGAAGGAGATTTACCCTTTTGGTTGTGAATTAGGTTCCATAAACAGTTATAAACATTATTGATTGCTGTTCATGCAACTCCAAAAACAAGCCATAAACATCCAGACTTACGATTTTTTGGTAGTGTTTAAAAACATCGGTTCTCAAAGTTCTCCTGAGGAATACATTCATGGAACGTATAACCATGGCTCATGGAGCCGGCGGAACAGTTATGGGCGACCTAATAAAAAATCATGTGCTAAAGCATCTTGGCGGAAGCAGCGCCGAGGTTCCGCTGGAAGCCCTAGACGATTCTGCAGTAGTAGACAATATTGTTTTGAAGTCCGATTCTCATGCAGTTAAGCCCCTGTTCTTTCCGGGCGGGGACATAGGACGATTGGCTGTCGCGGGCACAGTCAACGACATTTCTATGATAGGCGCCGAGCCCATTGCTCTTACGTGCGGCATGGTGCTGGAGGAGGGACTTCTAATGGCGGATTTGGATCGAATCTTGGAGAGCATGGAGACGACCTGCAGAGAAGCCGGAGTTTACGTTGTCACTGGGGACACCAAGGTTATTGAGAAGAGCGGTTTCGGAGGATGCATAATCAACACCTCTGGAATAGGAAAACGAAGCAAAGCATTGGAGCATAACATTGCTGAGGTTAAAAAGCATCGTGCCTTTGATTCGCGTTGGGTCCTAGACTCTAACCTCCGTGAGGGCGACAAACTGATTGTTTCGGGCACGATGGGGGACCATGGCGTAACCATATTGTCGGCTCAGGAGGGCTACAACTTCGGAAGCAACATAAAATCTGATGTGGCTCCCCTAAACAAGGTAATCAAACGGTTGCTTGAGGTCGGCGGAATCGTTGCAATGAAGGACCCCACACGTGGAGGTTTGTCCAACTCGCTGAATGAGTGGAGCCACAAATCCAAGGTTGGAATAATGGTGCATGAGATGAAGATACCTGTGCGAGGCGACGTGAGGGCTGCCTGCGAAATGCTTGGCTTGGACCCCATGGAGATCGGTAACGAGGGCAAAGTGCTCATCGGAGTTGTGCCCCAGAAGGCTGAAGAAGTCTTGACGACACTAAGAGCGACCAAGGAAGGCAAGGATGCACAGATAATCGGCGAAGCAACATGCGACTTCAGCGAGGTTGTTCTTGAGACTGTTGTGGGCGGAAAACGAATCATAACGCCTCCAGTCGGAGACCCGATACCAAGAATCTGCTAATGAACAACAGAATTACTGCTGATTTCCATGCCAAAACTCAAAAAGTGCTAGAGTGCTAATTGTTCTATCGGATAGTGTTTTGGGTTGGCTTAGATGAAGGAAGTTATTTACAAGCCTATTGGTGTTGTTCATTCTCCATTTAAGATGCCTCAGGATGTTCCGATACAGTCTGCGGTTGCTAAAGAGGTAGTGGGGTCTGTTGAGGTGTCCCAAGAATATGTGGAATGCTTAAAGGATGTTGAGGGCTTTTCGCATCTGATTCTGGTTTACCATTTTCATTTAGCACAACAGTATTCTCTGCTGGTTACACCATTTCTGGACAAGAGGCTTCATGGAGTGTTTTCTACTCGCGCGCCTTCACGACCAAATCCTGTTGGAGTGTCAATTGTGCGTCTAACTAAAATAGAAAAAAACCTGTTGCACATACAAGATGTGGACATAATTGATGGAACACCGCTTCTGGACATCAAACCCTTTGTTCCGGAATTTGATCAAAGAAAAGCAGAAAGAATTGGGTGGCTAGAGAAGAAGGTTAACAAAATGTATTCAAGCAGGGATGATGGTCGATTCGCCAAAAACTCCAAATTGTAAACCAATTTCTGTTTTACGCTAGCTTTAGGCGCTAAACTAGCTCTCAACGTACCCTTCATTTTATAAGCCTACGCTTTCGTGTTCTATATGCCCCATTGATGGCTAAGCCGAGGAAACAGCTCCTTTTTTTGACAAAAATATGTCAAAAAACTTAATGGACCCGCTGTTACGTGATGTCATGCTTTCGACAAAGTATATCTTCCACTATATCTAAATATTATATTCCCTGAGTTGGGGAGCACGCTCTGGTATTGCATTGAAGCACTGAGCGTACCGGTCGAAACGGCTGAAGGCTGGTATGCATCAAAGACTTTGCTTCGAAGGGCTGGTCAATACCCAAAGTGCAATGCGTATAGGCATCGGGTGCGTCCATCAAAAAGGCTGAAAGAGAAACGCACGCGCAAAACGATGTCCATAACGGGCCTAACATGCGCCTAGGGCTTAGACTCAACTCGGGGATTTCTATGTACCGCAAAACCAGTGTTCTATTTTTATTCGTTGACTTTCTTTTTCAGTTCGTCCCACGTGAACATGTCAAAGCAGATGAGGGTTTCCGTTTTGCGTATGTATAGAGATTGTCTCAGCTCGATGATTCTTCGGTCAATGTCCGCTATTTGTCCATTTAATACGCAGATGAAATCGTAGGAGCCGTGAACGAAGTCTGTCCGCTCCACTTTAGAGTCTAGAATCAGTCCTTTCTTCAGGATTTCTTCGCAGAACTCTTTCTATTTGCCTGGACGAAGTTCCACTAGCACATATGCACGAACAGATTGAGGACTCACAATAATACTTTAGGTTATTACACGCTTAAATTTTTTCCACAGACCCGCTTCAAGAAAATTGAACGGTTAGGAGTTAAAATTCAAACCAACCAACGGGACGACGACGGACGACGGTTTACGGATTTTCCTATACCTGTTTACCCCTGTTTATTGTAGGTAACTGAGGGTATGGAATAAGGAAGGAGGGTACCATAGAAAATAAAAGTGCGAGGAAAAAATCAGAGAAAAATTGCACCTCAAAAAAACATGAGGGGCAAACACGCTGATGTCTCAGTATTCTGGAGGCATTCCACTTGGACCGCCAGGAGCCGCGGTCTTTCTGCCAGATATTACATCGTCAATCCTCAAAATCATGGTTGACGCCTCTGAAGCTGATTTTATTGCTTGTTCCTTAACGCTTAACGGTTCGATAACTCCTTTCTCGAACATGTCAACAATCTCGCCACTGAAAACATCAACACCCATAGAGTACCCTTTGGATTTCTCATGAACGGATCTTAGGTTAACCAGGATGTCAATTTGTTCTAAGCCTGCGTTTTCAGCCAATGTTCTAGGAATTATTTCCAAAGCTTTCGCAAAAGCCTCAACGGCCAACTGTTCTCTACCACCGATCTGAACAGCATACTCTCGTAGTTGCTTAGCCATTTCAGTCTCTGCGGCTCCACCACCAGCAACAACCTTATTTTTCTTGTATAGATCAGCAATAACTGACAAAACATCATGCATAATACGCTCAGCCTCGTCCACCATTCGCTCTAAACCTGCACGTATCAAAATCGAAACAGATTTAGGATTCTTACACCCTTCAACAAAGAGCATCTTGTCATCGCCAATCTTTCGTTCTTCCACAAGCTCAGCATAACCCAAATCTTCCAGTCTAATATCATCCAAGTTTGTAATAACTTTCCCAGCAGTTGCTCTTGAGAGCTTTTTCATATCAGACTCTTTTGCGCGTCTAACAGCCAATATTCCTTCCTTTGCAAGGAAATATTGAGCCATATCGTCTATGCCCTTCTGACAAATCAAAACATTAGCATTTGCTTTCTTGATTTTCTCAACCATTTCTTTGAGCATGCTAGTTTCCTTATCTAAGAACCCCGTAATTTGAGAAGGATCGTTAATTCTAATCTGAGCGCTAACTTCAGTTTTTTTAACTTCTAACGCTGTGTCCACAAGGACAATTTGAGCCTGTTTCACACTTCTAGGCATACCAGAGAGAACAATTTCCTTGTCCACTATTATGCCGCTCACAAGCTCGGTGTCTTGAAGACTTTTTCCCTCTTTCTTTACAATCTGAATGTTGTCGATATCAACGACCCATCCGTCTTCACATTTTTCAGCTATTTGCTTAACTGCGTCAACAGCGATGTCAGCAAAGTGTTCTTTTGCTGCTCCAACAGCCTTGCTTCCCATTGCTGTCCTAGCAACTTTCTTTAGTGTCTCTTTGTCATTCAAGTCCACAGTTTGGCTGATTTTATCCAAGACTTCTAGAGCTTTTTTAGCTGCTTTCCGGTAACCCTCCACAATCAATGTTGGATGAATCTTCTGTTCCAGCAGTTCTTCAGCCATTTTTAGCAGTTCTCCTGATAGAACCACCGCAGTTGTTGTTCCATCTCCTACCATGTCGTCTTGGGTTTTGGCGACTTCAACGATCATCTTTGCTGCTGGATGTTGGACATCTATCTCATCAAGTATTGCTGCTCCGTCGTTGGTTATGGTTATATCGCCCAAGCTGTCCACAATCATTTTGTCCATGCCACGTGGTCCAAGCGTAGATCTTATCGCTTCAGCAATAATTTTTGCTGCCATGATATTATTTTTCTGTGCCTCCTTCCCTCTACTCCTTGAAGTTCCTTCTTTCAAAATAAGTACAGGTTGTCCAGACTGGTTTTGTGTTAAGTATGCCATAGTTATCTCCCACTACTACTTTGATCTCGTAGCCAATAAAGCTATGCTACTTTTTGGATTAATCAAGGTTTTTCTGTCGTTTCTCTGTTATTTTTGAAGGGAGAGATTCTTGATGGACCACAAGCGTGATGATGAACTGCCTGTCAGGCGTTCGCGCGTCGCTTATGTTTCCAGATTATGTATTTAACGCTTAAACACTTAAATGCTTAAAAGCTTAAGTCAATACACTTATAAATGTGTAGGTATATAATAGTATATGGGAATAAGCAAATTAAGGTGAATAAAATTGATGATTAAAACAAAACGAGTAATCGGCATAGGACAATTTGCTTATTGGAAAAAGATCTAGCCTTTGGGGCTTGCAAAAAAAATAACACAATAACAAAAATTGGTGTAGTTGGTAATTGAAATGGGGCGAGTCAGCGTAGCGATTTCTGATGAACTGGAAAAGCAGCTCAGATTCAAGACAATAGAGAGATTTGGCGGGAAAAAAGGCGACCTATCCAAAGCAGTCGAAGAAGCAATAGAAACATGGGTCACCAAACAAGAATAGATGTTACTCAAAAGAGGCAAAAATAACAGAGATGCGTACGCACCACACTACAACTTAGCTTTCGGTTTAGTTTATTCGGGGTTTTCTCTTTGTATGTTGGAAACAAGTATCGAATGAGTAAGTCAAATAGATTTAGCGGAGTTGAATGCGGATGCTGTATTTACAAGTCTACCAGTTACTGTTGGCGGCAATGTCCATTTAATCGCTGGAAAACAAATGCTTACTACCAGCTGGAACCACAAATTATTCTGTAGTGCTTAAATGCTCGTTCGTTAGACCCTGAACGTAGACGCACTGAAGATTAGGGAGGTGAAAAGTTGACTATGAAACCTAAAACTATACAAATAGCGAAAATACCTGAAACTAGTGACGCAGAAACCTGGACAAAGTTCAATGAAAGATTAAACGATTTAGCAAATCAAGGATTCACAGTATCATTTGCAACAGAAACCTACATTATATTGAGGAAGAAGACAGCCGCAACTAGACGGGAAGAGTAACCTAAAAAATGGATATAGAAAGCGATGCATGCGCGTTTGTTGTTGTCAGCCTCGAAGCTCACTCAGGATTTACTGGGCGGAGGTCTCTACCAACTGCTACGCAAGTGAGAGAGGCGCAAGCGCGCAAGAAGATTAGTGTACGGATAGTAATTAAGAATTTAATGAAGCAGGTTATGAAAATAAAAAACCTAAACAAATGGATGTGCAGAATCTAGAGATGTCCACAAAAATTTGGAAACCTCATCCTCTATACACGACAATAGTGGAAATCTTGGAGAAAAAAGGTCCCTTGACCGATGTAGAACTTTACGCGCTGATTAAGGAACCCCATGGAGAAACAGGATTTAGAGACCTAAACACGACATTGATGAGGCTGGAAATACAAGGCAAAGTATACGTCTCTACTCGCACAAAAGGAAAGAGAAGGGTCGAATTGATAGAAGCAAAAGAGAGTTAATGCGCCTACTGAAGTTCTTGAGCATGAATGCAGAATAAAATTGAAATCAAAAGTTTGTTTAAAAGTTAAAATTTTAAACACAACCCAAACCCAACCGCTCTCTCTGCCTGTCACTTCCTATTTCGTTTACTTTCTAAAAAAGCACACAAACAATCTATGACATAAGAAAGAGTGTACACAGCTGAAAAAGAGATCGAGTGCGTCTGGATGGCGACAATTTTTTTCTTAATGCAATTGCACAAACTTTTTATTTGATATGCCTGCTGAGACGGTATGCTCAATAGGATAAAGGGATTTCTTACTTTCATTTCTGTTGAAAGAGGAATTATGCTTTTTATGATAACGATGGGAGCAACATTTCTGATAGCCAGAAACCCTACATTGACAGATGCAGTATATCTTGGGTTTGTCGCCTTTTGCTTATGGAGCGGAGTAGACGCAATAAACAACGTTTATGACGTAGATTTGGATATGAAATCTGATTCCTTCAGGGCAAATTATACAAAAAACCTTGGAAAATTTGGATTTTATATTTCCCTAGCCCTCTTTGTTTTGACCATGGCTTTAGGTGTAATAACCGGAATTCAGCTAGTAGCCCTCTTTGTTTTTGTGGGGATCCTTGCCGGCGTCGTTTATTCAGTGCCACCATTTAGGCTCAGGCAAACAATATACAAGCCCATAGTGAATACGTCTGTGGGTGCTGTGCCGGTTCTTATTGTAGCATCGTTTTTCAACATCTTCTCTTTTCAAATACTGGCTTTGATACTGCTCATCGGCTTATCCACAGCAGTCAATAGTCTTTGGGAAGATTTGGCGGATTATGAATCAGATTTTACTGCCCATGCACGAACCCTAGTGGTCGTATTGGGTTTCAAACGTGGTCTTCTTCTCACAATCTTAATCGGTTATTGTCTCATTCCCCTGATGGTTCTTGTAGGGGTTCTATTCCAATTGAGTCTTCTTTACTTCATGGTTCTTGGAGCATTAGTAGCATACCTATCAGTTCGCTTGGTTCAAAACCGGAAGGTCCTGTTTAAGAGCTCAAACGTTGATTTGGAACCGTTGCTCAAGTTAGGCGAAGTGTTCGCAAAAGATTTCGTGATAATTGCGCTTGTGCACACCGCAAACCTGATGGTAAATGGATTCCTGAACTATCAACAAATCATCTTAGTTTGAAACAAGTAGTGAAAGTTATCCAATTTACCTGACTTAAACGGGTTAACAAGAAAAGTTTAAGTCTATCGAGAGAAGAAAGCGGTTGAGGGCGAAAAATTAACTTTGGGTTTGGGGACGAAATTTGGGCTCTTCAGATTATATTATGAAGTTCCAGCCTGAGCTGTGTCCGTGCCAGAAGAATTCGTGGAGTTCTCCGAGGCTTCTGAATCCAAAATTGTTTCTGATTGACTTGCAGAGCTCATTAAAGTCGATGTATTCCTCGGCGGTTTTCACGTTCAATTCG
>Ga0307423_1001817_pt1 | contig 12564 bp, 17 predicted proteins | sample SalMarWE160310MG_FD_202154 | JGI IMG/M metagenome (GOLD analysis project Ga0307423, IMG submission 202154) | Salt marsh sediment microbial communities from the Plum Island Ecosystem LTER, Massachusetts, United States - WE1603-10 | ecosystem: Environmental > Aquatic > Marine > Intertidal zone >...
TTAAAATCATCCATTACAAACAAAGCTTCCTCATCACCAATAAAATTATCTGGCCCGTATAAACCATTCCAAACCCCAGTTCCGTATTCGGGATGATCGAGCCATAGTGTCGGTCACATAACGGGCTCTGAGCTAATTGCAACCCCCATCCCGATCCCATTCAATAAAGGATTAAAGTAGCCCAACAGTGGTTCAAATGTATAAGACTTATCACCACCACTTTCGCCACCCCCAGGTCTAGCAACGGGGGTTATAATAACAGAGTGAATTGTGTCTGGGATACCATCTTGAGGAATTGTCCCACGCCTGTAGTCTCTAATAGGAAGTTCTAATCCAAGAACTATACTCATATCTCCCGCATATCCGTTTTGAGGATAGATCCATCCAAATTGCGGGCCCTCGCTACTAGGCTGACCGATTACGCCATAATTAGTGAAAACGGTTTTAATTTGATTTGCATCAAGATTGCCAACTCTGCGATTTTGTGGATCGCCGTGCTGGGCAAGGGCTAATGTGGAGAATATGACTGATATTAGAACACAAGAAACAATAAAAAGTCTCCTTTTCATTTGAGGCCACTTCCATAAAAATTTTACTTAATATTACTCCACAAATTTTTCTTCTTTACGCCGAATGAGACAACCTTTACATCGTTAGGAACTTCGAATCCGCAGAGCAATGATCTTGCTTTTGTTTTGGGAGGAAATTTATCACCAAAACATAAATTATATGCTTTTTGATCTTGCGCCCCGGTTCCATTTTTTGCTAAATAAGAAGAGACAATTCCAGCTCCCCTTAAACCAGATCGATACTCATTTCCAGAGGCATCTTTTAATGTTACACCCATCGTGTACTCTGCGCCCATTGCGATGTTTTTATCTGTGAGGTTTTCAATAGTAACATCTGCTATTATAAATTTATTTCCGCTTTTTGCATTTGAACTATTAAATTCGATAAACTTGTGAAGAGTAATAGTAACGTCATTGTTTTTTATCTCAGAAAGCACAGTGTTTTTCTTTTGTGAAAAGTTAAACACGGTTCCAAAACTCACAATGATGAATGTTATAATGAATGTTTTCATATTTGCCCTAAATAGCCTTTAATTTTTTTAGTAATAAATTTTTGTAAACACAATTTAGTTTATTAATCTTAATAATACCTTAAATTCATAAAAGAACAGAACAATTTTTTCTCATAATCGGTCTTGTTTCAGAACGCCTAGCAACTTCTGTAAAGCCAGCTTTTTTAAATGCAGATGCTGTTCCAGTATAAATAAAAACAGGAGCCGAGTTTTTAGTTCTAGTTTCGGTTGGATAAGCTTCAACTATCGTTCCTCCTTTTGATGCTGCAAAATCGCACGCATTCTTTATTAGCTCAACCGAAACGCCCATTTTTCTATAATCTTTATGGACAAAAAAACACACTATTGACCAGACAGATTTGTCGTCTAATGGACGTAGAATTTTTGAGTTTGCAAGTCTGGAATATTTTTCTCTTTTTTGAATTGCAATCCACCCAACCGGTTTGTCATTATCATAAGCAATAATACCCGGTATAACTTTATTGTTAACCAGTTTCTTCATTTCCTCTTTTGTTCTGCCGTCTTTTCGTTTTTCATCATATTCTTTTTTATTCATAAGCCAATACATGCACCAGCATCCAGCGCAAGCACCCTTTTCTCCAAAAAGATTTTCAAAATCCTTCCACTCCTTTAATGTAAGCGGGCGGAAGAACAAGTTAAGCCTAGGTTTTTGTTTCATAATTTATTTTTGGTTTTATTATTGTAAGTTCTAAAATTCAAACTACAAAATCTAAATAATATTAATAAATGTTTTAGAAATATTAACATGGTAGTTTGCTGCTTATTATTTAGCAACCCCTATTAACGATAATATTGTACATAAAAACTCACTTGCGTAAATTAGCTCTCAAATTTTAAAAGGGTAGATCGTGGAACAAACAGGCACACTGCAAAAGCTAAAATCAGGATTCCAACCTTCATTCTGGGTTGCAAACGGAATGGAGCTTTTTGAAAGATTAGCCTATTACGGACAAGCAACTATCTTAAGCGTATTTCTTCGCGATCACCTTAAGTTTGATGAAGTACAAGCCGGACAGCTTTCCTCAATCTTCGGCGGATTGATTTATTTTCTTCCGATCTTTGCTGGCGCTCTTGCAGATAAATTTGGATTTAAGAAAGCTTTTTCATTTGCCTTTTTTGTTCTTGCAATTGGATATTTTTTAATCGGGTCAACTGGAATGGCTGCATTTTCAGGATGGTATTCCGATACAAATCTTTTTTTAATTCTTTCCATAATTTTAGTTTTTACTGCCATTGGCGGATCGTTTATTAAACCAAGTGTACTTGGGACAGTGGCCTTAACCTCGGCCCATGAAACAAAATCACTTGGTTATGCAATTTATTACTGGCTTGTAAATATTGGCGCTGCAATTGGTCCTTTATTAGCGTTCTTTGTTCGAGATTCATTTGGGATTGAGTTTGTATATCTTGTTTCAGCAATAAGTTGTACCTTAATGTTCTTTACAACCCTTTTTATCTTTAAAGAACCTGAAGAAAAATTATCAGAAAAACGAGACGATATCGTTACAGTAGTAAAAAACTTAATAACTGTGGTAAAGAACGTTAAATTTATGTTTTTCTTAATGCTGTTTGCTCTATACTGGATAGTGTTTTGGGAATTCTTTATTGTTATTCCATTTTATGTCTCGGATTACATTTCACCCGATGCTCCGATTGAATTGGTTCTTTCCGTTGGTGCCTGGACAATTATACTTCTGCAGATTCCTATTAACAGACTTACTAAAAATATTTCGACTCCAAACGCAATTATGATAGGATTTATATTTGCTGCAGCAAGCTGGTTTCTGTTATACTTTGCACAGGTTGCCGGATTTACTGTTGGTATTGGATTAATCATATCGACCGTCTTTATTTTTTCTATTGGCGAGCAAACCCAGGCCCCAAGATTTTATGAATATCTTGCCGATCTTGCACCCAAAGGGCAGGCTGCATTATTTCAAGGTTTTGCATTTTTACCAATTGCTATCGCATGGTTAATTGGGGGCACTTTCGGTGGCTGGCTTTATCAAACGTTTGCAACAACAGCAAAACAACCCGAAATGGTTTTTCTTATAATTGGTTTGGTTGGAGTTCTTGCTGCTATTTTGATGTTTGTGTATAATTATTTTACTAAGAAAGGCTAACATTTATTTATCGCCCTAGCTGAGACAAAGGCTTTTTAATTGTTTTCTTTGTCTCTTTTAGAGCGATATTTTTAACATTTTTCCTCTGAATCCTTTTCTTAAATTATTTATCATATTAATCAGAAATTTGAAGGCTTATGACAACTGAACAGATTTTACTTTACGCAGTTATTGCTCTTATCATCTATTATATCGGTAGAAAAATATATTTAATAAAAACTATTACACAATATTCTCCGGTTGATGCTTTCTCAAAAGTAAAGAAGGAAAGAAATGTAATTTTTCTTGATGTTAGAACAGACAAAGAAAGAAAACAAAATTTAATAAAAGGTTCTTATCATATAGCAGTAAGTGAGATCAAAGATAAAGATCACGAATTAAAAAAGTTTAAAGATGCTGAGATAATTTGTTATTGCCAGACCGGAAATCGAAGTCTGAATGCTGCATCTAAACTAAAAAAAATGGGATATGAGGCTAGTAATCTAAGTGGAGGAATGATTCGTTGGAAATCAGCAGGGCTAAAATGATTTGGAAATGGAGTAAGAGAATATTACCAGTAACTCTCGGAGCAGTAGGCGGATATTTATATTTTTATTATGTAGGATGTGATCGAGGATGCCCAATTACTGGCAATCCCATTATTAGCACAGCTTATGGGGCTTTTGCTGGATTTCTTTTTGTTGATTGGAAATCGATCTTTAAAAAGCGCCCAAATAAAGAAACAAAGGATAATAAATAATGCAATACGGATTTTCTAAAATTACCAATTATGGCTTTGAACAAGCAGTTGAAAAAGTTACAGAAGAATTAAAAAAAGAAGGCTTTGGTGTTCTTACTTCGATTGATGTTAAAGAGACATTGAAGAACAAGATTAATGTTGATTTTAAAAAATATATAATTCTTGGTGCCTGTAATCCGTCATTGGCCCACAAAGCATTACAAGCGGAAGAAGAAATTGGATTACTTCTTCCATGTAACGTTATTGTTTATGAAAAAGAAGGAAAAACAGCAGTTTCGGTTTTTAACCCCATGACAATGTTCCACTTAATTGAAAATCCCGGCATGGAGCTCATTGCGGAAGAAGTTAAGAAAAAATTAGTGAAATTTTTAGATGCAGTTTAAATATCAAATCATTCCGAACTTGTTTCGGAATCTTAGATCCTGAAATAAAGTTAGAATAACATAAAGAAGAATAAAAAGTAATAAGAAAGGCAGTTAAATGACAGAAGCATTAACAAAAGAAACTTTTTTAAATAAAGTTTTTGATTATGAAAAAAACAAGGACTGGAACTATAATGGCGAACTCCCTGCAGTTATAGACTTTTGGGCTCCCTGGTGCGGACCATGCAAAATGGTTGGACCGGTACTTGAAGAATTATCCGAGGAGTACAAGGGAAAAATTAATGTTTACAAAGTGAACACTGATGAAGAACAAGAACTTGGTGCAGTGTTTGGAATTAGAAGCATCCCTTCAATTCTATTTGTTCCGATGACGGGACAACCGAAGATGGCTGTAGGTGCATTGCCAAAAGAATCTTTGAAGCAGACAATCGATAAAGAATTATTAATCCCAGCTTCTTAAATATATATTAACAAGACCTTGATGATTAAACGCATTCTATAAACGGAATGCGTTTTTTTATGACGTTCAATTTTGACTATCACTAACACTATTTATTATATTATCTATCACCTAAAAGGGATTATACATGAAATTTTTTATATTTCTTTTAATAAGCATAATAGGAGTAATAGGTTGTTCTTCAACTAAGGAAATTAAAGACGGTGACAATAAAAACAGCAATTACAGCAAAGAACCAGTTATGGAACCATTGGTTTATCAACAAAAATTTATTAAGGGAACAGATTTTTTTGCACGTGGTAATGAGCCTTTCTGGACACTTGAAATTGATTTTGAGAAAGCTATGACATTTAATACTCTATATGATATAAATATGAATACTCCAGCTGTTGAGGGAACAAAATTGGAGGGAGTGGATGTAACTCGCTATAATGCAAGAACCGAACAAGGGGAGCTGATTGTAACTACAATAAAAGAAGATTGCCAGGATAATATGTCCGGCGAAGAGTTTGATTATAAGGTCGTTGTCGAGGCTAAAAATTTAAGCGATAAAGATTACAAATTATTTAATGGTTGTGGGAAATATTTATATGATTTTCGCTTGAATGGTATTTGGATTATGGAAGAAATGACAGGAGTTGAGTTAAAAAAAGAAGAGCTTCTTAAAGGTTTTCCTACTTTTGGCTTTGATCTTAATAAAATGCGATTTAGCGGACACGCCGGATGTAATAATTTAACCGGAAAAATTGAGTTAAAGAGTAACAAAATAACATTTGGAAATATTGCCGCAACAATGTTAGCCTGTCCCGATATGATGGTTGAGCGTGCGGTAGTTGACGCAATCAACAAAAACACATTTGATTATAAAATAGATAATCAAAAACTTACACTTGAGAACGAATCAACAAAGATAGTTTTTAAGAAAGAAAAATAGACAATTATATAGTACAGTATTTCTAAAGAACCATCTTCACAAATTTATTACTGTTAAGTTTTGCAAAAATTGAATCGCGAATAACTTCTGAAGTTACAAATACTTTTAAGTTTAAACTGAAATAGTTTCCTTTTGAGCTAACGTTTGAAGAATTAATTTCATGCTCTATTCCGGCAACAGCAATTTCTATTACTTTAATCATTTCATCTACATTAGTGCCAATAACCCTGTAGTTCCAATCGCACGGATAATCAATGTTTGGTTTTTTGCTATTTGAATCTAAAAGCATATTAGAGTTTTAATATTCAATCCTTATTAACTAAAAATACACCGGCAGTGATAATTAACCCGCTTAAAATCATTAACAATGTAATATTTTCACTAAGAAAAATCCAGGCGGCAAGAACAGTAATAAATGGTTCAAAATAAAGGAAAGCACCAACCTTTGCCGATTCCATCTCGCGCAGAGCGTAAGCCCAAATAACATAAGAAATGCCACTGCAGAGTAAACCAAGAAATAAAATAGATAACCACCCAATACCAGAAAGATGTACAACAGATCTAATCGATGTATTATTTACTGTAAGTGGAACAATTATTATAGCCATCATTATGAAAAGGTATAAGATGGTCATAAGCGGGGAATAGTTAAGCGATATTTTTTTATTTACCATTGAATAAATTCCCCAAGTAAATGCGCTGGAAAGGACTAGCAAGTCACCTTTGTTTTGTATCAAATCTATATTTGTCGGATTTCCTTTGCCAACGAGGAGAAGCAATCCAAATGTTGCAATAATAATACCTAAGATTTTTAATATGTTCAATTTTTCTTTGAAGAATATTAAACCTAGTACTGCCATAAAAATTGGCGCAGTTCCGATAATCCAGCCGGTGTTTGATGCTGTTGTATATTTTAATCCCGTAACCTGTATCCACAGATGGAAAACAGCAATCATTGCAAGAATTAAAATGTAAGCATGGCTTTTTAGGTTGATTGAAAAATCTCTTTTTTGAAATAAGGCAATTACAAGTAGAAGAGCAATGGCAAGAATCAATCTCATCGAAATTATAGTTTCGGGATTAAGTTCGACAAGCAAATATTTTGTTGCAATAAATGATGTGCCCCAAAAGATTACCGCAAGAAGCGGCAACCAATATTTGTATGAGTTAGTTTTGATGTTAGTATAATTAATTTAGTTCAAGTCACACTTCGACTTGGCCCAATGTGACTATTTGCTTACTTAGATTTTTCAGTTTTCTTTGCAGATGAGTAGTTTTTTAAATCATAATGGATTTCTCTATCAGGCATTTCCATTTTTACAATCTCAACGCCGGCATCAGTATAAAATTGAGTAGAAAGCGTGTCGTGATAATCAGAAAAAACAACAATACGTTTAATTCCTGCTGCTATTAATGCTTTTGCGCAGTTTGTGCAAGACATATTTGTAATATAAGCTGTAGAGCCCGTTATATTGATACCGTGTCTTGTGGCTTGCACCAGTGCATTAATTTCTGCGTGATTTGTTCGCACGCAATGATTATCAACAATCAAACAGCCATCGTCTTCACAATGAGGTTGACCAGGCAGCGATCCGTTGTATCCTGTTGCAAGAACAAATCTGTCTTTTACAAGAACACAACCGCAATGCATTCGTGGGCAGGTTGCTCGTTCTGAAGCCAACATAGCAAGCTTTAAAAAATACTTATCCCACGGTGGTCTTTTGTTTTTTGCCATTTGACATGATCCAAAAAATATTATTGAAAATTTAAAATGGAATTTAATGCTTTGCTGAGTAAATACAGAACTATCCTCGGCTAAAATTTAAATAAAACTTTAACCTGTCAAAATTAATTTCAGCTATGCACACGAGAGAGTTGTGAATTATATTGACTCGTTAGAAAGAAGCTTAAAGCTTTTCTAGGCGAAGACGTAAAGGTAATCAAAACCCTTTTACCCTGCTTTTCAAGTTTTTCTCTGAAGGAACTTGGCATTCCTCTCGAAATGACTGCACAGCAATCATTAAGTTCATTTTCCAGAATGGCAGATTTTAATCTTTTTGTCGTCCTGAATTCTTTAACAAATACATTTTTTTCATCAACTTCATAAATCAGAAAACCTTTTGAACGAACAAAGGGATCGGAAATGGTTTTTCCGCCATCGTTTGATTCAATTGCTATTTTCATAGTATCATCTCCTAAAAATTAAAATTTATAAGACCACCGTTCTTTACTACGGCTTTTTTTTGCAAATCGTTGATGATGACTGCTTCTGTAAATTTTAGTGCTTCCGCAAATTGAGCAGGCAGTTGGTTGTTTAGACGAATATTCTGCCCATTCTGTTTTACAATTGTTGCAAAGGTAAATAATCTTTTGAACCACTTAACACCTCCGGGTTTTTAAGTTCAGATCGGACTTTTTCCCTAATGCTGTTTTTGTCGGTTAAATAATCAATCATCTTGCCACGGTTAAAAATTATTGAGTACAGGTTTGAACCCAACAATTTGGCTTCTTCTATTTTCGAATTATATAAAAGTACATTTGCTAAATCACTTGCAAAAAAATCATGCTCTGCCGCACACTCTCCTACTGCAAAAATATGTTTGTCAGATGTTCGGAAATACTCATCAACAAGGATTCCTCTATCACGATCGAAAATAAGACCGAGTTTTTCTGCCACATCAACATTTGGCTTGGTGCCACAGCAAAGAATTAAAAAATCACAATCAATTATTTCACCATCACCTAACTTAATCCCGGAAACAGCATCAATTCCTAAAACATTTTTTATTTTTGAATCAAGCAGCACTTTTCCACCCAGACTTTCAATTATTTCTTTTGCTTTGGCACTGGTTTCAGAATCAAAAGAGGAGGGCATAAGCCTTTTTGATTTTTCTATAATTGTAACATTTTTACCAATCCGAAGAAGCTCATCACTTAGTTCTACACCAATATATCCGCCCCCAAAAATAACTATGCTTTCAGCTTCGAAAGCTTCGCGCTTAACTTTGCGCAGATATTTTGGATCTCTATTGATTAACACAACGCCATCCTTTTTAATTCCGTCAATTGATGGCTCAATCGGGTTACTCCCAGTAGCCAAAACTAATTTTTCATATTGAATTTTTTGGCCGCTGGCAAGATTTAACACATTTTGTGTTTTCCCTATTACCTTATCATAAAAAAGATTTAGCTTTTTAGTGAAACTACCAGAAACAGAAAACAAAATCTTTTCGATAATGGAGTTCTTCTCATCGTTCTTAATTATTGCAATTCTTTTATCGCCATAAGTGTTTCGTGCGGATAGTGTGCAGGCAAGTACAGGTTCTCCGTTTCCGACGATTATTATTTCATAGGTTTCCACTTATAACTCCTTTTAAATAAGCAAAAACGCAATAGGGGTTAATGCTTTATTTTTAAAACCGAAGCCAGTGGTCATTGCAGTGAAACGTGGCCAAAATAAGAGGGAATAAATTATAAGATCGCCTAAATAAATATTATCTACTCATAACCACCGGCATCAGCAAACGTATACAACTAATCAAATCAATCCTTTTCTCAACGTATTCAAAATCACTTACCTATTAATTTAAACTTTTATTTGACAAAAGCAAGTAAATTAGAAGGGCGGTATTATTAAAACACAGGTTGCTGATAAAAGATCAAATGATAGTTAAAAGCCAAATGATATTGGAATTAAACACTAGTAACGGTTAAATTAAAACCACTTTTTGTGCTTGAAATATAGGTACATTAATCCACCACAAATTACAATAAATCCCCAGAAACCCCAAGGATACATCCACTCTACTTGTAGCTCTGGGAAATGTGCAAAGTTCATCCCATATACGCCAGCAAGAAATGTAAGAGGAATAAAAATAGTTGCGATGACAGTCAGCACTTTCATTACCTCGTTCATTTTATTACTTAAGCTCGATAAATAAGTTTCAAGCATTCCCATAACCATATCGCGATATGATTCTATCGTGTCAATAATCTGAATGGTGTGATCATAAACATCTCGAATATAAATTTGTGTCTGTTTTCTTATTATTCCATTTTCATTTCTTTGTAAGCTGGATAACAACTCGCGTAAAGGCCATACAGATTTTCGCAACAAAATCAATTCTCTGCGAAGACTATGAATTGTTTGCAAATCCCTCTGTTCAGCGTTAACAATAATTCTGTCTTCAATCTCTTCAATTTCATCTCCTATCTGCTCCAGTATATGGAAATAGCTGTCAACAATAGCATCAATCAAAGCATAAGCAAGGTAATCGGGCCCCCCGTTTCTCATTCGCGGGCCTCCTTTTCTTAATCTATCCCTTACTGTATCAAAAACATCTCCGGTATCTTCCTGAAAAGTTATAAGATACTTCTTTCCCAGCACAAAGCTCACTTGTTCGCTTTTAAGTTCTTTCTGTTCGGAATCATAAAAAAACATTCTTACAACTATAAAAAGATAACTATCATAGTCTTCAACCTTTGGTCTTTGTGATGTATGAAGAATATCTTCAAGTGTAAGAGGATGAATTTCGAAATGTTCACCCAGCTTTTCGATTATATTTACATCATGTAATCCATCAATATTAATCCAAGAGGTTCCATCCGTCTCTTTAAAGGGAAATGTTTCTTCAATTTTTTTGAGAGTTTTTTCAGTTATAGAATCTTCCTTATAGTCGAACAGTGTAATTTTAATTTCATCTTTTTTCTTTTCGCCGGTATATACAAGTGTGCCGGGAGAAAGTCCCACTTTTTTTGATTTCGATTTTTTCAGTGGTTTTAAAATTCTTGTAACCCGTCTTAATTGTTTTTTAGTTTCACGAGTTATCATTTTTCCAGTTTTGGGAATAAAATCTTTATCCATTTTTACCAAACCTCTTTTAAAATTATTTTATTAAGAGTCTTAATCCACATTGGATGATCATTTAAACTTTCTACAAGCTGTACTTTTTCTCCGCCGTTATCTTTAAAAAGTTTTTGGTATTCAATTCCTATTTCAACAGTAGTTTCAAGACAATCGGCTACAAACGCTGGGCTAAAAACTAAAAGTTTTTTTGAACCTTTCTTTGCCCATTCCTCAACAACTTTATCCGAAAATGGTTCAAGCCAGTCTTTATCTAACCGCGATTGAAAACAAACGGTGTATCTTTCTTTAGGCAAATTTAATTTTTCCGCAAGCATTCTTGTTGTCGCATAGCAAGTTGCTTTGTAACAGTACTTATTATCTTCATTAATTTCTTCTTCGCACTTATGATCTTCACATGGATTGCCATCCGAATAAACTTTATCAACTTGTCTGACCGGCAATCCGTGATAACTAAATAAGATATGATCGTAATCATCTAAGTTATATTTTTTTGATTGCTCAATAACGCAGTTAAGATAATCTTCGTTATCATAAAACTGCGAGATGATTTTAATTCCAGGAATCACCCACCATTTGCTTATCAGCTTCATTGCTTTTTCAATTGCAGAGCCGGTGCTTGCAGAAGCATACTGTGGAAACAAGGGGAGAATAATTATTTTTTCATAACCTTGTTTTTCCATTCTAGCGCAAACTTCATCTAAACTTGGGTTTTGATAACGCATTGCCAATTCAACAACAAAATCATTACCAAGTTCTTTCTTTAGTTTTTCTTTTACAGACTCACCGTAAATCATTATTGGCGATCCCTTTTCTGTCCAGAGCTCTTTATAAATCTTTGCAGATTTTGGTGCACGGAAAGGAACAATAATAAAGTTTACAAGAAAAAATCTTCCAATGGGATTTATATCAATCACTCGCGGATCGTTTAGAAATTCAAACAAATATTTTCTAACATCTTTTACGGATGGGCTATCCGGAGTTCCAAGATTAATTAAAAGCACACAAGTTTTTGCCATTTGATATCACTAATTAGTTTGTAGAATTAGTGTAAAAATAAGATTAACTATTTTAAAAGTTATGATTTAGTTTGTAAACAATAAACTACAATTATTTTTCTATACAAAGAAGGGCACTGGTGTAAGTGTAATAATTTTGCTGATACGGAAACTTTGATTTTTTTGAATGAAGCACAAAAAGAACAAAAAACATAACTAATTCCTGCCAAAAAGCTCTATAAGATCTAGGGTTTGTGTTTTTGTTTTACTGGCAAGAGTAACATATGTTAGCGCAAGCTCCTCTTTTCCTGCACCGAGAACAGTACTTACCAAACCCAATGCTTCCCCTAATTTTTCTGGATCAACATTATTTGTTATACGATCCCAGATTTCTTCCTCAAGTACATTAATTGCCGTATGAACTTCGTGAAGATTAAATCCAGCATTAAATCTTTCTTTTGCAATCTGTGCTGCGTATTCTGTCATCGGAAGCAGTTTCCTTTCAACCACACATTGCTGTGTTAATGTTAGAAGATCTAACAATCTTTGTTTGTTCTCCTCTTCGGAGGATTGATCGTAAGATTTAAGATGCGCACAGTTTAATGATTGAATTGCGCTTTCTAAAATTTTTTTACTTTGTGTTTTTAATAATTCTTTCAAATCCATTTTAGATACCATTTTATTTGCATTACAAAATTACAAAAGGTTTTACACACAATTAAAGACACTTTCAAATTTTGATCTTAAACCGAATTGAAGTTTCATTTTATGGCAGGATTTGTTTTTACAAAAATCATCAGCGCTGCGGTTATCAAACCAAGGACTAAGGCCCAACTCCATAAAATAACTGAGCCGTAGTTTTCATATACAACTGTTCCAAGCCACGGACCGGCAGAAAATGCAAAGCTAAAAGTCATTTGATAATATCCCATATATTCGCCACGACGTTTTGCGGGGGCGA
>Ga0307423_1001818_pt1 | contig 12562 bp, 13 predicted proteins | sample SalMarWE160310MG_FD_202154 | JGI IMG/M metagenome (GOLD analysis project Ga0307423, IMG submission 202154) | Salt marsh sediment microbial communities from the Plum Island Ecosystem LTER, Massachusetts, United States - WE1603-10 | ecosystem: Environmental > Aquatic > Marine > Intertidal zone >...
CCCTCATAAACCGGCTCGAACAGGGCCGGCGCGTACACGCCCTCCAGGGCCGAGGCTTCGTCATAGAGGCGCTCGCGGGGCCAGGCCTGCTCCTTGGCCGTTAGGATCAAATCGGTGAGGGGGCCGATCAGCTCCTCGGCCTCGCCCACCACGGCCAGGTCCAGGAAGTCGGCCAAAGGCTCGGGGTTTGCCATACAGGGCCCCCCGGCGATGATGAGGGGATGGGCCGGCGTGCGGTCCCCGCGCCGGAGCGGCACCCCCGCCAAGCGCAGCATGTGCAGCATATTGGTGTAGGTCAGCTCGTATTGCAGGGAAAAGCCGACCACGTCGAAAGCCCCCAAGGACCGGCGGCTCTCCAGGGACCAGGGCCCCAGGCCACGGCTTTCCAGGAGGTCCATGAGGTCGGTCCAGGGCATGAAAACGCGCTCGGCCGCCACCTCGGGGCGGGAGTTCAAGGCCTCGTAGAGCACCTTGAGCCCCAAGTGGCTCATGGCGATCTCGTATATCTCCGGAAAGGCCAGGGCGAAATAGAGCCTCACCCCGGCCGGGTCCTTGACCCGGCTGCCCGCCTCCCCGCCCACGTATCTGGCCGGGCGGCTGACGCCCGCGATGAGGTTTTCCAATTCCATGGCCTAGGCCGCCTCCCCTGCTTCCAAGACCTGGCGGGCTGCCTGCACCTGGTGGTCCAGGGCGGCCAGCATTTCGGGGGTGTAAGCCTCGCCTTCGGCCTCCAGGCGGGCCAAGAGATTGGCCAGGTCCTGGCGGATATGGGAGATGCTGGGACCGCCCGCCGGCGCGGCTGCGGCCGCAGGGGGCGCGGGAGCCGCCGCCGGGACCGCCACCTGAACCGCGGGGCGCGGCGCGGGCCGGGCCGCCCGGGCCGGGCGCTCCAGGTCAAGCGTCTCGTTCATGCGGGGCACGTGGAAGCTCACCCCGGGGAACTGCTCCTGGGCCAGGGCCTTGAAGGCCAGGGATGACTGTTCCTCGCCGTGAATCAGATTCACCCGCATGCCCGGCTTTACCAAAGGCTGCAGCCAGCTCAGCAGTTCGTCCCGGTCCGCGTGGGCCGAAAAACCATTGATGGTATGCACCGTGGCGCCCACGGAAACGTCCTCGCGGAAGATCTTCACTTTCTTGGCGCCCTCCACCAGGAGGCGTCCCGTGGTGCCTCTGGCCTGGAAGCCCACGATCACCATGTGGCAGTTCTTGCGCCACAGATTGTGCTTCATGTGGTGCTTGATACGGCCGGCACTGGCCATGCCGTTGCCCGCCATGATCACGGCCGGACCTTTATAGTCGTTGATGGCCCGGCTTTCCTCGGTGGAAAGGGTGAACTTCAAATTGGGCAGATCCAAGGGGGTGTGCCCGTTTTCCAAAAGTTCGGTGGTGGCTTGGTCAAAGAACTCGGGATGCTCCCGGAAGATATTGGTGGCCCTTATGGCCAGGGGCGAATCCAGAAACACCGGCATGTCCTCCGGCATATCGCCCCGGCGGTAAGCGGCGCTCAAGGTATAGATGATTTCCTGGGTGCGCTCCACCGCAAAGACCGGGATCAAGACCTTGCCGCCCTGGGCATAGGCCTCGTGAATCGCCTCGATCAACTCTTTCTGGCTGTCAGGTATGGATTTATGGGTGCGGTTGCCATAGGTGGTTTCCATGAACAAGGTGTCCGGCGGATCGAAGGAATGGGGGTCCGGCACGATGAGCTGGTTGGGCCGGCCCACGTCGCCGGAAAAGCCCACCCTATGGGTCTTGCCGCCCGCCTCCAGGGTCAAAAGCAGGCTGGCCGCGCCCAGGATATGGCCCGCGGGCACCCAGTTGGCGCCCACCCCGGCCATGAGGCGCAGGTCCACCTCCATTTCCACCGGCTGGATCAGGGCATCGGCGGCCTCGGCGTCCTTGCCCTCGTAGAGCGGCTCGATATCCTTGGCGCCCTTGCGGTTGTTCTTGCGGGTCTGCCACTGGGCCTCCATTTCCTGGATATGGGCCGAATCGGCCCACAGAATGCGCAGCAGCTCGGCCGTGGCCTTGCTGGCGTACACCGGGCCGTCATAGCCCATGCGCACCAGGCGCGGCACCAGGCCCGAATGGTCGATGTGGGCATGAGTTATGTAGATGGCCTGCAGGTCCTTGGGATGATAGCGTTCGTTATCCCAGTTGTAGGTTTCAATGCGCTTGCCGCCTTGAAACATTCCGCAGTCGACTAAAAACTTGGTATCCGGATCAGGCTCCACGAGATAGGCCGACCCCGTAACCGTACGGGCCGCCCCCAGGCAGGTAATGCGCATGCCAACTCCTTTGATGCATATTTATTCTTAGCGGGTCCAATACCCCGCTGCTTGCGGCGGCCTCTGTGGATTCCCGCCGATACCCTGCTTTTTTAACGGCGGGGCAGTTTATTGCCGTAGCTTATTCCACGTATTCGTTGGCGCCGATATCCACTCCCGCGCCTTGGGGACGGCTGGTGCCGAAGTAATCATCAATTAACCCCTCGATGCCGACGCCCTGGTCCACCACCTCGCCCACCGGGCCGTTAAGGGCCAAATCGCCGGCCGCCACATCGCGGAACCAGCCGGCCTGAGCCGCAGTGATATTGGACGCCAGAGAGGCCTGCCCGCCGTCGCGGGAGGCGATGTCCCGGTTCACCAGGTTGTTGGCGATATAGCAGCCGGAAGTTGAACCGAAACGGTATTCAATGGCATTGGGGTAGCCGTGCTCCTGGTAGATCGTGTTGTTATACACCCGAGCATCGCTGGCGCTCTCCAGGGCGATGCCCACGTCGGCGAAGCCCTCGCTGGAGTCATGGTAGATCATGTTGTTGCGAATCACCCCGCCCCGGTGCCCGCGGTCGCCCATGCCGAAGCCGATGCCCCGGTCGCAGTTTATGATCAGGTTCTTCTCCACGATGGTGTCCGCCGAGTCGGACCAAAAATGCACCGCGAACTCGGCCACGTCATCGGCCGGGCTCCTGATGCCGCGGAAGGTGTTGCTGCGCACCACCCAACCGCTGGCCTGGTGGGCGTCGATGCCGCCGGTGTAGCTCTGATTGGCGATGCCGGCGGTGAACTCGAACAACGAGCCTTCCACCAGACCGTTAGTCGCCCTGAGATCGGGCCGGGCCGGATCGTAGGACACCTTAAGCATCTGCTCGCCGGTGTCGATCACCCGGCAGTTGATCATCTGGAAATTGGCCACGCCCAAATCGCCGTGCACCTGCACCGCGTGGTTGGCCACCTTGCCCAGGGTCAGATCCCGCACCGTGAAATCAGAGGCCGCGGCCCAGAACACGTGAGACACCCCGCCTTCCATGCCCTGGCCCAGGATTTGCACGGCGTCGCGGTTGCCGGAAAGGCTTTTCACCGTGACCCCGGAGGCCGAAACCCACATGCCGTTATCCAAGTTATAAATGCCATCACTGAGTTCGATGAGCTTGTCGCCGCCCTCATTGGCCTCAGCGATCGCCTCCGTGAGCTGGCTCACGTCCGAAACCACCCGGGCCGCGCCGCTCATGGGGATGAGCGCAAGCGCCGTCAAAACCGCCAGCGCCACAAGCGCCGCCTTAAGGGATCTTTTCATGACAAGCGGTCCCCCTTCTCCCCCAGCTTGACATAAATTGTAACTAAACAATATTATAGGGCGATTAGTGCTAATTCAACCAATAAGACCCGTGGGCGGCGCTATGGCCCGCCTTCAGCAACACCCAGCCAAAGGCAAAATCACATGTCAGAGGTGGAAAACAAGCAATACGTGCTGGACGCCCTGAGCGCCCGGGAGTCCTGGCGCATGTTCCGCATCATGAGCGAATTCGTGGACTCCATCGACACCATGAGCAATATCCCCAAGGGCGTAACCATGTTCGGTTCGGCCCGGGTGCAGCCAAACACCCCGGAGTATGAGATGGCCGAGCAGTTGGGCAGGCTTCTGGTGGAGGCCGGGTATGCGGTGATAACCGGCGGCGGCGGCGGCATCATGGAAGCGGGCAACAAGGGCGCGGCCGAGGCCGGGGGGCACTCGGTGGGGCTCAACATCGAGCTGCCTTTCGAGCAGATGCCCAACCCCTATGCCAACGTGCGGCTCAATTTCCGCTATTTCTTCGTGCGCAAGGTGATTTTCGTTAAATATTCCGTGGCCTACGTGGTGATGCCCGGCGGCTTCGGCACCCTGGACGAATTGGCCGAAGCCTTGACCCTGATCCAGACCCAGCGCATCCGGCCCTTCCCGGTGATTCTGGTGGGCAGCGACTATTGGGCCGGCCTCTTGGACTGGATCAAGGACACCCAACTCAAGCACGGTAAGATCAGCCCGGGCGATTTGGACTATATCATTCTCATGGATGACCCCGTGGAGGTGGTTAAGCGCATCAAGCATATGGTCATTCTTTAAGAATCAGGCACCGGACCAGCCGAATCCCTGCGCAAGCAGCCCCCCCCAACCCCCGGCCGCAAGCAAGCGGGCGGGGGTTGGTTGCGGGCTTCTTTAGTCTTCCAAGGGAATGTAGACCTCCACCATCAGCTCTTCCGGGGGCGTCCGGCTGGGATCATTCAAATAGATTTCTATGGACGGCAGGTTCCGCATCTCGCGGTCCTGGGTTGGCAGCCACTGGCCGCAGACCCAGGCATAGGTGTCTTTCAGCTGGTCATAAGGTCCCTTGTGCAGGGCCTTTGCATAGTCGCCGCCAGCCACCTCTTGAATGCCCACTTCCCCTGCCGGACCCACCTCCGGCCCCACCGGCAAGCAGGCGTCGTATCGAATACGCTCCGGCTGGGTCACTTCCGGGTCGTCGTGGCCCAGGCCCAGCATCACGGTCCGTGGCCCCAGCAGGCCAGCCGGTCCCGCCCAGTTGCAAAGCTTTTCCCAGGCGATCCCGCATTGATCATAGGGCCCCACATGGCGCACAAAGGCCACCCGGCGGGGATCGAGACGGACTATCTCCACGTTCATGACTGCTCCTTTATTCATGCGCGGCCAGGAATCGGCATCCACCTCTGAAACGGAGATGGGCGCCTCGGGCCGCTGCAAGGTTCGATAATGGGAAGGCGCCACGCCGAAACGCTGGCGAAAGGCCCTGGTGAAGGCCTCCAGGCTGTCATAGCCCGCTTGGAAGGCCAGATCGGTAATGCTGCGCTCCGAGTGCCTCAGCATGTTGGCCGACCAATCCAGGCGCAGGCGCCGCACATATTCGGCCACCGGCTCGCCCACCATGCCCCGGAAGACCCGGTGGAAATGATAGGGCGAAAAGCAAGCCACCTCAGCCAGTTCGGCCAGACTTAGTTCCCGGTCCAGGTTGTTCTGGATATACAGGAGCACCTTTAGAATGCGCTCTTGGTAGCTGGCTTTGGTGTGGCTCCGCATGGCTCCCCTTTCATGACTTGCGGGATCGCGATCCGCTTGACCAATCTTATAACCGATCAAAGCTTCCCTGGCTTGATCGATCTTGCTATCTTAGATGGATAGGTCAGGACGCTTGGGGAAGCACAAAAGCCCTGGCCTGTTTCTCACTATGTGGTATGAATGTGGATGCGGCGCGCGGAATCGCGCATATCCCCGGCAAACATGGAGGAAGACCTTTGTTAATACCGACATTCGGCGATCGGCTGCGTTTTTGGCAAGCCGTTGGCATCATGGTATTTTTCGCGGCAATAACTCTAATCCTGGCCGTTAATCCGGCCCAGGCGGAAAGGCACAATCCCATGGTTAAGCTGACCACCAGCATGGGCGACATCACGGTTGAACTCTATGCGGACAAGGCTCCCGAGAGTGTGGCCAACTTCCTGGCCTACACCAAGGATGGCTTTTTCAGCGGCACGGTGTTTCACCGCGTGATCCCCGGCTTCATGATCCAGGGCGGCGGTCTCAATAAGGATCTGCACCCCAAGGCCACCAAGGACCCCATCCGCAACGAGGCCGACAACGGGCTCAAGAACCTGAAATACACCCTGGCCATGGCCCGCACTCCCGATCCCCACAGCGCCACCGCCCAATTCTTCATCAACGTGGCGGACAACGAGTTCCTGAATTTCGCGGCCAAGACCCCCCAGGGCTGGGGCTACGCGGTGTTCGGCAAGGTGGTGGAGGGCCAGGACGTGGTGGACAAGATCGCCGCAGTGCCCACCGGCCGCAAGGGCTATCACGAGGACGTTCCCACCACCCCGGTGCTGATCGAAAAGGCCGAGGTGCTGGAGAAGTAGCCGCTCATGAAAAAGGCTGCCAATCCCGGCGGTAAAGGGGGGGCCAAACGCGCTGAAAAACCGCCATCCCCCAAGGCCGCCAGAGTTGCCAAGAAGGACAAGGGCGGAGGTTTCGCCCCGCCCGAGCCCCGACGGGTCCAGGCCGTGCTCAAGGAGTTGGACAAGCTCCATCCCCATGCTGCCTGCACCCTGGCGTACAACAGTCCCCTGCAGCTCTTGGTGGCCACAATCTTATCGGCCCAATGCACCGACGAGCGGGTCAACCAGGTGACCCCCGCCCTATTCAAGCGCTTCCCCAGCGCCCAGGACTATGCCGCGGCCGATCTGGCCGAGCTGGAGGCGATGATCCGCTCCACCGGATTTTTCCGCAACAAGGCCAAATCCATCCAAGGCATGGCCAAAGGCCTGGTGAGCCAGCACGAGGGCAAGGTGCCGAATGATCTGGACAAGCTGGTGAAGCTGCCCGGCGTGGGGCGCAAGACCGCCAACGTGGTCCTGGGCGACGCCTTCGGGGTGCCCGGCATCACGGTGGACACCCACGTGGGCCGGGTCTGCCGCCGCCTGGATTTCATCGGCACCAAGGACCCGGTCAAGGCCGAGTTCGCGCTCATGGAGATCATCCCCCAAAAGCGCTGGACCAAGTTCAGCCACCAGGTGATCCTGCACGGCCGCCAAATCTGCCAGGCCCGCAAGCCGGATTGCCCGGGCTGCGGGCTTAAGCCCCACTGCCCTTGGGGGCGGGCCCAGGAGGAGAAATAATTCATGGCCGCAGAACGCGTTTTCGTGGTGGTGCTGGGCAGCGACCAAAAAGGCATCATCGCCCGCATCAGCACGCTTCTTTATGAAAAGAACGCCAACATCGAGGACGTGCAGCAAAAGATCATGGACGGCACCTTCGTCATGACCATGCTGGCCGATGTGAGCGAATGCGCCTGCGACACCGCGGGCTTGAGGGATTCCCTGGAGGACCTGGGGGCCCAGATGGGTCTCACCGTGATGGTGCAGGCCGAGAGCGTAATCAAGGCCATGCAAAGGGTGTAGGCGCGCCATGACCATCGCACTGGAAGACGTTTTCGAAACCGCCGGCATGATCCTTTTCGAGAATTACGACATCCGCGCGGTCACCCTGGGGGTGAACCTCAAGGACCTGGTGCATCCCGACCCCTTTCGCATGGCCCAGGCCGCGGGCCAGCGCCTCGGCCAGTGGGGCTCCCGCCTGGCGGCCGAGGCCGAGGCGGTGTCCGAGTCCCTGGGCGTGCCCATCGTGAACAAACGGCTCTCCATTACGCCCGCAGCCTGGCTCATCGAGCCCTGTCCCGATCAGAACGCGCCCATCATTCTGGCCCAAGCCCTGGACCAGGCGGCCACCGAGGCGGGCATCGACTTTGTGGGCGGCTTCGGGGCCTGGGTGCAGAAAGGCTCCACCAAGGCCGATATCCGGCTCATGGAATCCCTGCCCCGGGCGCTCAGCGTCACCCAAAGACTCTGCGGCTTCTTGAACCTGGCCACCACCCGGGCCGGCATGAACCTGGACGCCATCGCCCGCCTGGGCGAGCTGCTCTTGGAGATGGCCGCGGCCGCCCCCCAGGGCATCGCCTGCGCCAAGTTCGTGGCATTCGCCAACGCGCCGGAGGACAACCCCTTCATGGCCGGGGCCTTTCACGGGCCGGGCGAGGCCGACGTGGCGCTGAACGTGGGCATCAGCGGGCCGGGCGTGGTGCGCAGCGTGGTGGAGCGCCACCCCGACTGCGACCTGACCATGCTTTCGGAGATAATCCGCCGCACCGTGTTCAAGATCACCCGCGCCGGCGAGCTGGTGGGACGCGAATTGGCCAAGCGCCTCGGCGTGGAGTTCGGAGTGGTGGACATCAGCCTGGCCCCCACCACCGCCATCGGCGACTCGGTGGGACGCATCCTGCAGGCCATGGGCCTGGAGCAGGTGGGCGCCCCCGGCACCACCGCCGCCTTGGCGCTTCTCATCGACGCCGTCAAAAAGGGCGGCTCCATGGCCAGCGGCCGGGTGGGAGGGCTATCCGGCACCTTTATCCCGGTGAGCGAGGACCTGGGCATGATCGAGGCGGTGGAGCGCGGCGCGCTAAATCTGGAAAAGCTGGAGGCCATGACCGCGGTGTGCTCGGTGGGCCTGGACATGTTCGCGGTGCCCGGCGATACCCCGGCCCATGCCTTGTCCGGCATCATCGCCGACGAACTGGCCATCGGCATGGTCAACCACAAGACCACCGGCGTAAGGGTGATCCCGGTTCCCGGCATGCAAGCCGGCGACAGCGTGGATTTCGGCGGCCTCTTGGGCAGGGCGCCGGTGATGCGGGTCAATCCTTTCAGCGGCGAGAAATTAATCCGCCGCGGGGGCCGTCTGCCCGCCCCCTTGAGCGCTTTGCGCAACTAGCCGGTTCGCGCCCTTTATACTTGTGCTGCCCGATCGGCTATTATCTGGCATAATTAACCTATAGCCAGCCCCCCCAAGGCCGCATCTATGCACCAGGCAGCCCAAAAAGTCTCCGCCGAACGGAGCCGGGAAATGGCCCGGGTCAAAAAGCCCCAGGTGTGGTGTTATTTTTCCATACCGATTTACTGGCGCACCGCGGGCGGCGACTTTGTCCTCCTAAAAGAACCCGGCATATACCTGCGCGACCGCCTGGGCGGCGAGCTGGCGCTGCCCGAGGACCTTTTCGTCTTAAAGAGCGACCGGGCCGCGGCGGTGCCGGAAGTGCAGGCCATCCTCAACAAGGAGTTGCAGCAGGCCATCACGGGTCAGGACGTGGGCCGGGTCAAGGACCTGATCTCCGATATCCTGGAGGAAACCTTTTCCGAGCCCCGCGCCGCCAACATGGTGCCGCTCAAAGAGACCGTGAAAACGGTGGTCAGCGGCTACGCCGGCCGCAAGGAGGCCTTCCGCCGCATCGCCTTGATGGGATCCAAGGACTACTCCACGGTGCTGCACTCGGTCAACGTCTCGGCCTTGGTCCTGGGTTACAGCGCCCATTGCGAGTTCGCCAAGGAGCTAAGCGCGGATCTGGGTCTGGCCGGGCTTTTGCACGACGTGGGCAAGCTTTTCGTGGACAACGCTCTCTTGACCGCCCAGCGCAAGCTCACCACGGAGGAGTTCGCCAAAGTGCGGGAGCACCCGGCTTTGGGGCACAGCTTCCTGCAGGGGGCCCAGTTCCCGCACGAGGTCATGGAGGCCTGCCTGCAGCATCATGAGCGCATCGACGGCAAAGGCTATCCCCAGGGCGAGGCCCAGCCCTCTTTCGCCGGGCAGCTGGTGGGCATCGTTGATTGCTACGAGGCGCTGACCTCGGATGAACGGCACTACCGCGAAGCCCTGGACCCCCTGCCCACCCTGGCGCTCCTCAAAGAGGAAATGCAAGGCGGCAAGTTCGACCGCAAGCTGTTCAAGGATTTCGCCTACAGCCTGGTCTAGGCCTTGTCGGGCTCGGCTTGCTTTTGGTAGGACTCCAGGGCCCGGGCGGTGCCGGCTTCGATTTGGGTGCGCACCTCCACCTCGGCCTTGGGCCGGGGCAGTTCCCTCACCTCCACCAAACCGCGTCCCAGGAGCACCTCGAAAAGCGCCTCCACCGCGCCCGTGCCCTTTTCCGGCATCACCTTCAAAGCCGCGGCCATGATGGCCGCAAACGAGCGCCGGCCGTCCACCAGGCCGAGGACCTGGTGGGCCAATGCGCGCACGATGAACGATTTGCCCGCGGCCTCATCGTCCAGGCGGTGCTGCAGGCGGCCTTCATGCCGGATGGGGGTCAGTTTGAGCCCGGCGCGCAAGGAAGGCACCAGACGGGACCAGGGCCTGGCCCCGGACAGGGTGGCCTGATTGGTGACAAACAGGCACAACCGCCGCTCGCTGCCCTTTTGGGTGAGGGTGATGCGCCTGGCATAGGCCTTGACCAGATGCAGGCCCAGGCCGTCGTCCTCGCGCCCCTCCAGCACCGCGTCCAAGGTGTAGTCCGGCTCAGCCGTGGGATCATAGGCCAGGTGGCTGGTGGTGAAGCACAGCTCCAGTCCGTCGGCCAAAACCGAAAACTCCATCCGGCAGGGCTCGCGCAGGGCGGCGCGCTCGCACTGGGAGGCGATGTGCAGGAAGATCTCCTCAGCAATCAGCCGCACCCTCCCCCGGGCCTGCTTGTCCAGCCCGGCCAGGCCGGCGGTCCCCTCGGCCGCCGCCAGCACCAGGGGCAGGTAAACCCGGGCCACCGGCACGGCCAGATCCACCCGGTCGCCGGTCAAGGTGTTGGAGCATTGCTCAGGCGCCGGAGTCATCACCGCCTTCATCGCGCTCGGGCTGGGGAGCCAACACCAGGGCCATGCCCTCGGTCAGCGCCTGGGCCACCTTGGCCCGGGCCGACTTCACCGTGCGCTGCACGGTGCCGCGGCTGACCCCCATTCTGCGGCCCGCCTCCTCCTGGGTGAGCCCCAGAAGGTCGCACAAACGCAAGGCCTCCAATTCATCCTCGGCCAATTCCAGCTTGGCCAGTTGGGGCATGGGCGTGCCGGTGGGCTTGAAGGCCCGCACAAAAGCCGGGCAGCCGCAATGGCGCGGCTTGCGAGGTCGGGGCATGTAAGCCTCCTTGGGGAATATCCGCTCTGGAAGCATAACAGCGCTTACCCCATGCAGGCAAGCCGGCTTTCACGCGCTATTTAACGGGGAAGTCGAAGTAGGTATCCGCAAACGGCTCGCCAGCCAAGGTATAGTGCCACCATTCCTGGTCGAAATTGACAAAGCCCTGCTTTTCCATGAGCGCCTTCAAAAGGGCGCGATTGGCCCGGGCCTGGCCTGGCAGCGCCTGGTTGGCGGTATGAGAAAGCTGGTTAAAGCAGTCGAAACCGGTGCCCATGTCCAGGCCGTTGTCCGGCCAGCGTTTGTCCGCCGGCTCGGTGCAGGCAATAAGCTTGCCGCCCAAGCGGAACTCAGGCTGCTTCGCGGCCGGCAGCGCCACGATGGTCAGATCCACGGTGCTGCCCCGGCTATGGGAGGACTTATCGGCCACGTAGCCCAGCTTGAAAAGATCGCGTTTGTCGATGGTGGGGTAGAACTCGGCCTTGGTCTTGACATCCTTTAGGTCGCGGGCCCAGCGCTGGAAATGGGCCACCGCCCGCCGGGGCCGGTAGCAGTCGTAAACTTTGATGCCGAGCCCCAGGGGCTTAAGCTCGGCCTGCACCTTGGCTAGCGCCGCGGCCGCGGGCCGGCTCAGGATGCAGCGCGGCGCTTTGTAGCCATCCACCCGGGCTCCCACGAAGTTGTGCACGCCGAAGTAGCGCATCTCCACCATGAGGCCGGGAATGGCCTGGCCCGCGTCCACAAAGCCCGGCGGCAGATCGGCGGCCCGGGCCGCGGGCGCGACCATAAATAACGCCGCCAACAACAATAGGATCAGTCGAGGCATGTTCATCTCCCGCTTAGGGCTTGGGTGGCAACTCAGCTGATTCTAGCACGCAGTCTCCTCTAGATCAGCTGCTCAACCGGCAGGGCGTAGAGGCTTAAACCCGCCACGCCGCCGCTTAGGCGCAGCTCCCGCAGCCGGGCCGCGAGCTCCCCGGCCCAGCCATCCTCCACGGCGATCATGAGCGCGTTGTTGAAACCGGGCCACACGCCGTCATCCAAACGGGGCTCGGCGCGCTGGCCCCGGCCCAGCACCCGCCGCCATTGGGTATAGCCCGGACGGCCGCCCTGCTCCAGGGCCTCCATGACGTCGTCCTCGAACACCGCGTCATAGATCAGAAGCAGCATTTTCATTGCCCGGCCCTCCTTTCCCGCCGCGCCTCCAAAAAGTCGTAGATCACCGGGATCAGCACCAGGGTGACCAGGGCCGACACCGTGAGCCCGCCCAGCATGGTCACGCCCAAGGGGTTCCAAATCTCGGCCCCGGTGGCGTTGCTCATGGCCATGGGCAGCATGCCGAAAAAGGTGGTGAGGGTGGTCATCATCACCGGCCGCAGGCGGTCGCGCCCGCCCTGCACCACCGCCTCCCGCCGCGGCCGTCCCCGGGCCTGCAGAAGCTTGATGTAGTCCAGGAGCACGATGGCATTGTTGACCACGATGCCCATGAGCATGATGAGGCCCATGAAACTGATGACGCCCAGGGTCACCCCGCTGAGCCGGAAGGCGTAGATCACCCCCACGAAGGCGAAAGGCACCGAGAACATGATGATGAAGGGATCGCGCAGGTTGCCGAAAAGCGCGGCCATCACCATGTAGGTCAAAAGGATGCCCAGGGCCAAGAGGATGGTCAGGTCCTGGAACGCCTTTTTCTGCTCCTCCACGTCGCCGCCGAAGGCCAGCGTCACCCCGGGAGGCAGGCTTAGGCCCGCCATGACCCTGTTGGCGATCTCCTTGCCCTGGCCCA
>Ga0307423_1001819_pt1 | contig 12557 bp, 12 predicted proteins | sample SalMarWE160310MG_FD_202154 | JGI IMG/M metagenome (GOLD analysis project Ga0307423, IMG submission 202154) | Salt marsh sediment microbial communities from the Plum Island Ecosystem LTER, Massachusetts, United States - WE1603-10 | ecosystem: Environmental > Aquatic > Marine > Intertidal zone >...
GGCATGCTATACTGCTTTGAAAAATCTTCTGATATTTCTAAGTGCTTTTTCTCTATTTTGAGAATGAAATCTTGCGCAACATCTGTTCGTTCAAAAACTTCGGATGCAAAAGTGAAATGCATTCCATCCTGACCGGATTTCCAATCCAAATCGATTTCTTTCTTCCCTTTGAGTAATCGAACAGCTTCTTTCACATTTTCAAATCCGGTTCGCTCGGTAAAGGTAATCTTCCCTTCGTAGTATAGCATGCGTGGATTATTCTCATCCTTCAGCTTCAGTTCCATGTCAACAGATTGTATTTCCCTGCCGGCAACTTCGAATTCGAACTTAAGCGGTTGCAGTTTTTTCTTATGAATGGGAAACAGAGAATCCATATCCAATGTTGCGGTGTACTTCTGGCGAAGAGGCAATGGATTCGCCGGCTTAAAAATCAACTCCTGAGTATTTTCCCACCTGGCAATTCCATCAATTGGCGGGTCGAATGAAAACACAATCTTTTTCAATGTTTGCCCGATCAAGTTGTCATCAACTACCGGCGCCACAAAACGTGCTCGAATTTCACCGTCGGATGAAATAAAACCGGATGTCACATGGCTGACCATTTTAGCGGTTTCGACAGGATACCCATATTTCTCTGCTTCGTGGTCTGTACAGCCAGTTAGGAAAGGAATTGTAATTCCAGCTAAAAATAAAAAAGCAAAATGATTAATATTTCGCATGATTGCCTCCCATGAATGAATGCAGGGTTGGTCTTATTTGGTTTATGTCTACCTTCAATCGCTATTCTCGCCTGGTAAAGCAGTAAGTAAGTAGTAAATAGTAAGTAGAAATCAGTTTGTAAAGTCAACTACTCTTGAATACCTGAATACTCGAACACTTGATTATCTTCATAACTTGAACGCTTTTTGCGTTCAGTTGAAAATAACTATTTCAATCGAATTATAAAATAGAGAGAAAAAATAATTAGATGGGATGTTACAAAATCCCTTATAAGGAAGGATCCCCCGCCATTAAAACTAATTAACAATAGCGGGGGATTGTTGAAGGTTAAGTTATTATAGGTTTTTTACCAGTTTCTGGAGCCCGATATACCCAAGGATCGGTACCCATTGCCATCTGCCGGTGGATCAACAGTGATGCTAATGAAAACCTGCGGGTCTTCGAGACTATCGCCGGGCGCCCAATAGAATTGAAAATCGGTTCTGCCCGGACCAGGATATTGAGTATCCACTAATTTGATATTGACATCTCCATAAAGATTGCCGGCAGTTGAACTAACTTTGATGTTCGTACTCCCAACCAGCGGATTACCCCATATATCCTGAACAGTGTAATTAAAAGCAACCGGATTATTTGTTGAAGTATAGGAAAATGTGGTTGGTGATATCTGTATCGGAGCGGTCACATCCGATAATAGGACTCTTGCGCTGGTGCTTATAGTGCTTCTAGATACCGTATCATCAAATGTCCTTGCAGTTACATGGGCAAATGTGCTATCAACCGGATTCGGCGGCAGCGGTCCGGCGCTTTCAAAGCGAACCGTGGCTTGCCCTAACTCATCCGTAACGGCTGCGCCCTCAACTATGCAGTAATCGGTGGAAAAATAGACAATTGTACCCGGTGCGACAGGATTGCTAAATTTATCACCCACAAAAGCTATGATGTTATCAATGATGCCAAAATGAACTCTTCCGGCAATGTTCAGTCTGTCAACCGCCAAACTAAAATGTTCCTGATCCGGCAACCCGCCATAAATTGCAATTCGTATGGGAAGCGAGTGGATGGTTTGGCCATTCACATCAGCATATACATCCAGTTGCACTGCGCCGGCAATAATGCCGCTATTCAGAATCGTATAAACCCTTCCATTTGTAGTCTGCATGGTTTCAGGCTCTAAATACTCTCCGCCATCCGGTCCGTTTAAAATATTGAAATGTACCATAACGCTATGCGAACTATCCACCGGACGCCCCTGGGCATCAGTTATCAAAAAGTTGATTGTAGCGGTTTCCTGCAACCCGGAGCTTTGAACATAAATGTGAGTTAAATGCTCGCCAGCAACTGTGATATGGGCTGCATCCCCGGACGCACCCAGGGTATCGTTACCGGTTGTGTCTGAAAAAAGCTTAATCAATGTAATATCCGGGGCGGTTACGGTTTGTCCTTTTTGAACGCTTACATCCTCGATCCACTCATCATATCCGGCTTTGCTGACCTCGAGGGTCACATCCACAGTTTCCTTTTCTTTCCCTAAATCAAGTCCGATTTCATACATGCCTTTGCTGTTAGTGGTGGTTTGAGCAAAGTAGCCTTTAACATTCACGCTTGCTCCTGCCAAAGGATTGAGTGCAGAATTATTATCAACGGCATAGATATATCCGCGGACAACTGCCAAGTCTTTATTGGATTTGGTAGTATCTGAGCAGGCAAAAAGTACGACGGCAATAACTGAGATAATTAGTAAGACGATAAATTTATTCAAAGTTGTCCTCCTGGGCGATTTATACATAATCCTTAAGCTCTAACTGAGGTGAAATTAAATTATTATGCTGAAGCATTTCAAAACTCTTCTCGAAGGATTGCATTCCAAATTCATGACCGGTTTGAATGACTGATTCAATCTGATGTGATTTTCCCTCACGAACTAAATTTTTTGCTGCTTTTGTAGCGATAAGTATTTCCATTATGGCAATACGATCATTTTTTACAGCCATAGGCACCAATCTTTGCGATATGACTGCTATTAATGTATTGGCAAAAATATTTTGAACTTGCCGCTGTTCCTTGGTTGGAAAAGCGCTAATAATTCGATCGATTGACTCAGCAGCGGAGTTTGTGTGCAAGGTCGATAACACTAAATGCCCGGTTTCAGCAGCTCTTAATGCATGTGTTATGGTCTCTAAATCTCTCATTTCACCTACCAGGATCACATCCGGATCTTCCCGAAGAGCGCTTCGCAGCGCTGAAGCGAATGAATTTGTGTGCACGCCTGCTTCTCTCTGATGAATTAAGCAGTTTTTCGGTTCATAGACATATTCAATCGGATCCTCAATGCTAATAATGTGCTCGCGCCTTGCTAAATTTATTTCCTGGATCATTGCCGCTAAGGAAGTGGATTTCCCGGAACCGGTAGGACCGGTTACCAAAATTAATCCTTTTTTATTTCGAACAATATCTTTCACAATTTCAGGAAGTAATAATTCTTCAATCGTGCGAATTTTGGGGTGGATGATTCTGAAGGCAGCGCTTATGCCACGGAATTGTTGAAATATATTAAGCCGAAATCTGGCAACACCAGGTATATCGACCGCTAAATCAATTTCATTGGCTTCATTGAAATGCTTTTTTTGTTGATCGTCTAATAGAAGCATTAATTGTTCTTTTAAAACAACTTCATCAAGTTTCTCCATATCCACTTTTTTTATTTCACCAAGTATTCGAATGATAGGAGCCATGCCACTACTTAAATGAACATCCGAAGCGTTATTCTCAACCGCAAACCTTAATATTTCTTTAATAATTTCACCATTCATCATTCAAGCACCTTAAGAAATTGACTGGTTTTTACATAATTTTGGGTGTTATGAAAATTAGCAGATCGGACTTTTCCTTTTTAGTCGTAGTGCTGCTGAATAAGTATTTTAAAAGAGGAATATCTCCTAACAACCAAACTTTTTCCCTGACCTTGCTATTTGTTTCCTTTATCAGTCCCCCCAAAACCAATGTTTCACCGTCATTAACAGTCACAATTGTCTGAACCTCCCGTTTCGAAGTGATCGGTTGTTGAAGATCAGCCGGACCGGTATATCCAACTATTTCTTCAAGCATTGGATGCACATCCAGCGTGATCAGATCGCCTTCATTTATGCGAGGAATCACATCCAGATTCAGATTTATTTCTTTATATCTGAAAGATATTAAATCTCCAGAAATTCCCCGGGATACTTCCTGAATAGGTATTTCCGTCCCAATTTTAATACTTGCTCTCTTATTATTCAGAGTTGTTACTTTGGGATTCGAAACGATGCGTGAATTATTGTCCTGAGCCAAATAACTCAAACTTGCCCTCAATTCATCGACCGTGAGCACACCCCAATTGAACTTATCATCGACTTCAGGAAGCTCATACCATGCCGAGAGGAATCTTTGCTGACCGCCGCCCTGCTGCGCCTTCGTGATTGGAGCAGTTGTCTCGCCACCTGTTAGGGATACTTGGACCTTCTTTGGCAAATTAATTCCCACCTGCTTTTCATCAGACATCAGCACTTCGACCAAGCGGACTTCTATATTTATCTGTTTAGAAGGGACATCAATCGTTTGAATGACCTGATCAAAAGTGCGGACATTCTCCCATAAATCCGTTACCACCAAGATGTCGGAGCGCAGGTCTACCTCATCCTTTACTTTTTCAGAAATAAGGGGCTCAATCCTTCCCTTGGCGGATAACAGAGGCTCCAGCGATGCTTTTACATTAAATCCATCCAGATATTTTAATTGGAAAACCTTTGTTGAAAGTTCGCCATTAATTTCCTGATCAAAAGGTTTTACGAATATGACATTGTTATCCACTACATAATGGTACCCATGTGTTTTAAGCACCGCATTGAGCGCATCGGAAAGGGTTACATTATCAAGCTGAACCGTTACGGTCCCCGTAATATCGTCGCCCACAACGAGGTTCAGTGAATATTGGCGGCTGAGAACCCGCAGAACTTCCTGAATGGAAGCGCCCACAAATTTAGGTGATACCTGCGTGTTTAATTTTTCATCCATATCCGAAGCGGCTAAACTAAAAGTCAGAAGAATTACGGCCATTATTATTTGAAAAGTATTGCGTACCATCATCTTTTCTACTCCACAGTTTTATCTTATAGTCAATATTTTATTTTCACCATCTTTGATTAGCAGGACTCTGGTTGGATCAATTCTCGTGATTCGATAACCATGTATTACATCACCAACCGTTAGGATACGATCGTTTATCATTACCACAGAACTCTCATTACCATAACTAATTGCTTTTAAATTCAATTGCACTTCAGATTGTGCTCTCACCGTGGCTGCCCGGCGTACATACCTTTGATTGTAGAAAGGATCATCACCCCATGCCTGCAAATAGGCTGCATTTGTGGCAGATGTTTTTTTAATCTCTGCAACATTCGATGCAACCATATTGGATTGCTCGATTTTTCTTTCATTTTTTTTGCCTTTATAATAACTGAAATAGCTATCCTTATTGCTTACGACGTCAAAAATTCCATAAGCCAAAACCACAGCTAAAACAATTAATAATCGCTTTTGTCCCTTTGTTAGTGATGACATTTCTTTCTCGCTATTTTAATGATTCCAGGAATATAATTTGCTGGAAATGGTCGCCTTTAGATCATTGCTTGAATCCGTAAATCGCTGAATCGAAATTTCCTCAGCCCTCAGATAAAAAGGCAAATTTTCCCAATTTTCAACAAACCGGCCGATATCCAAATACCTTCCGCGAACAGTGATCGCCAGAGGCAGCTCTTTAATCACGGTTTTGCTCGTGTCAGCAAAATAGTCTTCAAATACCGGCGCAAAATCGATCATCCGCAGGTTATTTTTTTTCGCAAAGTCTTCCATTTTTTTGGACACCGATGTTAAGTCGTCTTTCTCGACAAATTTTGATCGAACCTCTTCAAGCCTTTTTCTTTCCTTTAAAAGTTTATTTTCAATATTTTCCAGGTCAACATTGGCTTGATTGGCTGAAGCCAGCTCCTTGTGCATTGCCTTGATCCGAAGCTCAATTTTATTTATCTCGATACTCTCGGGATAATAAAAAAAGATAAACCACCCAACCAGAACTGCCAGCAAAACTGCTGAAAGAATATAGGAAAACCGTTTTCTTAGCATATTAATCTCCTACAGAAGAAACTGTAGCCAAAACTCGAACAAGTTTCTATCCATCTCTTTTCTTTTATTGGTCAATTTTATATCTTTAAAATAATTAATATCATTTAATTGGTTCATAAAATTTATCAATACAACATCCCCCATTTGAAAGTCACTTTTAATTTGACCGGACAGCGTAATTTGATATTTGTAAGTTGGTTTTGAATCTCGTTTGGCTTTTCGACCAACTTTCTGGGGAATGTATTCTTCAAAATTCAGTTCATTCAAAATGATAAATGGCGGTGTTTCATTGCTGAACAATCGCATTACTTCTAATAATTCCGGTCTCTTGTTTACAAATCTTGCCAGGCTGCTTATTTCCTGCTGAATCCCGCCGAATTTAACCACCATTTCATTATATTTGGTTTGCACCGGATATAATTTTTGATACTGTTGCCCGAGCTGTGCCAAAGTGTTTTGTTTTTTGATATAATCATATTTTTGGAAAGAGGAAACGGAGATAGCGCCGCCAATGCTTAAAAGCAGAAAGGTGGTTAACAAGATATTTAGATTCTTAATAATTTGTAAACTCTTATATTGGGACGGGATAATATTAAATTCTTTCCCCACTTGCAGAGATGTACCTAATGCAGTAATATACTCTCCATATCGAAGGGTATTAATTTCCGTTGATGAAAATTGCGGTTTTAATAAAAAGATCAAATCCTTATACTGCTCATTCAGGTAAGTCATTATTTCATTTAACTGAATTCCACTTCCCGAAACAAATATTCGCTTCACGTTTTCATTTGGATAGGCATTGTTTATGTATTCAATAGATCTCTTAATTTCCAGGTGAAGCATTTTAATGACGGGATTTTCTTCATCTTTACTCTCTTTTATTTTTTTTAGCAATCTTTCCTTCATTGCGCTTGTTACATCTTTGCTCCGGTTCGATTCATTCCCTTCAGCCAATTTTTTTAGGTCATTATTTATCGAGATAGAACCGTTATCCTTTTCCTCCATTACTTTTTGAATATTTGCAACACCCAAAGCCGCATTGCGGAAAAATTGAAGCTTGCCATTGCGAAAATAACAGATCTGGGTAAAGAACGTAGAAATAACAACGACCAGATCATTATCCGGCTCCGGAACCATTGCATTGTAAGCTGTTCCTACTGCTATTGGCCGAGGAACCAATTTTTCCGGTCTTAGCCCGGAGCTAATTAAGATTTCCATATACTGCCTAACGACTTCGCCCGGGATTGTCGTGACCAAAATTTTGAGTTTTTTGTTATCTTCTACTAAGAACTCTTCCAGAACTTGATAATTCCATATTGAGTCATCATCAAAATTGGGCAGATCGCTTTGATTCTTAAAAAAGATAGCGTTTTCTAAATCAGACTTCTTTTTGGTTTTGGGTAGAATGATGTGCCGAATATTAATATCCGGGCTGTAAAAACTTGCATAAACCTTCATACCATTCCTAAAAAGCCGTGATTGAAGCTTGGTAAGCGTGAGCTGCATTGCTTTAAAGCGGTCCATATCGGGGTCTAAAGCTTGTACGCCGCATTGTTCAACCTGAATATTCCGACCCGATTTCCTGGTTTTAATGTAGCTGATTTTATCATTATCGATGTCAAGCGCTAAACAAGGGCGGGCATTTAGCCTATTTGCGAAATTCAGTTTGGTATTAAACTGGTCAATAATTTTAGGGGTATTCATTTGGGATTTATTCACCCTAAAATTATTTGAGGTGGCGTTTGTCTTTTTTTCATTGGCTTTTTTGTTATTATCACTATGTGCGCCACTAACATCCGCTGATGGCAATTTCACTCTTTTCTCTTCGGATAATTCCTTTTCATTATTGCCGGGTTTGCTTGCTACTTGTGCATCGTTTTTCATTTCCATGGCTTTCTTCATTTTAATATTTTGTGATGTTTTGCCTTTTGCCATTTTCATTAATTTTTAACGCCAAGTGAATATTTCTTAACATACTATCGTCATAAAAGCTGCGGTCTTTTCCAATTATTTAGTTCATTTCTTAATTATATTTCCAGCGCACAATCTTCATTCCATAGACGGGGTCAGGCAATTTGAAATCCATCCCGACAATATCGGTAGTATACTTGGGATCGAAAATAAACTTTTTATCCTGACCATCATTGCTACTCGTGCAGGATAGACAACTGTGTATTTTTGTAATTGCCACGCAAGATCCGATAAAAGTCATGTGGTGTGCATCCCAATGGAAATGATCGCAATAGACAAAACCCTCGATGTAAATGTAATCCGCTCCATCTGTCCGGATTTTCTGTTTTGTGGCAATAACCGGCCAGTTGGGCGGATCGGCAATAAACTTAACATTTTTGGCAAATATGTTTAAATGATCGCCGGTAACGAGAGAGCCTATTATTGTCACATTATCATTAAATTCCGCAGTGCCCTCTATGTAATAATGACCTTTATAAGTTTGTCCTTCATTAAATGTGTAGCTACCGGTGTAATAATGACTGTCTGCTATTGCTGCGTCCTTGTATATTTGCCAATTTATGGTGGGCACATCAATTGCCGGTGGGGCTGTGGTAACATCGCCCTGAATGTCGTGAGTTACATAATTTATTTTTAAAAGCTCCGGAGAATTGGTATGAATATCGCCCTTAATAGTCCCATATCCCTCATCCAATTCAAATAGGTTGGGAGCAAAAAATACAAACGGCCATTCTTTAGGAGGGGGTGGGAGTTTTATGACTAGTTGAATACTTCTTTGGATATTACCCACAGTGCCCACGGACGAGACCAGCAAGGTGTCGCCTAAACCCGGGGTTGTATTATTATCATCCAGCGTCAAAGAGAATTTACCATCTCCAACTGAAACATTAGATGGCGCAGCGCGCCAGTTCATGCTATCCTTTAATGCACCCAGGGCATATTCAATTCCGGTTTCTGCTGCGTAAAAAGCTTTACGTTCATTGGCGCTTTGCACTTGTGCTCTATTTTGGCTGGTAACCAGCGTCGTAGCACTAAAAATAACAATGGCCAATATGATTACAAACACCAACGCCCCTATTAAAAAGCTTCCATGCTCTGAATTAATCTTTTCCATTTCTAAATTCTCATTATTTAAAGGTCAATCAATATTATTGAATGATCATTTTGAAATTCGCCATCTGGCAACTTGCGGTGGACCAGAATTCCCGCCGCCCTTGGAACTAAAAGTTACACCTGCAACTTTGGTTAAGTATGACGGCTCAAAATTTATCTCTGTATTGTTCTTTTCATTTTTAATTGTATTTGTAACCACCAAAGCACCATTAATAACCATATTATTCTTCTTGATTACCAGGTCACTACAATAAATAAAACCCCTGATCTCAGCATTATTTTTATCTACTTCTAATTTTTTCTTAGTAAGAATAGCGGGATAATTGGCTGGATTGGCAGTAATTTTCTCATTGTTCATTTTAAGCTCAATATCGTCTTCAGCGACAATGGTTCCATTAATGACCACGTTGTTATCCTTCATTTTGGCTTTGCCGGTTGCGTACCAAACTCCTGAATATGAGCTGCCAGCTTCAAACTCGATATCACCATTAACATATTGACCGGCAGCAATGGCTTCATTTTTAAAAAAGTCCCAATCAACTGTTGGTAGATCTATCGTTGGCGGTGCTGTGGTAACTTCTCCATTTATGGTGTATTTGCTGCCGATCTTTACTTTTTTGTTGGCATGAAGATTCCCATTTACAACCGCTTCTCCTTTGCTGAAATCAATCTCATCTCCCGCTAAAATAAGATAATCAGTATCGGGTCCACCCCCCGGCTGAATTACATATACTTGAATGCTGCGCTGGATACTTCCCTTATATCCGATGGATGTTACTAAGACAGTATCACCTAAGAAAGGGCTTGTATCCTTATCATCTAAGGAGACTGAAAATTCTATATCGCCTAAACTACCCTTTGAAACACCTTCCCGCCAGTCCGAACTGTCCTTTAATACCCCTAAGGCATATTCAATTCCGGTTTCTGCTGCGTAAAAAGCTTTACGTTCATTGGCGCTTTGCACTTGTGCTCTATTTTGGCTGGTAACCAGCGACGTAACACTAAAAATAACAATGGCCAATATGATTACAAACACCAACGCTCCTATTAAAAAGCTTCCATGCTCCGAATTAATCTTTTCCATTTCTAAATTCTCATTATTTAAAGGTCAATCAATATTATTGAATGATCATTTTGAAATTCGCCATCTGGCAACTTGCGGTGGACCAGAATTGCCGCCGCCTTTTGAGCTAAAAGTTAGCCCCGCGATTTTAGTTAGATATGACGGTTCAAAATTCATCTCTGTATTGTTTTTTTCATTTTTAATTGTATTGGTAACAACCAAGGCACCATTAATCACCATGTTATTTTTCTTTATTTCCAAATTTTGGCAGTATATGAGACCGTTAATTTCCGCATTATTCTTTTCGACTTTTAGGTCTGTTTTTGTAAGAATGGCAGGGTAATGTGCGGGTGCTGTTATTTTCTCATTGTTTTTTTTGAGCTCAACGTTGTTCTCAGCAACGATTGTACCATTGATAACAACATTGTTATCCTTTATTTTTGCTTCGCCTGTAGCATACCATACCCCACTATATTCTTTTCCAGATTCAAATTCTATATCACCTGCAACATATTGACCCGCAGCAATGGCTTCATTTTTAAAAAAGTCCCAATCAACTGTTGGCAGATCTATCGTTGGCGGTGCTGTGGTAACTTCTCCATTTATGGTGTATTTGCTGCCGATCTTTACTTTTTTGTTGGCATGAAGATTCCCATTTACAACAGCTTTCCCCTTGCTAAAATCAATATCATTTCCAGCCAAAACGAGATAATCTGTGTCCGGGCCACCCCCAGGCTGAGTCAAGTATACTTGAATGCTACGCTGGATACTTCCCTTGTATCCGATGGATGTCACTAAGACAGTATCGCCTAAGGAAGGGCTTGTATTCTTATCCTCTAAGGAGACTGAAAATTCTATATCGCCTAAACTATCCTTTGAAACGCCTTCCCGCCAGTCCGAACTGTCCTTTAATACCCCTAAGGCATATTCAATTCCGGTTTCGGCGGCATAAAATGCTTTTCTTTCGTTAACAAATATCTGCTCTGCCTGCCCTTGAGTAACCACCAGTGTAGTAGTTGCTAAAACAGCAACGCCTACAATTGTGGCTAAAACCAGGGCGCCTATTAGAAATGACCCATTTTGTAATTTAAACCGAATTTGCAGCATTTAAAATATACCTCTTATAATTTGAAAACCCCTTTTCGATAACCATTCCCCTCAAACGCCTTTCGCTAATTGCGAATATATAGTACTTCTGACAATTGCATGGTTTTCCCATTTCGATTAAAATCAAGCGTGACCCGGATAAAATTCAAACTGTCTGAATCGGTGGTAACATTCTGATCATCGTCCAAATACTGGAAAGGATTCGACTGTACCCATTCAGCGACTTTCGTTCCATTCCGGCTTAGTGTATTCGATTTATATTCATAATCAATTTCTTCGCCGTCAAAATTAATAAAGGTGAGGCGGCTATTTTCCATTTCGGAAATATTATCCGTAGCCAATTCCTGCAAATCGACCCGCATTTGTGCTAATGTTTTCCTCCATTCTCCCAATAAAATTGTGCGATCAAAAACCTGATTGAAGTTAGCTGCTTGCATGTAAATAATATCCACCACCACAACAGAAAGAATTGTAATAATTACCATCACCATGACTAATTCCATTAAAGTGTATCCACCCTGATGCCTGTAAATTGCTATGATTTTTCTAATATTCTGCATTGCATTCTCAGGTTAAGGATTATTCCGCTAACATTGTTGTTAAACTGTAACCATTCTTCAATTCTACATGTGAAACCGTTACTTTAATTTCATACGCATCTAAACCTTCCGCTCCCCACCCACTTACTGAGGTTACTTTTGTTACCCTTGTAAATCCTCCCGATAATGATTCGGTTTGATCATAATTGTCTATATATGTATCCCAATCATCATTTTCCTCTTTGAATGAAATTATTTCTTCCATCCGTGAATCCGCCAAACTTGTCGCCTGGACAATAATTTCATTCTTAGCATGATATCTGACTATTATTCCATTTAATGTGTATAGAGAGGGCAGGGCAACTCCCACAATAACGATAAGAAGTATTATTTCAAATAATGAGATGCCCTGCTGATTTCTAATGAAACGGATCATTTTTTCCTCTCGAATTATACACATTGGCTTACCTGCTGATGCTATTTAGAACGTATGTCCTTCGCTGCAAGTAACCGTTACCTGATTGCCATTTGCCGCTACCGTATAAGTGCCGCCAGCCGGCTCTGATGGTGCTACGTCATTCGCGAAGAATGAGCCGGGATCACTATTATAATCCGAAATCACATCAGAAAGTGCGTCGCCGGTACCACCAAGCAGTCTATCAGAATATTCCATCATAACTGCTGCTTCAATCGACTTCTGATTTGCCAGACATGCGGCTTCCTGCGCATCATCGGTTAATGCAAAATAGCGGGGTAATGCAATTGCTACCAAAATACCTAAAATGATGATAACAACCACCAATTCGATGATGGTGAACCCCTTTTGATTCAACATTAACTTCTTCATAATTGGAACTCCTGTATTTTGATTGATTAATTAG
>Ga0307423_1001820_pt1 | contig 12557 bp, 10 predicted proteins | sample SalMarWE160310MG_FD_202154 | JGI IMG/M metagenome (GOLD analysis project Ga0307423, IMG submission 202154) | Salt marsh sediment microbial communities from the Plum Island Ecosystem LTER, Massachusetts, United States - WE1603-10 | ecosystem: Environmental > Aquatic > Marine > Intertidal zone >...
GTCAAAAACCATCGGGGATCGGCGCCGGATGTTGCAATATCGTTGGCATTGATGAGAACCGCGTAATGGCCGATGCTGTCCGTAGCAAAGGTAATGGGGTCTGATTTAATGACCAGCACTTCCTCTTTGGCAATATCTACCGCGGCTGCATCTTCACCCACTCCGGCATTGATCAGCACCGAAGGATCATGAATGTTGAACTCGTCGAGAAAGTCTTCAAGCAGATCGTTGGGCAGCTTTCCGGGCGAAAGCGGGAGTCCCAACCGAACGATATTTTTGATTTCTTCAAAACCGGTAACGATAAAATCGCTGTCAACCTGTTCGGCGCCGGATATCGGATTATAATCGATAAACACCGTAGTACAACCTGCTTTTTGTCCGGCATGGATGTCGAAAATATAGTCGCCCACCATGATCATCTGCTTGGCGTCGATATTCAGCATCCCGGCGGCCAGGGTGATTCCGTCACCACTGGGTTTGATCCGTACGGGGGTCTCTCTGGAAATGACGACGTCAAAGGCCGAAAAATCGAGATTTTCAAAGTTTTTAAGAGACCGCTTTATGCTTGAAAGCGTATTTCGTGTAATAATCCCAACAGCCAGGGACTTTGAACGAAGGTAATGAACCAAGTCCTGGGCACCGGGGTTGGGTTTGGATATCGCGGCGGCTTCTTTTTCAAAGCGCGCCAATACGGCCGAGGCGTCATCTCTCTGAGAGCGGGTGGGAAGACTTTCTATAAATTCGAGTACAGGGGTGTCCGAAGGGCAATTAATAGTTTTTTTTAGAAGCTGAAAATCCAGGGCGCCGGGTTTTGTCAATGTACCGTCAAAATCGAACAGCACGGCTTTGATATAAAAGGGGCGATAGGTTTTTTGTTTAATTTTCATTGGCCCTTTTAGGGAGTGTTCAGCGTTCAGTGTTCAGGTTTTCAGTTCAGTTTTTGGTGTTCAGGTACTGAACTCTGAACCCCTGAACACTGAACTCTTTATAGTTCATAAGGCGTCAGGCTTTCAAAACCGGTTTCGGTGACGAGGATGGTTTGTTCGAATTGAGCGGAAAGAGAACCGTCTTTTGTAACGGCGGTCCAGTTGTCATCGAGGACGTAAAGTTCCTTTTTCCCGAGGTTGATCATGGGTTCGATGGTGAAAACCATTCCCGGAATCAAAGGAATTCCTTCTCTTCGAACACCATAATGCGCGACTTGAGGCGGTTCGTGAAATTCAAACCCGACACCATGTCCGACAAATTCCCTGACCACCGAGCACCCATGGCGCTCCGCATATTTTTGAATGGCCCACCCGATATCTCCGATGGTGTTTCCGGGCTTGACCATAAGCACTCCTTTTAATAGGCTTTTTTTAGCCACATGAACGATTTTTTTTGCGTCGTCCCCGGGTGTTCCCACAAAAAAAGTCTTGTTGGCGTCCGCATAATAGCCGTTTAAAATCGGTGTGACGTCAATATTGACGATATCCCCGTCTTTTAAAATCCTTTCTCCGGGAATGCCGTGACAAATGACTTCGTTGACCGATACACAGACACTTTTTGGATACCCCCTGTAATTTAACGGTGCAGGGATTGCCCCGTGTTTCAGCGTAAATTCGTGTACCATGGTATTGATCGTATCGGTGGCCATTCCCGGCCTTATTTCAGACTCGACCATATCCAGCGTATCCAGCGCCAGGCGGCCGGCCTTTCGGATGTTTTCGATATCCGGGGCTTCTTTGATCAGAATCCGGTATTTTTTGGCATATTCCGCCTTGAGTTTATTCAGATTCATCACATTTTTATTCAGGCAGCATTTTTTGTATTTCAAACCGCTGCCGCAGGGGCATGGATCGTTTCGTCCGCTTTTGAAAAATTTGTTTTTCATGCTTTTCTCGATTCGATTATCACATTTTCACCGAACTATCGGTAGTCTTCTCTGATTGGATAAAACACATCGATGACGCGACTTTTGGCCAATGCTTTTCCGGAATGAACGGCATGGGGCGGTATAATGACCACGGACCCCGGCCCGAGTTTTTTGCTTTCGCCATCAACGGTCAGTTCGAATCGGCCTTCGATGATGTTTGTGACCTGTTCATGGGGATGGGAATGTGCCGGCAGCTGAGCCCCTTTTTCAATATTCCAGAAAGAAAACGTCATGTTTTCAGAATGAATAAAACGAACTTTAAAACCCGAAACAAGTTCTTTTTCTTCTATATCCTCAAGGTTTGTGTATTTCATTCTGCTCACCATTAAAACGATTTGCCAAACCCGTTGTAATGCACCTTTTCAAACTGCAGATCTTTTTTGGGATGCCCGGACTTTTTTTCAGCCGGATATCCCACGGCAATCATCGATTCTATTTTAAGGTTTTCCGGAATGTCCAACAGTTCGCGAATGTATTGTTCCGCCGATTTTTCCCGATCATGCATTCTTTTTCTGATCTGAATCCAGCAGCTTCCAAGTTCCATGGATTCTGCCGCCAGATGAATATATATCGAGGCGATGGATGCGTCCTCGATCCAGACATCGCATTTTTCGGGATCCGCACAGACTACAATCCCCATTGCCGCGTCTTTTATAAATGATGCGCCATGGGGCTTGGATTTTGATAGCTTTTCCAGCAGGCCGCGATCGGTCACGACCACGAATTCCCAGGGGTTGAATCCCCTTGATGAGGGCGCTCGAAGGGCCGCTTCAACAAGGCTTTCGATTTTTTCGCTTTCGACGGGTTTTTCCAGGTATCGGCGAATGCTTCTGCGTTTTTGGGCCAGGGATAAAAACATAAGATATACCTCCTCGATTCATCATTCAAATCATGGCAAAATTATGATAATAAAACAAATTATAAATTCGATTCGATCTTTTTGCAAGAACGCGGGCGATTCATCATGAAAATATTGCTGATATATCCATACTGGCTTGAAAAACGGGTCGATATCCAGGACATATCGGTTCCTCCCATCGGCATGTATTATATCGGGGCCGTCTTAAAAAAGAACCATTACGATGTAGAGATATTGAACTGGTGCACCATCAATGAAACGCCCGAAGAGATCGAAAAGATTCTCCTTGAAAAAAAACCGGATATCATCGGATTCTCCATTTTACAGGCCAACCGCTGGGGCGGCATCGAAATTGCCGGGATTGCCAAAAAAATCCGTCCCAACGTTAAAATTATTTTTGGCGGGGTAACGCCGACATTTTTGTGGAAACATTTTTTAACCCATTTTCGAGACATCGACGTTGTGGTGATCGGGGAAGGTGAATATACGTTTTTACATCTCGTAAAATATTTTGAAAATGCCAAGGCGTACCGTTTAAAAGACATTCGAGGCATTGCCTATCGGAAAAAAAAAGAGATTGTACGGACACCGCCGGCCGAACCGGTTCATGACTTGGATGCGCTCCCGGTTCCGGCAAAATATTTTGAATACCGGCATCTGTCGCTGACCCGGGGGTGCCCCGGCAAATGCACGTTTTGCGGATCACCGAAATTTTGGGGGCCTAAGGTCAGGTTTCATTCCGTAAACTATTTTGTCGATGAACTCGAACGGCTTTATCAAAAAGGCATCCGGTTGTTCTATTTTTCAGATGACACGTTTAGCGTGGATAAAGGACGGGTCATCGAAATCTGCAAAAAAATCCTGGAAAAAAGACTCGATATCACATGGGTGGCCATTTCCCGCGTCAATACGATGAACGAAGACATCCTTTACTGGATGAGAAAAGCCGGCTGCATCCAGATCAGCTACGGCGTGGAGAGCGGTTCGGAAAAAATAAGACATTTTCTGAATAAAAAGATCACCACCGATAAGATAGAAAAGGCATTTGCCATGACCCTTCAGTACGGCATATTGCCCCGGGCCTATTTTATCTATGGATGTCCCGGAGAAAACCATCAAACCATTGGGGAAACCATTGATCTTATCAAAAGAATCAAACCCTTGGTCATTCATTTTTTCGTTCTATCATTGTTTCCCGGCACGCACCTGTATGAAGCATATCGGAAAAAAACGGGGATTACCGATGATATCTGGTTAAACAAAATCGAGGATATCAATTATTTTGAGACCGATCCCGGTTTGTCTGCCGAGGATGTGCTTTCTTTCGGAAAAACATTGCGGGAACGGTACCATGAAATGATTCCCGAATTCGTGGATACGATTTCACTGGTCGATAAAAAGGAATTGTATCCGCTGCATGCCGATTTTTGTGCCAGGCTCGGAATGACCTTTGATCACGGAGATTACGCCCATAATGATGCGATCCGGGGAAAAGAAAAAATTGCCGAAAAATTATATCTCAAGGCGCTGACCTACCATCCCCATCCAAGCGCCTACCTTGGTTTGGGGATATTGAATCAAAAGAAAAGCGCCTATAATGATTCCATTAAAATTCTTTCGGAAGGCCGTGGATATTTTCCGGACAACGAGCCGCTCAATATATGTCTCGGTGTCAGCCATATGAATGTCGGAGATTTTAACACGGCGTTGTCGATTTTCTTAAAATTTCAACATTCGAAGCAGGCGCTTGAGTTGATCGTCAACTGTTACCGCGCATTAGATGATAGTGAAAACGCATCCGTTTATAACAAAAAACTTGCCTCGACAGCATAGAAGTGGTTTCAAAACCTCCCCTCGGGCTCAATCTCTGTGTTGGACTGAGACGGTCAATCCTCGAAATATTCCCGATATTCCTGCGGTTGGCCGCCTCAGTCCGTCTTGACCTTAAACCCGATTGAAGGTTTTGAAACCACTTCTAAGGAAAAAAATCCGTATCGTTTAAAACCGGTTTACTTCCGATTACACTCGTCGGGACGCTAGGGAAATCCAGTCTTCATCGACAAGGATTTCGATAATCTGAAGCCCCGCATGTTCCACTTTTTCCAGGATCTTATTTTTATCTGCTGTAAGGATGCCCGAACAGATGAATATGCCGTCTTGAACCAGCATTTTCGGGATGTTTGCGAGAAGGGCTGAAACGGTTTTCGTTGTCAGGTTTGCGGCCGCCAGATCAAACCGCCGGGTGATCCCATCGACCAGATCACCGGTGATGATGGTAAAGACGGATTCGGGTATCTGATTGTGTATTAAATTTTTCCGGGCAATATCCGCTGCAACAGTATCATTGTCTGTTCCCAAAATCTTGCTTGCGCCGAGCTTTGCCGCCGCAATCATGAGGATGCCCGAGCCGGTTCCCACATCCAGAAACGTATCGCTTTTTTTCAAATATTTTTCAATCAAGGCGATGCACATCCGCGTCGTGGGATGGGTGCCGGTGCCAAATGCCATCCCGGGATCGATTTCGAGAACGATCTTATTGTCATTTGGTGAATGGTCTCTCCAAGTCGGTTTTACAATGATTCGATCGGTGATTTTTTCGGGCCGGAAATAGGCTTTCCAGGATTCGGCCCAGTCTGCTTCCTCTACATCGCCATAGAAAATGCGGTATTGAATGCCGATCTTTTTTTCAAGTCTTGCCAGGCCTTCTTCAATGTGTTTTCGTTTTATCCTTAAGGCGTCGTCGCAAGGGAAATAGCCGATAACCGCATCATTTTCACAGATCACGGCATGGCGCCCCCAATCTTCTATTTTCTCGACTTGGGATTCCTCGACCACAACGCCTTTCAGGTCCAGGTCGTAAAACAAATCGGAGATGAGATCCACGGCCAGTTGCCTCTCATTGAAATTAAACACCACTTTTACTTCGATCCATTTCATCATTTAAAACTTTTCCTTCGACGGATTGAAATAACCGTGTTTTACATCGGGAAATAATTCTTTAATCTGTGAAATGATGTGATGCATCCCCATGGGGTTTCCGGGTCTTGAAACAGCGGACATTATTTTCCAATACCGTTTAGGATCAAAGTTCAGGTTTCGCCACTGGATCATATTGACGGGATATGCGCGCATCAGTTCGGACAGGGCGTTGAATTCTTCAGGGGTATCGGTAAATCCGGGGCAATTGAGATAGTTGACGGACACGAATTTTTTCTTGATTCTCGCGGTCTCTATACTCTTAATCACATCGTCGAATGCATATCCTTTGGGACGGAAATACGCATCATAGCAAGGTTTTCGAGAACTGTTCAAACTGATTCGAACGCTGTCGAGACCAGCATCAAACAGCGCTGCCAGAATGCCGGGCCTGCTCCCGTTGGTATTTATGTTGATGGTTCCGCGGCGGGTTTTGGATCGAATCTCTTTAATGGCCGGTTCAATGACATCAGCCGCCAGCAGTGGGTCCCCTTCACACCCCTGGCCAAAACTCACAACGCTTTGTTTGACCCGCTCGATGTGAAAAAGGGCGACTTCGGCGATTTCTTTGGACGTGGGTTTGAAAGCGATCCTGTCCTGGCTGTGGGGAATCTCGCTGTTTCTTTGAAGGGACAAACACCCGAGACAGCGGGCATTGCAGCGCGGAGAGGTCGGAAGGGGCGCCTCGTACCTTCCCAGGAAAAAATTCTTGGCCGCCGGACAGCCGTATTCCATGGCGCATTTTTCAAGATGCGCTTCAAGCCGGTTTTGCGGCATTTCTTTTTGAATGCTTCTGATTCCCGCCATCACATCTTCGGGTTTCATCCTTCGCAAATCCTGTCTCTTTTCCCGATCCACCAGGATGACAGCGGATCTGAATTTATTATTGTACCATCCCACGGCGCCGTAAGAAAATAGCGGGAGAATACCGGCGGTTTTATTTTCTTCATAGGCGCTCACAAAAGAGATCACATATCCCGGAGAATTAAATGCCGCCACCGGAAAGACCGGCTCGCCGGGTTTGTAAGGATTTTCCGTGAGTGTTTCCAATCGACGTTGACGGATGCTGTATACCATTGGCTTTCTGTCCGGCATCAACATCAATTCGCCGCCAAACGGCATATTTATCGTGTCATCCAGCGTCAAAGGAACCAGAGAAGAACCGGACATTCCCATTGCCGCATACCCGTCAAGGTCGAAAATTTCTCCGGCTTTATTGGATACGACCGCTGTGACAAATTTTTTTCTGTTTTGCATGTGTTGCCGTCTTTTTTTCGATGCTGCCGGATCTTCAGGCTGAACTTAACAAATTTATTGAAAAATGTACACCGAATGATAAAGGAAGTGTTCAGAGTTCAGTGTTCAGAGTTCAGGACCAGAAAGCCGCGATTGACTGCATATTGAGAGTATCGTCTTCCTGAACTCTGAACCCCTGAACACTGAACACATGCAAACTCAGGAGGCTACCCCCATGAAAAGTTATCGGAAAGAATTATGGTTTGATGTGCCGGCCCGGCGTGCGTTTATCAATATTACGCCTCAGGTGGATACCTGTCTAAAGGAGAGCGGGATCAGGGAGGGAATTGTGCTGGTGAATGCCATGCATATTACAGCGTCCGTGTTCATTAACGACGATGAATCGGGTCTTCATCATGATTATGACGTCTGGCTCGAAAAACTGGCGCCCCACGAGCCGGTGTCGCAGTATCGGCATAATGTGGGAGAAGACAATGCCGATGCGCACATGAAAAGACAGATCATGGGCCGGGAAGTGGTCGTGGCCATTACCGAAGGACGGCTGGATTTCGGAACCTGGGAGCAGATATTTTACGGCGAATTCGACGGCCGACGACGCAAAAGAGTCCTTGTGAAGATCATTGGAGAGTAGTAATTATTTACTCCAAAAACCCTTCTTTTGTGGTAATTTCTGCTTTGCTTTTGAGCTGCGCCAGCAGTGCATCAAAAATTTCGGATTTTTTTTGCGTCAACAACTGCTCTCTTATGGTTCCTTTTTCTTTGTCAAAATGTTCTGACGGGTTTATTTTTCTGCCCTTATACTGGATGACATAATAACCCTTGGCACCTTTTAGAACATTTTCCGGCAGTTTCTTTTCTCGGCTCAGTTGAAAAGCAGCTTCAGAAATTCCGCGGTCATATCCGATGTCAGGAATTGAACCATTTCGTTTAAAGAAACCGGTGGTTTTCGGCGTCACGTGAAATTGTTTGCTTTCTTCGCTTAAGGTTTTACCGCTTTTTAGCGCTGCAAGAAATGATGATGCATCCGCTTTTGCTTTTTCGTCCTGCTTTTCTTTGATTAGATCGGCTCTTACCGTTTGCTTGACCTTATCTAAAGGGGGTATTTTGGGAGGGACTTTATCCAAAAGTTGAAGAATATAGTATCCATCTTTAAATTCCCGTACGTCGCTGATTTCTCCGGTTGAGAGATCAAAGGCGATAGCGGCGAATTTTGAAGGATCGGAAACGACTTTGACCGGATTTTCTTTCGAAAAGAAATCCGTGGTTAAAATTTTTAAGTGCCGCTCTTTTGCCGCTTTGATCAGATCATCTCCCTGGTAGGCGATGTCGGAGACCGCTTCTGCTGCGTCATAGGCCAGACTTTTGGCTTTATTGTCGGTAAGTTTCTTTCGTATGTCTTTTTCGGCGTCTTTAAAAGGGGTGGTGTGAGCGTCTATGACCTTTTCGACTTTGATAATATGCCATCCGAACCGGGTTCGAACCGGGTCACTGATTTCACCGGCTTTCATGGAAAAGGCCTTGTCTGCAAACGGTTTTATCATGGACTCTTTCGTAAATTCGCCAAGATATCCCCCGTTGTTCCGGCTGGGTCCTTCCGAATACTTTTTGGCCAATCCAGCGAAATCTTTGCCTTCTCTGGCCAGTTTTAATATTTTGAGGGCCTTTTCTTTTGTTTTTTTAACGGTTTCGGGATCGGCATCCGGACTCACTTTTATCAGAATGTGTCTGGCAACGACTTTTTTCGGGATCTTAAACGATTCCAGATTTTCATCATAATACTCCCGGACCTCTGAATCGGTCAGTTTCACCTTGGATCGATATGGTTTCGGGTCAAAATGAACGTAGCGCACTTTTATCATGGTATCTGTCTTGTATTTCTCTTTATGTTTTTCATAAAAAGATTTGATCTGTTCTTCGGAGACCCGAATATTTTTATATTGGTTCGGGTCGAAAAATGCGTATTCCATGTCCACAGAAGTATTGAGCCAGTCGTACCAATCTCTGACTTCCTGATTTGAAACCTTGGCGTTGCTTGTAATAAGGGTTCTTAATTTATCAATCAGCATCTGGTCTTTCTGGGCAGCCTCGAATGATTCGGGGGTCATCTTAAGACGATCCAGGACATTTCTATAGAGGTATTTGTCAAACACCCCCGATCTCTGGAATGCCGGAATGTGTAAAATAGCGTCGGCAAGCTCTTTTTCCGAGACACGAAATTTAAGCTTTTCCGCTTCCTGAATCAAAAGCCTGTTGTTGATCAACCGATTCAGCGCCTGCTTTTTGACCTGAAGGGTTTTGATCATCTTTTCATCCAGTTTGTTTCCAAATCTTGTGCGGAGCTGTTCCATAAGATTGTTGTAGGCGTCTCGATACTCATCTGCCGTAATTTGATCACCATTGACCATGGCAACCCTTCCGCCCCTTTGCGCCCGAAAGCTTCCGACACCCCAAAAAATAAATACAATTACAATGGCGCCCAAAAGCAACTTAATGACCCAGCTTCCGGCATGTTTTCTCATTAACCTGAGCATAGGATTCCTTTCTGTCGATGTTGAAAATCGACCGAGCCCGGATACGACATGAAAATTTTAGGGCTATACAATGACCGACAATGGTTTAACCTGCCGATCGATCTTGCTGCCGACAGACTCTGAACATATTCCACACAGATACTCATACTTGTCCCCTTCCGGCAGGACAAGCAGCAACCGTTTGCGAACCGGAACGGCCCTTTTGCATTTCGGACAGTATAGTTCCGTGGCATCAAACTCCTTGAACATTCCGTTGCCTTTGGCTCGGGGAGCATATGCTCCCGGTATTTTCGGGAATTGTCTCGAATTCATTGTCTTACCTTATTAAAGTAAATCGTTGAGGTTCAATATGTTGTAATTTATAAAGCTTTGATAGTATTTATTATGCACAATTTTGTCAATACTTTCACGCCATAATTTATCCGAAATATTTATTGACATCCATTCCCCTTTTGTTTAATTTGACTAAATTGTCTGGGGCTGTAGCTCAGCTGGGAGAGCGCATGACTGGCAGTCATGAGGTCGACGGTTCGATCCCGTTCAGCTCCACCAGAAGATTACAAGGGATTCAAAGGAAACCGGCACAGCGGCTTTTAGAATGCGGCAGTTTTTCGACAGATCCCTTTTTTTATACAGAAGCGGTCAACCCATTTAACGGGTGGACCGCTTTTCTTTTTTTAATGAGTTTGGCCTGAATTTTCATGAATATTGTCAGCTGGTTGAATGATCACCGTTGACAGTTACGCCCTTTTACTGCTAATTTTTATCATAAAATATATAATTGGGAAACTAAAGGGGGTAATGGTGGCCGAGCTTCAAAATGATTTGTTTTTGCGTGCTTGCAAACGCTTGCCGGTTGAAAGAACTCCGATATGGATAATGCGCCAGGCAGGGCGATATTTGCCGGAATATCGTGCGGTTCGCCAACGATCTGATTTTCTCACCATGTGCAAAACACCTGAACTTGCGACTGAGGTGACATTGCAACCCATCGAGCTGATCGGGGTTGATGCCGCTATTATTTTTTCAGATATTCTCGTCATTCCTGAAGCCATGGGCATGCATTTTGAAATGCACGAAGGCATCGGCCCTGTGTTTTTGCATCCGATCAGAAACAGCAATGATGCGGATAAGCTTAAAAAAATTGATCCGACCGTCGACTTAAAATATGTGATGGATGCCGTCGTCTTGACAAAAAAGGAATTAAACGGGCGTGTTCCATTGATCGGTTTCAGCGGCTCTCCATGGACGTTGTTGTCATATATGATCGAAGGGCAGGGATCCAAGACTTTTTCAAAGGTTAAATCTTTGATCTACAATCGACCGAAACTGGCCCATCGCCTTCTGGATAAAATCGCCGATGCCGCAGCAGCATATTTAAGCGCGCTCATTGAAGCCGGGGTCAATGCAATTCAAATATTTGATACCTGGGCCGGAATTCTTTCCCAAGATGATTTTGAAGAATTTTCTTTGAGCTATATCAGAAAAATTATTTCAGAGATCAAAGGAAAAGAAGTGCCGGTTATTCTTTTCGCAAAAGGCGTGCACTATCATTTGAACCGTCTTGCCGGAAGCGGCGCCGATGTGCTGGGCCTTGATTGGACAATGAATATCGGAGAGGTCCGGAAAGAGCTGGGAGATAAGGTCGCCCTTCAAGGAAACCTCGATCCCGCAGTTCTTTATGCCGGTCATGAGAAGATAAAATCTGAAGCAAAAAAAATATTACGATCATTTGGCAAGGGAAGCGGACACATTTTCAATCTCGGCCACGGGGTCCCGCCGGATGTCCGGCCGGAAGGCCTTAAAATTTTAGTGGATTTTATTAAAGAAGAAAGTGTTTCTTATCACCTGGATGATAACCACCACGGGGAGAAAAGTTGTGTTTGATATCGATATCGATTTAATTAAAAAATATGACAAGCCCGGACCGCGATACACCAGTTATCCCACAGCGCCGCATTTTAATGAATCGTTTACCCACAAAGATTATCTTAAAGAGATCAAAAATACCAACCAGGGGAGGAACCTGCCCGATTTGTCGTTATATTTCCATCTGCCCTTTTGCGATACACTCTGTTATTTCTGCGGATGCAACATGATCGTGACCAGAAACCGAGAAAGGATCAAGCGGTACATCGATGATGTAAAGCGCGAGATAGACCAAATAACGACATACCTTTCACCGGATAGAAAAGTCTCCCAGCTTCACTGGGGAGGCGGCACGCCGACACATTTGAACCCGGATGAAATCATTGATTTAAATTCATACATTCATGATCGGTTTGATTTTAATCCTGATGTGGAGGCCGGATGTGAAATCGATCCCAGAGAGCTCACCAAGGAACATCTTGAGGCTTTGAGAAGCGGCGGCTTCAATCGCATCAGCATGGGGGTGCAGGACATTAACGAAAGCGTTCAAAGAGCGGTTAACCGGATACAGCCCGAAGCACAGACCCGGCAGGTCGTCCATTGGGTGCGTGAGTTGGGATTCGACAGCATCAATCTCGATTTGATGTACGGGCTTCCCTTCCAGTCGGCAAAGAATTTTGAAAGAACCATCGACGCCATCATCGATATTGATCCGGATAGAATCGCTTTGTTTAATTTTGCGTATGTTCCCTGGATGAAAAAACATCAAAAAGCGATTCGTCCGGAGGATTTGCCTGCTCCCGAAGAAAAGCTTGACATCTTCAAAATGTCAACTCAAAAATTGACACGAACCGGTTATGTATTTATCGGCATGGATCATTTTGCCAAGCCCGACGATGAACTCGCACTGGCGCTGAAAGAAAAAAAGCTTTACAGAAATTTCCAGGGCTACAGCACCCATGCGGGCGCGGATCTTTATGCCATGGGCATTACCAGCATCAGCCAATTCGGGCGCATCTATGCGCAAAACATTAAAAAAGAAAAGCCGTATCGTGCCGCACTTGATCAGGGAATTTTACCGACAGCCAAGGGATATTATTTGGGCGACGATGATCTGTTGAGGCGGCATGTTATCATAAAACTCATGTGT
>Ga0307423_1001821_pt1 | contig 12553 bp, 12 predicted proteins | sample SalMarWE160310MG_FD_202154 | JGI IMG/M metagenome (GOLD analysis project Ga0307423, IMG submission 202154) | Salt marsh sediment microbial communities from the Plum Island Ecosystem LTER, Massachusetts, United States - WE1603-10 | ecosystem: Environmental > Aquatic > Marine > Intertidal zone >...
TATCGCCAACATTCAATTTGTCGACAAGCCGCGAGTGAATGAAGAATTAAAAGTGATCAAATTTTCGGTAGGGCAGTTGGTGCAGGTGAATTGATACTTTTTTATAAGTTTTGCTTTTCTTTTAACCATCCATCTTCTAACATTACCGTCCGGTGCGGATATTTCTGAATGATATTGTAATTGTGAGTTGCCATTAGGACAGCCGTTCCTCTACGATTGATCTCCTCCAATAAATCCAGAATGCTCATGGAAGCTTCCGGATCGAGATTTCCACTCGGTTCATCAGCCAGCAAAATGAACGGTTCATTCGCCAATGCTCTGGCAATGGCAATGCGTTGCTGTTCGCCCCCGGATAGCTGCGTCGGCATATGGTACCTTCGGTGGTGCAACCCAACCTGGGTCAATACACTCAACGCACGGCTTTTTATTTTTCGGCGCGGCGCTCCCACCACTCTCAAAGCAAAGGCGACGTTATCAAATACGTTGCGGTCAAGCAGCAATTTAAAATCCTGGAATACCACGCCTACCTTCCTGCGCAGGAGCGGAATTTGCTTCCTTGTTATAGAGGATGAACTAAACTGGTCAACAATTATATTACCCTTTCCGGGCAGCAAATCCATGTAAATAAGACGAAGCAGAGTGGTTTTGCCGCTGCCGGTTTTCCCGATTAAGTATACAAATTCCCCTTTGGTGATCTTTAAATTAATATCCTGCAAAAGAAGTTTGTTGTCTATTGAAACAGTTGTATTAAAGATTTCGATCATGGCTATGGCTTTTTTAAAATGAAATGCACCCTGCCGCTATGCTGGTCTGCTTTTTGGAATGAAAAATCGTCCAGCATTTCTATAAAATGGAAGAGGGTTTCTTCTAAAATTAAATCCTTTATAAATTGCAAATCATAAATTTTTTGCTTGTGCACTTCCTCAAAAATACCTTGCCGGGTATAAATTCGAATGTTATTTACTTGCATGTCCAAGATGGGATCAAACATGCTTTTGCGAGCATAAGCTATCTGCTTTTCAATAACTTCATTTTCGACATAGTTATGAAAGTATTGCTGGCAATAAGATTTGGTCACAACATCGAAAATAAAAATACCCGGTGATCTTAGCTTCCGAAAAACATTGTTGAACGAGGTTTCCAATTCAGATTCGTTAAGCAGGTAATTCATGGTGTCAAACAAGCAAACAATTATGTCATATTTATGAAGAGGAATTTCTTTTAGATCAGGAAATCCCGAACGCTGAAAACCGATTTGGGGCAGCTTCCTTTTTGCCACTTCAAGCATCTCGATAGATGAATCGCATCCGTCGAGGCTGGACTTGTATTTAAGCATTTTGTTTAGAAATTCTCCCGTCCCACAACCGATATCGAGTAACAGGCCGTTTTCAAAATGTTCTCTTTTCAGAATGGTAAAAATGTATTTTGCCCACCGTTTATAGTTCACGTGGGACATCATCTCATCATAAATAGTTGCTAAAACCGTATACGGAGGTGTGAAAATTTTCGTCTGGGCGCTGGCATCATCCGTAGCCATAGGGAAGGTCTCTTTAAATTGAGTTTGCAAAGGTAAGTGTATGAGAAACAAAATTTGGAGCCAGCATTCAAATACCGGCTCCGGAAAATCTTAGAAATTGTCAATAATCGATTGTGCAAATTCGGATGTTTTTAGTGGCTTTATTTTGCCCTCCATCTGGCGTGCCAAATCATAAGTCACTCTTTCCTGCATAATGGAATGTTCAAGCGCATTTTCGATCAGTTCGCCGGCTTCCATCCAGTTCAAATATTGGAACATCAGCACGCCTGATAAAATTAGCGAACTTGGATTTACCTTATCCTGATCGGCATATTTGGGGGCAGTGCCGTGAGTTGCTTCGAATACGCCATGAATATCACCGATGTTTGCTCCGGGCGCCATCCCCAAGCCGCCGACTTGCGCTGCACATGCATCGCTGACATAATCTCCGTTTAAGTTCGGAGTAGCAATGATGTCGTATTCATCCGTTCTGGTTAGGACTTGTTGAAGCATATTGTCAGCGATTCGATCTTTTATTACCTTTTTCCCGTTTGGGATTTTTCCATCAAATTTTGCGTATAGGTCATCTTCGGTAACTAGATAGTCTGCAAATTCCCCTTTTGCAACTTCGTAGCCCCAATCTTTGAAAGCGCCCTCGGTATATTTCATAATGTTGCCCTTGTGCATGAGAGTAATGTTTCTGCGGTCTCGTTTTATCATAAAATCAATTGCCTTGCGCACAAGGTTTTTAGAAGCGGTTAGACTGATTGGTTTAATTCCAATCCCCGAATCCTCCCGGATATTTGCGCCAAGTTCATTTTTAAGAAAATCGATAAGTTTCCTTGCCTCTTGACTGCCCTGGGCAAATTCAATTCCGGAGTACACATCCTCAGTATTCTCTCTGAAGACGACCACATCCATTTTATTCGGAAATTTTACCGGACTAGGAACACCTCTGAAATATTTAACCGGTCGAATACAAGCATATAAATCCAGTACCTGTCGAATGGTGACGTTAAGACTGCGAAATCCGCCGCCGATGGGTGTTGTTAACGGGCCTTTTATGGCAATGTAGTATTGGCGGATAGCATCGATAGTTTCGGTAGGCAGCCATTCATCGTACTGGTCGTGCGCCTTTTCTCCGGCAAAAACTTCCATCCAATGGATTTTCCTCTTGCCTCCATATGCCTTTTTTACTGCAGCGTCGAATACGGTTTGAGATGCCCGCCAGATGTCCGGTCCTATTCCATCGCCTTCGATAAACGGTATAATCGGATTGTCCGGCACAATGTATTCATTATTCTCAACGGTTATGGGGGCTCCTTCTTGAGGGATTTCTATATGTTGATACATTTACTTCTCCTCTTCACAATTTTCTGAGAGATTAATATAAATTAAAAATCATATTTTTGAAATTGCAAAATCAAGCCTATTTACTTGATTTTTTATCCGATGACGTTGATTTTTCTTCCGATGTTTTATTTTCAGAGCCAGTTTTCTTTTCGGGAGTTTCCGAATTCACTTTGGTTTTATTTTTTTTGTAATCGGTTATGTAAAATCCGCTGCCCTTAAATATTAATCCGGCGCCTCCGCTTACCAGGCGCTCTAACCGCCCCTGGCATGTCGGACATTTCTCCAGCGGGGCATCCGCAATACTTTGAAATTCTTCGAATTTGAATCCACAGTTTTTACACTGATATTCATAGGTTGGCATTAGTTTGTTCCTCCCTGTGCTTCCCAGGATTTTAAAGTTGCAAATAACCTGTTAAATCCTTCCTCCAATTCTTTTTCCGATGCGGCAAAAGACAGACGGATAAAATCAGGCGCGCCAAAACCCATGCCTGGCACCGTCACCAGATGCTGAGATTCAATCAGATATTCTGAAAAATCCAGGGAATTCTCAATGGTCTTTCCATTCCATTTTTTACCGAATGCCGGAGAAATATCCAGGAAAAAATAAAATGCCCCTTGCGGATAAGCATATTTAATTTCCGGGAAGTCTTTTAATTTGGTAACCAGCTTGTTTCGCCGTTCTTCGAATGTTTGGCGCATTTTTTCAATATAACCCTGATCCCCGCTAATCGCCTCCAGCGCTGCTTTTTGGGAAATAGAAGGCGGCGTTGCATAATGGCTTTGTATTTTTGCCATTCCTTTAATTACTTCGCCGGGACCGGCGGAGTATCCAATTCGCCACCCGGTCATTGAATAGGATTTGGAAACGCCATTAACGACGATAGTCTTTTCAAATAGGTCGGGGAATTGGGCAAAGCTTTTGTGAACGCAATCATCAAACAGAATCTTCTCATAGATCTCGTCAGAGATTATCCAAATGTCATGCTTCCTGAGAACTTCCGCCAACTCTGCGAGTTCATCCGGGGAATAAACAATCCCGCAAGGGTTGGATGGAGAATTAAATAAAAGCATACGTGTTTTCGGAGTAATATGTGCTTCCAGATCCTGTGATGTCAGCTTAAAATTTGTTTTGCTGCTGTCAATAACCACCGGCGTGGCATTTGCCAAACGTATTTGCTGAATATAGCTGACCCAGTAGGGAGCAATGATAATCGCCTCGTCTCCCTTTTCAACGAGCGTTAACACAGCATTGGTTATGGCCTGCTTTGCCCCCGCCGATACTATAACCTGATCTGTTTGATATGCCAGATTATTGTCCTTTTTAAATTTGTCCATAATTGCCTGCCTCAATTCCGGGATTCCCGCATTTGCCGTGTATCTGGTAAAGCCGTTGCTGATAGCGTGAATTCCGGCTTCGCATACATTGGGCGGGGTGGGAAAATCCGGCTCCCCGGCAGTTAGATCTACGACGTCAACGCCTTGCTGTTTTAACACAAGGGCTTTTTCTTTGACTCGTAATGTTTCGGATTTTTCAACTCTTTTGCTGCGCTCAGCAATGCGCATTGTCATCGACCTTCTTATGAGTGTTGGCCATATATATTTTATGAAAAACTAAATTTAATATTTTTTATCGAGCAAACAATCATTATTTGACTTTTTGAAGATGCCGAAGAGCTGCATTTCGATGTGATTTCATGCACTGTAATTATGAGAGAAATAAGCCATAATTTATTACAACTTTATTCGTAACGACAATAGCAGCGCACAAATAAACTGTTTAGCGGTGATATGTTCATAGGAGGGAAATGCCTGCAAATCCCGAAACCTCGCGACAGTGACATGACAAGGGAAATTTGATTTAAGAATAATGATCAATGATTAACGGATCTTAAAGAGATTTCAATGATTGCTCGACGTCCTCAATCGATCTTTCGATAACTGCCTTCAGACTTTGGCTTATTGCTTCTACGACTTTGACAGGATCTTTGTGTTCTGCGGCAGTTTTTTTGGAATACTCATTTTCCCAGACAATTTCTTTGCTTGCCGCATTTTGCAATTGAAAAGAGAGACTGACCAATCCATACCATGAATCTCCCTCATCCCATTCCTCAAAAGCCTTTATTTTGCCTCGCAAGACAAAATCAGCATTAACCGGGGAGGGTATCATTACTACTTGTTGGAAAAGCCCCGATGCTTTAAGCTGTTCCAATACTTTTTGGGTGACGATTTTACGAGGCGGAGCAACCCAGCGGCGATAATGATAAAATTTAACTTCATAGGGAGAATCACGGTAAACGATGCGCTCTCCTTCATAAAGGATATCAGCGTCAAATTGCTGCACGGCTAATGTTATGGGTATAGTAGGATCTTTAGAGCCGGAATTTGGCAAATCATAATTAACCTGGTAATAATAAGTTACTGGCACGCCTCCGCATCCAATTAAGATGATAAGCATGCTTATGCTAAACAATCTGGAAATATTCATTTTCATTTTAGCCTTTAAATTATCCAACAAATATTCTTATGTTAAGGAATTTTTCTTTCGGGGGGCGCAGCCTTTCGCACCAACAGCCAGGGTTGTTCCTTAATTATCCGGGAAAATTCCTCCAAATTTTGAGAGGTGATTTGAAGGTTTTCCATAACCTCCACTAAACCCTGATTATCGGTCGAAGTCAAAGATTGTACATTTTCCAATGTTGAACGAATTTCCGAAATTAAAAGGTTTGTCTCTTTTGCGGTTTTCTCAAGGTTGACCAATATCTCATTAAGATTGCCTTTATTATTATCCATAAATCCGCTGATTTCCCTGGTTAAATCGGTTAATTCTGTACTTAAAACTTCAAAGCTCTCAGTAGCTTTTAAGGATCGTTCCTGCAATTCTTGTATCAAATTATTCATATTTTTCATCATCGAGGCAAAACTGTTTTGATTCTCATCTGCAAACATATTACCAATTCGAGTTAGCAGTTCCTTTATCTGAGAATTTACCTCACCAAAAGATTCCGCCATCTGCATAATACTTTGCACTTCTTTGCTTTCTATGAGACTGCCCGGTGGCAGAAGATCCTCATCGGGAGAGCCAGGAGTGATCTCAATGTGCCGCTCAGACATTACCCCAACAGAACTAACAAAGGCTTCGGAATTTACTCGCACAGGCGTTTTTGCATCAACCTGCAAGGTTAGGTGAATCTGAATGTGGTCTTTATCTGGGAGGGTGATGTTTGTTACCTGACCTACATCTAATCCTCCATATTTGACCACCGTTCCATTTTTTATCCCTCCAACATAACTTAGCAAAATCTCGTACGATTTGGTCTCCTTCCCAAATTCAATTCCAAAAATGGCGAACAGGAACAATCCAAGGATTATGACTGTTGCGACGATCATTATCCCCACTTTTACTTCATTTCCTTTTCCAGCCATATTTGCTCCCTTTAGGTCATTTCGTTTTTAGGAGTGAATTTAAATATTCTTCCCTGTTATCTTCCTCTGCATCGGGCTGGCGCTTCAGGAATTGCTGGACAACAGGATTCATATTATGTTTAAGCTCTTCTTTCGTGCCCACTGCCAGAATTTCTCCATTATGCATCATAGCAATTCTATCTGCAATGATAAAAACCGAAGCCATTTCATGGGTTACCACAACAATCGTCATATTAAAGGCTTGCTTCAGTTTAAGAATGAGATTATCGATGCCGGCGGCTACTATCGGGTCAAGCCCTGCGGAGGGTTCATCGCAGAACAGTATATCGGGATCCATCGCTAATGCGCGCGCCAGACCGGCACGCTTTTTCATGCCACCAGAGAGCTGAGCGGGCTTTAAATCTTCAGCGCCTGAAAGTCCAACCAGTTTCAATTTAATCCGCATCATTATCTGAATAGTATTTTCCTTCAAGTCGGTGTGTTCCCGCAAAGCCAAGGCGACGTTATCCCCCACTGTCATAGAATTAAATAAAGCTGCTGATTGAAATAACATTCCGGTCTTTTTTAATATCTCAACTTTTTCATCATTATTGATAGTCGTGATATCCTTTCCTTTAATAAGAATATTTCCGCTATCCGGTTGTGCCAGCCCTATGACATGTCTCAGCAAAGTACTTTTTCCGCAGCCCGATCTGCCAAGAATTGCGATAGATTCTCCTGGATAAATATCCAGGTTAATCCCATTCAGAACGGTTCGATCGCCATAGGAAGCGACGAGGTTTTTTATTTGAATAATAGGTTCCATAATATCTCGCTAAAAGGCTGAATAAAAAAATGCCGTAAAAGCAACATCAGCAGCAATAATTAAAAAAATTGTGGTTACGACGGATTTAGTAGTGGATTGGCCAACACCCTCGGCACCCCCTTCAACCATAAGTCCTTGATAGCATCCGATGGCGGAAATAATTAAAGCAAAGAAAACACTCTTCGTGAAACCGCTGAACAGATCCTTAAAATGCAACGCGGAAATCGTTTGGTCAATATAGCGCACACTGGTTAAATCCAATGATGTTACCGAAATAATGTAGCCGCCGAAGATTCCAATAAAATCAGCCATTATGGTCAAACAGGGCAGCATAATTAGCATAGCAATTGTCCTGGGCACTACCAGAAATCTGATCGGATTAAATCCCATAGTGTCTAATGCATCAATTTCCTCATAAACCTTCATGGTTCCAATCTCCGCGGTAATTGCCGAACCACTCCTGCCGGTAATAATAATCGCAGTTAAAAGAGGGGATAATTCCCTGACAAGGGATACAGCTACCAAATTGGCAACAAAAATGGTTGCGCCAAACTGCTTCAATTGGTAGGCAGATTGCATGGCAAGTATAAGGCCTACAAAAAATGCGATGAGCCAGACAATTGGTATGGAATCAAATCCCATTCGAACCATTTGCTCAATGGTGCTTTTCCAGTTGATTCCCTTTCTTTTAAAAGGGGCTATAAATGTCCAGTAAAGCACCTGAATCGCCAATGCTTTAAACCGATTCAGATGGTCAATTAATTCAAATGCCTTTAATCCGACACGACCTAAAAATCGATTAACCGCTTCCATAGCTCAAATGTTTTTCAATGCCTCTTCCCGAGAATTATAAATTTGAAACACCTTATCCAGGCGGCTTAGTTCAAAAACAGCCTTAACCTTGCTATCCAAATTAGCAATTGCGAAATTGCCGCTATATTTTTCAGATTCCTGCAATCCTTCCACTAAAGTAGCCACGCCTGAGCTATCCATGTAGGTTACCTTTTCAAGATCAATAATAATTGCAGTGGTTTTATTTTCTGTGGCCTGCAGCACTGCTTTCCTTAGCTCTGGAGATGAATACAGATCGACCTCTCCTTCAACCTCAATAATGGTTGCTTGCTTCTGCTTCCTTGAATTGATTATTAGCAATTGTTATATGCGCTCCATATCATTTTTAAAAATTTTAATCCGGATCAGCGTCCTTTGTAACACGTCTTTTGGATGGATTTGTTTTCTTTAATGTAATTTCAGGAATTACTTCCATTTGATGACAACAATAGTGATATCATCATGCTGGGAAGAATTCTCTACAAATTCCTTTAGATCATCTAACAAAAAATCTAATGTTTCCTGGGCAGATTGTACAGGATAATCGGTTAATTTTTCAATCAGCCTTTCCATGGAATAAGCCTTACCATCGTTGTTCTTTGCCTCAATTACACCGTCCGTAATCATCACCAATGAATCGCCCTTATTTAATCGAATAGTTTCTTGTTCATATTGACTTTTTGAACTTATTCCAAGCGGAATTCCTTCCTCACTGTTGATTATCTCTGCCTTTATTTTTTGTTTGTCAATTCTTATTATTGGCAGATGTCCGGCGTTGGAAAACGTAAATTCACCTTCCTCCGAATTCAGGATGCCATAGAGTGAGGTGACAAACATGCCTCTGCGGCTGCGGTCATGCAGAATTTTATTTAATGCATCCAGCACTGGAGAAGGATTTTTATGGATTAGCGTATAAAGGCGTAGATCGCTGACTGACCGCGCCATGAATAATGCTGCCGGAACCCCTTTCCCGCTGACATCGCCGATGGTGACGCCAATTGTCTTGTCTTCGAATTCAAAAAAATTGAAAAAATCACCACCGACGGAGATTGCAGGTAATGTTTTGGCTGCCAGGTCAAATTGGTTGTTGGGGGATTGCGGCAAATCCCTGATCATAAAACTTTCCTGGATAAATTTGGCTGCTTCCAATTGCTGGTTCATCCTTTGCTTTTCAAGCTCCAATTGATGAATCCGGGCATTTTCGATGGAAAGGGCTACCATGTTGCAAAATGTAATGAAAAGCTCCAAATCATCCTCATTGAAGGCTTTGCCATCATTGCGGTTCAGCACCTCAGCCACTCCAATGATTTTGTCCCTTGCTATCAAAGGAGCAGCTAAAATAGAACGGGTATGAAAGCCGGTAGATTTATCAACATTTGAGAAAAAACGAGGATCTTTGGAAACATCAGGCACTATTTCTGGTTTTCCATGGAGTGCGACCCATCCGGCAATTCCTTCGCCGATCTTAATTTCTATCTTTTTAACTTCTTCGCCCACTTCACCCAGCGCCACCGGAATTTCCAATACATTTTTTTCTTCATTTATAATCATCACTGAACTTGCTTCGGCATTCATTACGGTTTGCGCTTTTTCCATTACCAAAGAAATGAGCTCCTCCAAAGCATAAGTGGAATTAATGATGATGCTCACATCAATTAAGCTGGAAAGATTTTTGACTTTTGAGCGCAGGTATTCGTTTTCTTCTAATAATTCTTTAGCATTCCGCTGCTTTGGATGGGCTGATTTTTCTGCGGATGCCTCCATTAATAAACCTCAAATTGAATTAAGCAAATTCCGTAATGATTCCAAGAATTTCGGCATGGGATATTTAAACTTGAATTATTCCTATGCAGCGATCTCATAATCAAATTCTTTATTCGCTTAAGTTAATGATGATTACAATCCTTCGCAATTTATAAAAAATGGACTGCAATAAATACGCAGTTTCTGATGAATCTAAATACAATTATAAAAATGAGTTTATTGCGGCAAGCAATCTATTGATTTCGGAGGGCATTTCCAATTATAAAATAAATAGGTTCTGGGGGAAAAATTAGGGAATCTCAAGTAATTCTATAACCCGGTCTCGAAGGTTGCTACGAAATTGCGGATAGGAGCGATGGAGCCGATTGCATCCACATAATTATATTGCAAGAGATTATTTACAAGAAATGAAATTCGGGCAGGTTGATTAAACAGTTTAAAAGAAGATGCAAAACGCAGATCCACAATATGCGCCTCGACTCGCTCATCAATATCCCTTAAGGCTACTTGAACCAGCGGATTATTAAAAAATTCACTGATCCGGTCATAGCGACTGATGTAACGGTAATCCACGCCGAATTGAAATGCCCATAGATTTATTTTTCCACTGCCGTAAAATAGATGGCGTGGTCTGAAAGGCAGGAAGTCATCGTTTTCGAGATCCCAGGGATCGACATAGGTATAGCCTGCACCTATGTCCATAAAATCCCCAAAAAATCTGCCGTCAATCTTTGCTTCGGCACCCCTAATTTGAGCCCGGGTGATATTTCGGAATTGAACCTGGATGTCGCCTTGCGCAAGGTTATCATTAATAAAGGTCGGCTCAACTAAATCCCAAAAATCATTGTGAAATGCGGAAACATCCAGAACCAGCCAATTTCCGATTTCCTGGTTGACGCCAAATTCCATGGATACGCTTCGTTCCGATTTTAGGTCATCATTTGGAAGCACGGTAATGAGGTCAATGCTTGTTGTGGTAAAGGCTTCGGCAAGCGAGGGCGCCCGAAAACCCATGCCAAAGGAGGCTCGCATTGCGGTGCCTTCGTATGGTTTTAATACTGCCCCGAATTTAGGATTGAATCTAGAGTCAGCACCCAATCCCTCTACATCGGCGTAATCAAAACGACCACCGAAAGTGGTTTTAAACTGGCTGTTCCAAGTGATTTCATCCTGGAGATATCCGGCAGCCCCGTTTGCAGAGCGGTCTCCAAATATATCCGATTCAACCAGGCTGGAGGAGCCGGAAACGCCGGCGGTGAAAAAATGGTTTCCGGTTGCAGCGTTATATTGAATTTCCCCGTCCAGGCTGTTTGAAGTGGATCGATTTCCGCTTTCCCCGGTATTATCCTTGAATTCGTTTCTATACCAGATGCCTTGCACGGTAAAGTATTGATCGCGGTCGATCACGTGATGATATTTTCCACTCATATAGGCTCTTTTTGATTCAACCACATCGCCGATCTGGTCAGGATCGGGTTCCAGCGCATTTTGCAGACTTTTCCAGTAAATATAACTCGCCCGTTTTTGCCACATATAATTTCCTGACAGGGTAAGTTGCTGATACGGTGTCATCTCCCATTCCAGCTTTCCGCTGCCTGAGTAGCGCCGCCGCCAGTCATTTTGCCGGTAGCTGTCATCTTCAAAGCGGGCGCCTCCGATCATGACGCCAATATTATTGACTTTCTGAGAGTAGTTAACCTGCTGCCCGTTTAGATACCGGTTGTTCTTGGACCATTTCCATTGATCATAATAAGGATCGGAATATATTCCCCCATACGTCTTGAAATATAGCTGCGGTCTTGGATCAATATCCTTGGTAATAACATTGATCACTCCGCCCAAAGCACTGGAGCCATACAAAGCGGAGCCTGCGCCTTTCAATACTTCAATTCGTTCGATTAGGTGGGTAGGAATTGATTCAAAATTAATCTCACGCGTATCGCCTGTAACAAAAGGGACACCATCTAACAGCATGAGTACGCGGCTGCCCACGCTGTAGCTATATCCGCTGGAACCGCGGATATTTACTTGTGATGAATTCAGATTGACACCGGAAACATATTGCAAAGCATCTCCGACGGTTATGGAATTGCGATAGCTTAAATCTTTCTCGCTGAGTGTGCTAACGCTGACGGCAACATCCTGAGTGCGCTGTTCATATTTATTGGCTGTTACCACCACAGGATCTGTGTCAATTGGTGTAGGCTGCAATTGAATAGTGCCAACATCATACTTTTCATTGCCAATCACCAGATCAAATTCTTCCTTTTTATAACCAATAAAATAGACAACCAGAGTGAAATCTCCTTGAGGGACTTTTTGAATTTCAAAAAGTCCATCTCCATTAGTAGCGCTTCCCAGAATAGTGCCTTGCAAAATTACGTTGGCGCCGATAATCGGCTCACCATTCTCATCAACTACTTGTCCATGAATCGTTGCCGTTTGCCCTCTTGAAATTCCAATAGAAACGGTTAATATTAAAATGGAAAGCAGCAAAACCTTTTTAGGGCAGTTATATTTCATTGGCATTAAAATGGTTGAATGGGAAGATTTTTGAAATCGACATTGATGTTAATATTAAGCAGAATTGTATTTTCTTCAAGCGTAATTGCAGTCGGCAGGGAATCGGTATCGGTATCATATTGTCCGATCGCTCTCCAGGAATCCTGCGAAAATCGATTTGATCCAAAGCGGTGTGCAATTACAATATACTTGTAAGTACCCACCGGCATTTCCATGAAAAATTCTTGCCTGTCCACATTAAATTCGAGCGAAGCATTTTCGTCAGGATCGGAAGGGAAAGCTATTGCGTGACCTGATAAAATTTCTGCAAAAATATTTCCCGGGGGAAATTCCTGAAA
>Ga0307423_1001822_pt1 | contig 12552 bp, 9 predicted proteins | sample SalMarWE160310MG_FD_202154 | JGI IMG/M metagenome (GOLD analysis project Ga0307423, IMG submission 202154) | Salt marsh sediment microbial communities from the Plum Island Ecosystem LTER, Massachusetts, United States - WE1603-10 | ecosystem: Environmental > Aquatic > Marine > Intertidal zone >...
GGTAGACAATTCTGTCGTTATGACAAGTTCCATTTCTCCACTGGAGAAGAGTTTACGGACGCTATAAAACGATGCCTTGATGAGTCTGCGCTCTTTGTGCTCTTTGCCAGCAAAAATTCTTTGGGCAAAACATGGGTCAAGTTTGAGATAGAGGAAGCATGGCACCAGAAATTACGCGCAGAAATTTCCAAATCACTTGTTTATATTATCGATAGTTCCATAGAAGTCACTGATCTTCCTGAATGGCTACAAAGAGCACTAGTTCGTGTGGACTCAGCACCTAAGTCGATCTCCCGTGATATCAGGGCCCAAATAGATGAGCTCCTACGGTCGCGGCGGCATCCTTACTTCATAGGCCGTGCAAACGATATGAATCGGCTCGAAGAAATACTCACGCCTACTGACGGGAGTTCGGCGCCAAGATTTTTTGTCATAAATGGATTACCGGGCGTGGGTCGTAGGACATTGATTCGGCATACAACTGCAAATGTATTAGGCTTTCATAAATTTATTGAAATCCCACTTCAAGAAGGAGATTCCATTAACGATATTTGTATCAAAACAGCCGATCTTGCCGAGCCGTATTCTACACAAAACGAATTCGTACGTATTTTTAAGGAAATAGAATATTTATCTAAAGAGGAGGCTCAAGCCAGAGCTATTAGGAACCTTCGAAGCCTTTCGGAAGGGGGCGAACTACCGATCATTATTGACAAAGGCGGTTTATTGGATAGTGAGGGATATTTTAGAGCACAATTCTGCAATATATTAAAAATGATAACGGCGGAGGACACAGCATACTTGGCTCTGGTATCACATCGACGACCGCAAAACCAACAAAATTTTTCTATTTCAAACCAAGGGGTCAATCCGCTCAATGAAGCGGACACAAAACGTTTAGTCCAAAGAGCGTTCCGTAAACAGGAAATTGTTATCACGCCGGAACAGCTTGCAGATATATCAGAGTTCGTAGCCGGATATCCACCTTCAGCATTTTTTGCAGCACAGCAAGCGAAAGATTATGGTGTTGAACTCATTATTGGTCACAAACACCGATTAGTTGAATTTAGAGCCGGGGTTTTTTTAAAGCATATTGAGTCCCTTAACTTGCATTCTCAGCAACAAAAAGTGCTCAAACTTCTGGCCTCCTATAGCCCGCTACCCCTATCAGTAATCATGAAGGCTTTGGAAATATCAATCAACATCGCCGATGAAACTCTAACGCAATTGATCGACCTCTCTCTCGTGATTCCAGAGGGCGAAAACTTATATAGCATTGCCGGCCCAATTAAAGAAGCTACCATTAAAACATTTGGATTCCCTCAAGACAAAGCTGTAAACAGGCTTGTTGAATCCTTGAGAAGTTATCTCGCGGAAGATCTCAGCCTTACCAGACGATTGAACTTGAACCGTATCTTATTTAGGGCAGCTCGCCTTGCAGGTATATCTGACGAAGAACACGAGATTCGCCTTGCAGCAGATCTCGTTGATCTTACTGAAAGCTTCTATCACAATCGTGAATATAAAAAGGCAATCAATTGTGGGTTGGAAGCAATTGATGAGCGGCCTGACTCAGTTAATGCTAGAAGTTATCTGATTCGATCGTATTTACAATTGGAACTCTGGAGTGAAGCGGAACGTCAGTTAGCAGAGCTTTTGCGATACGCCCCTAGTAGGGATGTACATTTTTTACGTGGTTTTATGGAGCGCCTCAAGGGGAATTTCAATGCTGCGATTGATGAATATGAGAACGCCCAAAAATTGGGGTGGAAAGGAGTGGCAATAAGTCGTGAATTAGCGCAATGTTATTTCCATGATGGTGACCCCCAAACCGCTGGAAAGTATCTAAAAGAGGCTCTAGATAGGCATGGAGACAACAGATATGTTGTTGATTTATGGGTAAAAATTGCCACAGAACAAAAAGACCAAGCGCAAGCCCAACAAGCGCTTAGTAGACTTGAAGTAATTGATAAACCGGAATTCTATTTGTACCGGAAGTCTAGAGTCGAATTGGCTTTCGGTAATCCTAGCGATGCCCGAGACTCGATAACAGCTGCCCTTCAGCATCATCATAAGCCGCCATTTCACTTTTATGCGCAAGCAGTTCTCTGCGGTCTTGCTACAAACCATCTAAGCGAGGCGGAAGAAAATCTGTCGATCCTTGACTCTAAGTTCGGTGGTCGCCGTCGCGATGTACGGATTGGGCTCAGATGCCGTTTGCTCAATAAACGGGGTGAGTACGAAGATGCATTAGCGACGTGTGAACGTACAGAGAATAAGGATTCTCGTTACTACCAATCAACTAAACTAGATAGCCTATTGAGTATCCTCCGAACAAAGACACTCACTGAGCCTGAGAGAACGAAATTCCAGGAGGAGGCTGAAAAACTTCAGGAAGTGTTAGGCCCTGAGCCAACTTTTGACCTTATTGACATTGAGTAAATTATTGGGGGACACGCGGTTTTGGAATTCGGTTGTGAAAGCAGTCCGCAATGATGAAAATAGCGAAGAAAGGCGAGTTGCCTATGTCGCTATGACTAGAGCTCGCCATCTATTAGCTTTAGGCTTACCGACCTCTCATTTCGATGAACACGCTGAAAAATGGATTAGATGGGGATTCGAAGTTGTTTCTTGATATAAATAGACCAAGGGTAAACAATCATGAGTCTATTTGAAAGGTGGTCTGGAAAAATAATTATCCCTGCTCTTCCAGCTGAAAAAATTAAAATAGGCCAAAATACTATTGTTCAAGAATCGATCCCTCCATTTGAAGTAACTGCCAAGCTATATGACTCGCAGATTTCCGGCTACTGGTTTTTAAGAACGGATACTCCACAACCTTTTGATTCATTTTATCTCCGTGAAAATAGAGCCAAACGAAAACCTGTGGACCGAGCGGTTCTTATAACTAAGAGTTCTGTGCCCGTGGACCTGTGGGACATAAATACCAAGTTCGGATGGGATAACGCTGCCTATATTGGAGAACATTTTAATTCCCCGGAAAAGGTCACGAAGAGCTGGAAGGATCAATTCAGGTTCCAATTAGAAGATCGGCAAATGAATATACCCGGACTTCGTAGGCCACAAATCGGTGCCCTTCACGCTATTTTGGCCCATTTTGCAGTTGGGCAAGATCAGGGTCCTGCAACTGTTGTGCTACCAACTGGCACGGGCAAAACGGAAACCATGATCTCTGCTTTGGTCTGTGCCCAATCCCCTCGATTATTAGTCTTGGTTCCTACCGATATACTTCGTCGGCAAATCGCTGAGAAATTTGAAACATTAGGGCTCCTACGAGAATTAAAATGTTTGCCAGGCTACGCATGCTCGCCGCGAGTAGCTCGTATTACAAAAGGTATACGTACTATTGAAGAGGCAAAACATCTTCTAGCCAACGCGAACGTGATGGTTGCGCTTCCGCAAACTTTGGAAGCCTCTGATAAAGGGGCTGCTTTTTATCTCTGCAAAGAATGCTCAACGCTGTTCGTCGATGAGGCCCATCATATAAAGGCCCAGACGTGGGAGAGCGTTAGAGATCGATTTGTCGGCAAACAGGTAGTCCAATTTACGGCTACCCCGTTTCGTAATGATCGAAAGCACATAGGCGGCAAAATCATTTTCAATTATAAGCTTAGTGACGCTCAGAAAGACCAGTTCTATAAGCCCATTCGTTTGAAGACGGTCGAGGAATTTGGAGAGGAGGACCTTCGCAATCGTGCAATCGCGGAAAAGGCCATTTCAGTATTGCGTGAGGACAGAAAAAGTTACGATCACCTGCTAATGGCACGAGTTAAAAATAGGCAAAAGGCAGAGGAATTATTACCACTGTACCAAAAGCTCGCACCAGAATTCAGGCCAGTTGTGGTGTACAGCGGGTCTGGCCGTATGAGAGAAAACAAAAATGCGTTTAAATCTCTAAGGGACAAGAGCGAGCGTGGGTCAAAAATAGTTATTTGTGTGAATATGCTAGGAGAAGGGTTTGATCTTCCTGAATTGAAGGTTGCCGCGGTTCACGACAACCATAAAAGCCTCGCGGTAACGCTACAGTTTATTGGGAGATTCACTCGTCGTGGCGAAAACGTCGGAAATGCTGCGGTTGTGATCAATATTGCGGACCCAGATGCGGAGAAGCGTCTTCAAGAGCTTTATGCTGAAGGTGCCGACTGGGACCATCTGGTCAGTAGACTAAGCGAAAATCAGATTAGTAGCGAGATACGACTGCAGGAATTGGTGGAAAGCCTAAAGGCTAGCGGAGATTTGCACGGCAATATCTCTTTGTGGAATCTCAGACCAATGTTTTCCACCCAGATATATCGCACAACAGGTATGGATTGGTCACCGCTCCGGTTTGAAGACGCCTTTCCCGGACATGCAGTCTTATGGCACTCTTTGAGCAGTGATCCACACGTACTTGTGGTAGTGGCTCAGCAACAACATGAGGTCCGATGGGGTAAATATGAAAATATCCAAGAGATTACATATGACCTGTTACTGGCTTATTGGGACCAGGACCAAAACGCACTCTTCATGCATGCTAGTGACTATGACCGAATGAAGGTCTCTCGTGTTGCGAAGATCATTACTTCTGATGATACACGAGTACTCAACGGACCTCGGGTATTCAATGTATTGAATAATGTTCAGCTACCACTTGTGAAAAGCCTCGGTTCGTCGCGATTCGGAGCCATCAGCTTTACTTCCTATTTTGGCCCCAATGTGACAGAAGGTCTAGCCGACATTGAAAAACGCCATTCCGAACTCAACTACATCGGCTGTCTTGGATATGAAGATGGCGAGAGGGTTCTTTGGGGTGCCGCTAACCGCAAGGCAAAGATTTGGCAACGATGCAGCGGGTCCATAGATGAATGGATGGCCTGGTGCGGACGCACATACAATAAGCTGATGGACGACAGCAATCTCGGAAGCAACATCACCCGTGATTTCTTGCGACCAGATGCATTAACCGCATTGTACAAAATGCCTCCCATCGCGGTGCAATGGGGTGAATATATCCAATCCTCGTTTTCAAATTACCTTTCGGTGTTATTTGGGAAGAGCGAGGTCCCCCTTTATTTCGCAGATATGGAAATTGTCGATGCTACCGATGAGGCAATTACTATCGCCTTTTTTACGAATGATTTTCGCTCTGTCTATAATTTCCGCATCGGGGACGCGCTACCAAAAGGATATTCTTACGAACTCCAAGAAGGACCGCCGATTGCTTTCCGGATTAACCGTCACACGATACGTGATTTTAATGATCAAATGTATAAGGACCCGCTCATTGTGCGGTATGTCGATGGTACCTATTCTTATAATAATTACCATATCCCAATTGACCTGGGCGCTGACAATTACCCCGCCGAACGGATCGAAGTATGGGACTGGCATGGGGTGGCTCTAGATAGAGAGTCGATGGGTATCGGCGTGGACAAAAATACGATCCAGTACCGTACCTACGAAAACCTTGCAGGAGATTTCGATGCCGTTGTAAACGACGACGGCCCTGGCGAGGCTGGTGACTTAGTTTGTTTAAGAGACATTAGCCCGGACACAATAGAATTGTGCCTCGTTCATTGTAAGAGTGCTTATGGGGGAAAAGTTTCAGGCGATATCCGCAACTTATATACTGTTTGCGGCCAAGCGCAAAAGTCGATCACCACGAAACACCAGGGAATAAAGAAGCTCTCATTGGATATTAGAAGGCGGCATCAAAAATGGGTGAATCGCGGTGGGTCTCGGTTCTTGAAAGGCGATCTGACGCTGCTTTCTTATTTCGCCGAGAAATCACGTAAGGCCCAAGTTAAATTTGAGGTAATTGTCGTACAGCCGGGGATATCTCGGTCGTCTCTTACTTCCGACATGGCCAAGCTTTTAGGAACAACGGAGCTTTTTTTGAAGAAAACGACAGAGGCTGAGTTCCGTGTAATAAGTTCTGAATAGTATCCAATGTTGAACGGCTACAGTATTTATGCCTCATTTTTGCGTTGTCTTGTTCTTGAAAAAGCCTACTTTCTTTCTACTCTTTTCTCTGGGGAAATCATGAAATCCACTACCTGCCTTGCCTGCCTGGCCGCCGCCGCCCTGATCCTGCTCATCGGGTGCGGGGCGTCCACCCCGGACCAGGCAAACCCGGTCCAGGCCGTGCGGGACATGCACGCCGCACTCAAAAAAACCACGGACCCGGCCGACAACGCCACCATAGCGCTGGGCAAGGATTTACAGCGCCTGGACAAGAGGGAGATCACGGCGCGGAGGGTTATGCCCGCTTTGGATAGCGTTATAGAAAAATGCGCCAAGGCCGAGGCCGCCGCTAAAGAGTTGGCCATCCCCAAGGGACTCCCGGAAGGCACGGCCAACATGTGCGGGCTGCTTGCCGAGCAGGCAAGCCAGGTCTATGCAAAACGCGGACAGGCCATGAAAGCGCTTGCCGCCTATTTGGCAAAAGGGGAAGCCGCCGAATTGAGCCGCTATGAAAAGCTCATGGCCGAATCAATGCAGCACACCAAAAACATGAAGCATTGCCTTGATAAAGCCTTGCAAAAGGCCAAGACCACGAGTTCTTGACATAATTTAACTGGTTGAATGTATAATTAGATATCGGCTGAGCCCTGGTGGGAGGATAGGTAGGCCGAAGCTAATCCCAAGCGCCCACCCGCTTGAGATTAACTTTTTAAGGCTCCCGGTAGATAAGCGTTCCCCGCCTCTGCCTTTCCAGGTATTCAAGCAACGCGGTTTCAGCCTTGCCTAACTTGGGCGTGAAAGTGGTGGCCCCCTGCCACAAACGGCCGCCCACCAGGTTGAACACCGCAAACCCGCCCAGCTTGCCTTGCCAGGAAAACAGCCGCATAAGCCTAAGCGTGGTGTAAACCCGGCCGTCCGCCTTGGCCGGCACCATCCAGATTTCATAGGGGCTCTTGATGGTCCTGGCCAGGAGTTTTACATAAGGCCCGCGCCCGGACTTGTCAGCCTTCCACTTGCCCGTGGCCTTTTGGATAAACAGCCCCTTGTCAATAACCACCGGCAGGCCGCCCGGCAACTTGTGCACGGCTGCGCCGTTGATATCAGCAATGCCGAATTCGCCCAGGAACGCCTTAACATACTTTTCCGGGGCCAAACCCTTGGCCATGATGTCAGCGGCCCGCACAGGCAAGATGTGGCGCTTTGCCAGGCTGATCAGGGGCGGCTTGCAATCGTCGCCCTCGGCGAATACCCCCCGGCCCTCGCGGCAGATCGCCACGCTGGCCAGGTCCTTTAACTCGCCCTCAAGCTCGCGGGGCGATAGACCGCTAAGCCACTCCCGCCCCACGTTGCCATGGAAACCAGGATCAGGCCGCAAAGGCCGTGCCGGCAGTTTCACGCCGTTAGGCCCCACCGGCTCAACCATGGTGGGCACTCGGGACTCAACCTGCAAGCCACGGCTCTTTACCTGCGAGGCGGAAAGCGTCTGCACGGTGCACCGGCAGCCAAAGCCATTGGGCGGATACCAGGTAGACCAGAAATCATGATCGTGGGGATAAACCTTGCCGTCTAAGGCGCGGTGGCTTGGCCTGGTGCGCGCATCCTTAACTGCCACATACCGCCAATAAGGGCGCCGCGTGGCCGTAGCCTTCATCTGGGCATAGCGCCCGGCCATGTAGGCTGATTGCATGTTGGTGCGGTAAATGTTTTCGATCCGCCAGGCTTTTCTGCCGGTCCAGCCTTCCTGGTCCAAAAGCGGCCCCAGGCGCTTCTTGAACTGCGCCAGGGTCTCGCCCTTTTCAATGGCCTTGCTTAGCGCGGTGTGAACCGCCTCGACCTGGTCGCGCCGGGCCAGCCCGGCCACGGTGAATGCCCGCTGCCTGGCTTGATCGCTTAAGGCCTTGTATTCGGCATGCGTGACCGGCGCCCGGCTTTTCCAGTAGGCCAGGGCTTCCTTGGGTGTGCTGCCGCCAACCTCAAGAGGCATCAGCCCCCCCGGCTTCCCCGGCCACGGCCGCTATGCCAGATAGGGCCCCGGCGGCCAGCAGATCGGCAAGGAGATCTCCTTGCTCCTTGAGATCCAAATCCTGGCCCAAGTGTTCAGCCAAAAGCAGCTGCACATCCTCAAAATTCTCGGCCTTCGAAAGCGTATCAATGAGCGCGGCCACGAAATTATCATTTTGTTTGGCAACATCCGGCAGGATGGAATCAACCAGCTGGTCTAAAAGCCCTTGATGGTCCGCCCCGGCTGTATCACTGCCCTCTGAAAAGCTGTCACCACCGCTGGTTTCATCCGGCTCGGGTTCAGCAACTTTGCCGCTGTCATCAACCACGGTGAAGGAATCCGGCTGTAAGCCGTAGCGCCGTTCAAAGTGCGCCGGCTTAAACCGCACGCCCACCTTATAAAGCTTGTTGTCCAGGTCGGCCTGGGCATCGTAATCCTCGGGCTCGTGATAGCCGAATACCGGCGCCTCCACGTTCGGCGCGTTGATATCGCGGTATATGCACGCCAACTCGTTCAAAGTGCTTTCGATCATGTATTGATCGGCCTCGGCGAAATCCTCGGCAACGTCCCCGTGCACTTGCGCTGCCGCCCGCGAACCTTGCCCATCCATTTCGCTGGTCAAGGTCTGGCCCATGATGATCTTGAAAATGGCCTTGTCCCAGCGCTTGAGATAAATCTCAAAGCCGGCCCCGGCCGTGCCCTTGCTTTCAGCCAGCGTCACTTCCGCTCCGTTGGAGATCACAATAACCGCGTCTTGCACCATGGCGGCCAGATCGGCGGCCATGGCTTGCTTGTCTTCCCTGGTGGCGTTTGGCGGCGCTTTTACGATAGGCCAGGGTGTACCGTACTTATCAAGGAACCGCGTCCAGAACTTGACCCCGCCGCGCTTGAAGGCAACAGGCCATAAACAACGGCTTAGTAGCCGCAAGCCATAGGGGTTTTCATAGGTGGGGTAGTGACGCGGCACCAGGAACTTGCCCCATGGCAGGGGTTTGGGATCGCCGCTTTTCACCTTTAAAGCCGGCGCGCCGCTCTGCTTGGTAAAAGAGAACCATTTGCGCGGCTTGGCCACGATCCCCCGCAGGCGGTACTTGCCGCCCTCGGCTTCCCACATAAGCTCAATAGGCGTAAATCCATAAAACGGCGTGTCCAGGATGCAGGAGAAAACATTGCGCAGGTCAATTTCCTCCAGGTCCTTTGTCAGCTCATCGGAAAGCTTCTTGGCCTGCTCCGTGGCCTCCTTGCCCGGCAGAACCCCCGGCTTGTAATCATAGTCCCGCCTATTGAGGACCCTTGTTTTGCGGGCCTGCATGGCGGTGCATACTTGGTCGTCGGCCGTTAGTTCGTTTAGGACCTCCGCATCGTCACCGCGCTTGGTAAGCACCGGATCGGGATCAGGCATAGAGGCCATGCTGGCGCCGACATCCAAGTCGCCGATGGCGGCGAAGGTGGCGAACTCGCCGCCTAGCGACTTGAAGTTGCGCCCCCCTTCGCGGAATTCAATAAATTCGCCGCTTGCCGTGTATAGCCCGGACGCCATGGTTAATAGCCTTTCATCAAGCGTTGCATATATGTGTTGGGCTCGTGCACCGCTTCCCAAGGTTCTGGCGCTTCGATAGTGGCTTGTGCAAAGAAAGCCAGCGCCAAAGCCACGGCGCTATCACAATGTCTTGCCCCTGAATCATCAGAGCCCCGTTTATCAGGAGGCTTGGCCACGCCCTGAATGATGCGCAGCCCGCGCAGATCGTCCAACACATCGCTGTTCTTGGGTGCCGCCAGGCTGCGATCTTCAAAAGCCGCTTTCATGCGCGGCATATGCTCCCGATACCAACCCTGGCTGAGCATCACTTCCCGGATCAATTCAGGCCCGTATTGCTGCCTGGCAAATTCGGCCAAAGCCTGGCCATTGCCGCGCGCGTCCAGCGCGCCGCCGGAAAACCGGGGTAGCCGGTCAACCACGTAGAACAGGATTTGCTCTTGGGTGCGGAAAGGCGCGTCCCTAAGCTCCAAAAGAAAAGGTGTATTGTTGTGCAGGCTGGGGAGCTGGGTTAAAGGCCAAATGTCGGTAAGATCGCCGGAGCGGCCGAAGTCCTCGCCAAAGTAATGCCTGCAATCTTTGGGCAGCTCATTAAGCAAGGGATCAAGCTTGCCCTGGCACCAATCCCGAGTATCCCGCCAGGCCGTGTCCAAGTCCCAATCTACAAAGCCGGGTGCCGGGGGTGTCCAGCGGATCACCGGCAAGAGCGGGTCCATGCAGGATTCGATTAAGGCCCGGCTAAGCCATGTTGTGCTGGTGTTTTTGGGAATGCAGTCAAGCTCTTGATCGGCCTTGTCGCCATAGAACGCGCGCATCTTGGCGCGCCATTCCTCTTGGCCCTCGGCCGTCCATTTTTTCTTTTTGCGCTGGCAAATCCGCTTATAGAGTCCTGCCTCAAGCGCATCATCAAAGGTGGTGCGGTGCAGGCTATAGGGCCACTTGCCCGCCCGGATTTCCGAGATCAAATCGTTAAATGGGTTTTCCACGCCGAAATGGGTGGAAAGGATATGCACCCGGCCCCCCCACATCAAAAGGGCTAAGGCAGCTTCCAACAGCCCTTCCAGGTCCGGGTGGAAAGCCGCCTCGTCAATGGTCACCTTGCCTTGCTTGCCGCGTAAATTGGTTGGCCGACTGGATAGGGCCGTTACCCGGTTGCCGGATGCAAAAGTAACCCGGAACGCCAGGATATCGCGCTTTTCATCTTCAATGACTTCGGTGATTGTTTCCTCAACAATCTCTAAAGCCACATCATGGAAAATCTTGGCCCAAAAGGCCACATCCCGGATGTATTCCTCGGCCATGTCCTTGCTATAGCCGATGTACCAGGCATCCATGCCGCCTTCCGATTTTGCAGGCGCGGCAGTCAAGGTGCTGTCAGCCGCATCGCACCAGCTTGCGCCGATGCGGCGGCTTTTCTCCCACACCTTGACCTCTGATGGATCATTGACCCAGGCTTGCTGGTAGGAAAGCAGGACCGGCTCTGACATGGCCTAGCCCCCGAGTATTTTGTTGCGGATCGCGTCGACTTGTTCAGCAGTGAGGCCCTTTGCGCCTTTGCCCTTTTTATCCTTGGGCTTAAGTTCTTTGAGCAAACCCATAAGCCCTAAAACATCTTTGACCGACTTAGCGTCCAAATCGCTTGGCTCAAACAGCATGGCGCCCAGCTTGTATTCAATAGCTTCTTGCAACGCCTCATATGCATCAGCATCAGTTTTAATCTCCCGGCGCGGCGCGGCCTGGGCCTGGGCCAGCTTACCCTGGCGCTCGGCTGCGGCCTGCTTGAGCGCCAGTTCTTCAAGCTTGGCCACGGCGAAACCGACCATGGGGTCTCGGCCCTCAAGCAAGTCTTTAATCATGGCAGAGCGCGCCAGGACGATATCAGCCCGCATCTCAGCCTGGGCCTGGGCCAGCGCCTCGCGTTTGGCGGTCCAGCCATATTGCTTGCCCCAGCGTTTCAACGTGCTGCCGGCAATGCCCAATTCATCTGAAACTTGCTTATAGGTGAGTCGGACAACGCAGTATAACTCCTGCGCCTGCCAAACGGTTTCGGGCGGGTACTCGCGGCCGTCCAGTTGGATAACGTCGCTCAAGAGCGCTCTCCAGGCCGGGGGCGTTTTACACCGGGCACTGTAGCGCGGCCATGGGCGACATCATCACCACGCGTGGTGAGCGTGGCCACCTTGCAATGCTCAACACCGGAAAGCTTTACCAAGCCTTGCTCAGCCAGCCAGGCAAGTTGCGTCCGCAAATTGTCGCGGCTGGGAGCAAACCCAAAGTCCGGCACCAGGTCCAAAAGAAGCGACTCATTGAGTGCATAGTCGTTCTGGTCTTTGAGCAGGATCAGGATAGTAATGCGTAGATGCTCATTGACCATATCGCTATAGTCGGTCACCGCCTCCCTCCCTGGCTCAAGAGAAATTCTTCATGCCTGCTAACTGTTGAGTTGAGGCCTTTCATAACTTGTTGAAGCGCATTGATTTCGCCATTCAGCTGGGCAATACCAACGGATAGATCGTGCCCCGGCATTTCCTTGACCGCTGCTTCAAGGGCACAGGTGCGTTGCTCTAAAAGCGCGGTGGATTGCCGAAGTATGAATATTTGTTTAACCAAGATGAATATGAACGGGATCACCAGCATAGTTAAAATCCGCCATATCCATTCCAGCGCGACGATTAATGTGCTTGGGTCTTGAGGTTGCATCATTCCCCCGAAATTTAGAGACACGTTCGCAGCGTTCCCAGCCGCAGGCTAGCCTGCGGCCGCTTTGCTGATAACCCCGAAAGGGTTCGGGATTATCTCGACATTTCTCCCCTGCTAACCTGGCCGCCATGAACGGTTGGATCACCATATTCAAGGCAGGAAGCCACACCGATACCAGCGGCGTTACCCGTGATTTCAGCATCAAAGACCTGGATCAAACGGTCCGGGAATACAACCCGGAGAATCACGAAGCGCCGCTGGTTATCGGGCATCCCCAAACAGACAGCCCGGCCTATGGCTGGGTGGAAGCGCTTAAAAGAGATGGCAACAAGCTCCTGGCCCGCTTCAA
>Ga0307423_1001823_pt1 | contig 12550 bp, 10 predicted proteins | sample SalMarWE160310MG_FD_202154 | JGI IMG/M metagenome (GOLD analysis project Ga0307423, IMG submission 202154) | Salt marsh sediment microbial communities from the Plum Island Ecosystem LTER, Massachusetts, United States - WE1603-10 | ecosystem: Environmental > Aquatic > Marine > Intertidal zone >...
CGCCGACAGCCACGCGGTGGAGGCCGCGCTGCGGGCCCGGGGCGTCATCGCGTCGGCACGCGGACCCGCGATCCGCCTGGCGCCGCACTTCTACAGCACGCCGGAGGACGTGGACCGGGCGCTGGACGCCCTCGCGGAGGTTCTCGCGGGGCAGCCGGCGTGAGCGAGAGGGAGACCTTCGCGTCCAGGCTCGGCACGCTGGCCACGATGATCGGCGTGGCCGTGGGACTCGGCAACGTCTGGCGCTTCCCCTACATGGTGGGACGATACGGTGGCGCGGCGTTCGTGATCGTCTACGTCGCCATCGCGCTTCTGGTCGGCGTGCCCGCCCTCATGGCGGAGTGGTCCCTCGGCCGCCACACGCGCCGCGGCACGCTGGGCGCGTTCGCCGCCGTGGGCGTCCCGGGCGGCCGCTGGATCGGGCGGATCCTCACGCTGGTGGTGCTCGCCGCCGTCGCCTACTACAACAACGCCATCGGGTGGGTGGTGTGCCACGCGCTCGCGGAGCTGCTCGCCCCATTCGGCCGCCCGCTGGACGCGTCGCGGATCCTGCCGCCCCAGCAGGGTTTCTCACCCGCGTCCTTCGGCCTGCAGATCGCGTTCACGCTCGCGGTGCTCTCCGCCGAGGCCGCCGTGGTGCTCCGCGGCCTGCGTGCCGGCATCGAGCGGGCGAGCCGCGTCCTGATGCCCGTGCTGTTCGCGAGCCTCCTCGTGCTCATCGTCCGGTCGCTCACCCTGCCGGGCGCCGGGGCGGGCGTCGCATGGTTCCTTTCGTTCCACCCGGAGAACATCACCGGGTCCGTGACGATGGCCGCCCTCGGCCAGGTCGTCTTCTCCCTGGCGCTGGGCGGCACGTTCATGGTGACGTACGGCTCCTACCTCGCCGATGGCGCGACGCTGCGCGCCGACGCCGCGCTCACCGTCGCCGGCGACACGGCGGCCGGCCTCTTCGCGGGGCTGGCCATCTTCCCGGCCGTCTTCGCCTTCGGCCTCGAGCCCGGCTCGGGGCCGGGCCTCCTCTTCGCCACGATGCCCGAGCTTTTCGCGCGGCTGCCGGCGGGGTGGATCTTCGGCACGCTCTTCTTCGGATCGCTGGCCGGGGCGGCGCTGCTCTCCGGCATCGCCGCATACGAGGTGCTGGTCGTCGGCGTGATGGACGCCTTCGGGTGGAGCCGCGGCCGCGCGGTGTGGACGATCGCGGCGGCCGCGATGGCGCTGGCGCTGCCCCCGATGCTGAACCTGCGCGTCTTCATCCCCTGGGATCTGACCTTCGGCTCCGGCGGCCAGACGTTCGGCGCGCTCGTCGCGGTGGCCACGGTGGGGTGGGCGATGCGGCGCGGGGATCTCCTGCGCCAGCTCGGCGGCGATGCGCCCTCGCCGCTCGATCGCTTCCTCGCCGGCTGGCTCCGCTGGGTGATCCCGGCCGCGGTGCTCGCGGCCTCGGTGTGGTGGCTGCTGACCGACGTCCTCGGCGCGGCCCGGGCGGTGTAGCGATCCATGGCGAACGGACCCGACCGCAGCCAGCGTCCCGCCCCGACGCGGGTGCCCCCCGCCGAGGTGGCGGCGGGTCGCGCCGGAGGCCTGGGAACGTTCGGAGGAGTGTTCACGCCGTCGATCCTGACCATCCTCGGCGTGATCATGTACCTGCGCTTCGGGTGGGTGGTCGGCCAGGTGGGCCTCGTCGGGTCGCTGGTGATCGTCACGCTGTCCACGTCGATCACGTTCGTCACCGCCCTTTCCGTCGCCGCGATCGCCACCGACCAACGCGTACGCACGGGCGGCGCCTACTACATGATCAGCCGCTCCCTCGGCATCGAGACGGGGGGAGCGGTGGGCATCCCGCTCTTCCTCGCGCAGGGGCTGTCCGTGGCGCTGTACACGGTGGGGTTCGCCGAATCGGTGACCGACGCCTTCCCCGCCCTCGACACACGCCTCATCGGCGTGGTGGTCACCGCGGGGGTGGCTGCGCTCGCGATGACGTCGGCCCGCGCGGCCATCCGGGCGCAGTACTTCATCATGGCCGCCATCGGCCTGTCGCTCCTGTCGCTCTTCCTCGGCTCGTCGATCCCTGGCGTGGAGGTGCAGGGGATGGGGACGCCGGACCTTCCTCCCTCCGAGCCGTTCTGGGCGGTCTTCGCCGTCTTCTTCCCCGCCGTGACGGGCATCATGGCCGGCGTGAACATGTCCGGCGACCTGGAGAACCCCGGCCGCGCGATCCCGCGGGGGACCTTCGCTGCGATCGGCGTCGGCTACGTCATCTACATGGTGCTTCCTCCCGTGCTCGCGCTGCGCGTCGACACGGCGTCGCTCCTCTCGCAGCCGCTGGTGATGCGCCGCATCTCCATCTGGGGCGACGCGATCCTCCTGGGCGTGTGGGGCGCCACGCTGTCCAGCGCGGTCGGGAGCATCCTGGGGGCGCCCCGCGTCCTGCAGGCGCTCGCGCGCGACGGCATCCTCCCCCGCCGCCTGCGCTGGCTCGGCCACGGCAGCGGACCCGAGGACACTCCGCGCGCCGGCACCCTCGCCACGCTGGCCATCGCGCTGATCGCCGTGTGGTTCGGGAACCTCAACGTCATCGCGCCGATCCTCACGATGTTCTTCCTGACGACGTACGGCGTGCTCAACGTGGCCGCCGGCGTCGAGCGCTTCCTGGGTAGCCCCTCGTTCCGGCCCGTCTTCCACGTTCCATGGATCGTCTCGCTCCTGGGAGCCGCCGGGTGCATGTCTGTGATGTTCCTCATCAACGAGGTCGCCACGATTGTCGCCGCGGTGCTGGTCGTGGGCATCTTCGTCTGGCTGGAGCGGCGCGGCCTCGAGGCGGCGTGGGGCGACGTACGGCGCGGGGTGTGGATGGCGCTGACCCGCGCGGGGCTGCTGCAGCTCCGGGCGGCGGCGGTGGATCCCCGGAACTGGCGTCCCCACTTCCTGGTCCTGTCGGGCGCGCCCACACGCCGGTGGCACCTGATCGAGCTGGCCGCCGACTTCTCCCATCACAACAAGGGACTCCTCACCGTCGCTACGGTCCTCACCGACGAGTCCGTGACGCATGACCGCAAGCGGGCCATGGAGCGCCACGTCCAGGAGTACCTCGGGCGACGCGGCATCGACGGGCTGGTGCGGGTCATCTCCGCGCCCGATTCGTTCCTAGGCACGGAGGTGCTCGTGGAGGCGTACGGGCTCGGGCCGCTCGTGCCCAACACCGTGCTGCTCGGCGACTCACAGCGGGCGTCGCTGCGCTCGCGCTACTGCGCCATGGTGGAGCACTTCTGGAAGTCGCGCCGCAACGTCGTCATCGTGCGCGACGCGGACCGCGTCGGGTTCGGCGCGCGGCAGAGGGTGGACATCTGGTGGGGCGGGCTGCAGGGCAACGGGGCGCTCCTCATGATCCTCGGATACCTCCTGCGTACCTCCCTCACGTGGCAGGGTGCGGACGTCCGTATCAAGATGATCATGCCCACGCCCACGGCCGCGGAGCAGGCCCGCGCGAACCTGGTGCGCGTCCTGCACCGTACGCGCACCGGCCTCGTTCCCGAGATCCTGGTGGGCCACGACCGGCCGTTCCCGGAGATCCTCCACGAGTCGTCGGCAGACGCCGACCTCATCCTCATGGGGATGGCGCGGCCGGAGGGACACGACTTCGCCGCCTACTACGAGAGCCTCCAGCAGCGCACCATCGGGCTGCCGGCTACGGTCTTCGTGCTCGCCGCCGAGGACATCGCCTTCCGGGAGGTGCTGTTCCGCGAGATGGCGCCATGAGCTTCGACGCCGCGGTCGTCGGCGCCGGCCCCAACGGCGCTGTGCAGGACCTTCGGGAGGTAAGGAGTGGGGCGGGGCCCATGGGGTCGAAGGCGGGGTTGGCCGGGCGGCCTGCGCCGCCGCGCTACCTCCCCGAATCCGCCGCGGCCGCCTTCTCCCCCACCTTCGCGAAGTGCTCTCCCATCCAGTCCAGCAGCCGCTTCCAGTGGTCGTGGAAGTCCTCCACCGTGCTCGCGCGCCCCGCGCCGTGCCCGCCGTGCATGTAGTTCACCCACACCACCTCTTTCCCGAGGCGGCGCAGGGCGTAGTACATCTCGCGCTCGTTGGTCTCGGGCACGTTCCAGTCCCCCTGCCCCGTGAGGAGCAACAGGGGCGTCTCGATGCGGTCGGCGAACATGATCGCCGAGTGGGCGATGTACTTCTGCGGCTGCTCCCACAGCGTGGCGCCGATGCGGTCCTGTCCCTCCTCGGCGGCGTTGTAGTTGCGCGTCGTGATCTTCTCGCTGTCGCCCAGGAACGAGATGATGTTCACCTTCCCGGAGACGTTCACGGCGGCCGCGAAGCGGTTCGTCTGCGTGACGAGCAGGTTCACGGCGTAGCCGCCGTAGCTCTGGCCCTCGACGCCCAGACGCTTCTCGTCCACCACGCCACGCTCGATGAGCGTGTTGATGCCCGTCGTGACGCCCTTGAGCCAGGCCTCGCCGGGATAGCCCTCCACCAGGTCCACCGACGGGCGGAAGGCGAACCATCCGCGCGCGGCGATGAGGTTCATGTTCTCGTTGTATCCGTTGTCGAAGAACGTCTCGTAGATCTCCGCGACGAGCGGGTACTTCTTCCCGGGCTCGTATCCGTACGGATAGTAGAGCACCCCGTAGAGGTGCTTGCCGTCCACGTCGAGGTACTCGACCAGCTCGGAGTGCGTGAGCGCCACGCCCTCGAGTTGGGGATTGAGGTCTGTGAGCCGCCGCGGATCGGTGAAGGCGGCGTCCGATGCGTACACCTCGTCGGGGTGATCGCCGTCCGACATCCGGTACACGACGCGGCTGCCGTCCTCGGAGACGTTCCAGTCCCCGTAGACGTTGGCGTCCTTCACCAGGTCCTCCGTCTGCCGGCTGTTCAGATCGTAGCGCACGAGCCCCCGCTCCCAGTGGTCGCGCGCCGAGGTGCTCAGATAGAGGAAGCGGCCGTCCTCGCTCCACCGCTCCAGCGACAGCCGCGGACGCGTATCCTCGTCCCCCACGAGGGGCATGACCGTCTCCAGCTCACCGTTGCGGGGATCGAGGAGGTGGTAGCCGTTGCGAGCACGGACGAGCAGGCTCTCCCCATCGGGGCGCCACGCTTCGAGGGCGTAGCTGAGCCGCGTGGTGTCGCCCTCCGTGTCGGGCTTCCGGTACGCCTCCGTGAGGTTGCGAGCGCTGTCGGCGTCGGCCCAGCGGACGAAGACGTTGCCCTGCTCCGCCCAGGCGAACGCGGTCGCGCTCTGGTTCCACTGGCCGTCGATCCGACGCTCGATCGGTCCGAGCAGCGTATCCGCTGTCCTATCGCCCAGGTCGAGCCGAACCACCGTATACTCCGTGCCTTTCGCGCGCTCGTATGACGTACGCACCGCCCGCGCGACCTCCCAGCCGAGCCAGGCTCCGTCCTGGGAGAAGCGTGGCTGACGGACGGCCGTGTTCTCCGGCAGCTCCCTCACCGTGCCGTCGCTCAGCGTCACCAACGCGGGAATCTCCATCGCGTCGAGGTTGCGCACCCGGTCCCAGTCGAGGAAGTCGTCGCGGCTGTCCTGGACAACCACGGGGCCCTCGGTCATGTCGAGGAACGCCTTGCGCGCCTCGGCCGCCCACCCCTCGGGCCTGAGGGCGATCAGTACGGAGGCGCCGTCCGGCGACCATGTGAGCGGGGCGTTCGAGGCGATCTCCTTCGAGGTCCGCAGGCCCATCGCGCGGGCCCGTCCGGACGCCGCGTCGTATACGTACAGCCGGTACCGATCCCCATCCAGCTTGTAGAACGCGAGGCGACCGCCGTCCGGCGACCAGGCCGCGGCGCGTAGCTGCTCGTGCTGCGGGAAGAGGGAGCGGACCGCTCCGGACCGCGCGTCGATCACGAGCAACTCACCGAGCGAAGGCGCCACGTACGTCGGGTCACCGAACCGGAAGTGGTCCACGCCGGAGCGGTCCCGCCGCGTCTGCACGGTGAGGGCCACCCACCGGCCGTCGTCGGACACGTCGGCGATGCGGGCGCCACGGACGTCGAGCGCGTCCTCGGTGGTGAACGGGCGCCCCGCCTGCTGGCCCGCCAGGGGTGCGACCAGCCCGGCCGCGGAGAGGAGGAGAATCAGGGAGTGCGCACGCATGACAGGCTCCTTCGCGCGGTGGATCGGATCGAGCGTCGGCTGAATATGGTCCGGAGCGGCGGGCTGCGACACCGGAGCCGCTACTCCCCCGTCCTCGCGCCCAGCGCCCGTCGCAGCCCCCCAGCCACCGCCTCCCCGATCCGCGCCGGGAAGCGGCCGTCGTCCCGGAGAAGGCGCTGGTTCACCTCGAGCTCGATCCCCAGATAGGGCTCCCCGTGGCGCCGGCGTAGCCAGGTGGTGAGCCCGTCCGTGGCGCCGCGATACGGCTGGTTGCGCCGCACGGCCAGGTCCGGGAGCGCGGAGGCGAGCGCATCCACCCAGGATGCGACCAGGCCGCGCTCCGCAGGGCGTCCCGGATCGTACAGCAGCGCGACGTCCGCGCGGCGGGGGCGCCCGTTCAGCGCGGGCGTGAACGTGTGGACGCCGAGGTGCACGACCCGGTGCCCGGCCGCGACGGCGGCCGCCACCTCCCGGTCGAGATCATCGCGGTGCGGCTCGTAGTGCCGGCGCAGGAGCTCGCGTCGCTCTTCCCGCCCCAGGGTGCGCGTCCACTCCGAGAACACGCGCGGGTGGTGCGTGGAGCGGTTGAGGTCGACGACCAAGCGCGACACGGTGGCGACGTGCAGGGGAGCGTCGAGAAGGCGGGCGAGCCCACGAGCCAGCGGAAGCGCGCCGGCATCCCATCCCCGGTGGGACGTCAACGCTTCGGCCGCCCCGCCAAAGAGGCGGACGTACGCCGGCGGTACCTCGTTCCCACCGTGCTCGCACGTCACGAGGATGGTCGTCGTGCCGCTCCCGCCCCGGGCTCGGGTCAAGCGCCCTCGAAGGGCCGGTTGTCCTGGAGGCACGCGCACAGCGCGCCGTACACCTCGTGCAGCCGGGCGCGATCGGGCGTCTCACCCACCGCGCCGACCAGCCGGCGCGCCAGCGGTCCTTCCCGCAGAATGTGCTCCAGTGCCGCCGTCCACTCCCCCTCCGGGTCGTCGGGCGGGAAGCGGTCCAGGAGCTCGCGCCAGACGTCGCCCGCAGCTCTCGGCTTCGGGGGCATCCCCAGCGTCGAGAGGAGGCCGGGGTGCGCCACCTCCGCCCGATCCGCCCGTACCGTCGTGTCCTCCAACACCTGGGCGAGCGACGCCGTATCGGGGTCGGAGCGGGGGTCGCGCTGCGAGAGGGGGCCGATCGCCAGCGCCCGCACGACCGACGTCACGGCCGCGACCACGGCCAGATCCGCCGAAGGGCACTCCTGTGCGTCGATGACGCGCACCTCCACCGTGCCCCTGTCGAAGCGCGCGATCGCGCCGCGCGCGTTCGCCCACTCGTGGTGGAGCACTCCCTCCGGGTCGTGGGGCGCGAGATCCGCGTAGATCCGGCCGAGGATCTCCGTCTCGTACTGCGCCTGGGTGAAAGCTGGCTCGGGCACCACCAGCCCGGTGACCGAGGGGATCCTGCGCGCGTTGCCCCGATACGCCACCAGACGCGCGTCGAGCGCCGGAGCCCGACGGCCGTCGAGGAACGGGGAGCCCGCCGACAGCGCGGGGATCAGCGGAAGGACCAGGCGGATCGCGGCGTGCAGGCGCCCGAACTCGTCGTCACCGTGGAAGGGGAGGTTCAGGTGCGTGCTCTGCACGTTCGCCCAGCCGTGGCCCGAACAGCCGAAGATGCGGTCGAAGGTGTGGTAGACCTCCGTGTACTCGTGGGGCCAGAGCTCGGTCTCGGTGTGGGGATCCATCCAGGGGTGAACCGCCCCGGGCATGAGCCGCGCGCCCATATCCGCAAGCTCGGCGTTGGCGCGCCGCACGCTGGCGTGGAACTCGGGCACGAGCCCCGACAGGGATGGTGCCGGACCGTTCGTCTTGAGCTCGAGCACGTGCAGCGTGAGCTCGTTCGACCAGGCGACGGGACCGAGCTCCACCTCGGACTCGGCCGCGCCGGCCACGCGCTCCATCAGAGCGTCGCATTCCGACCTCACGGACAGCGTGTCCCGATCGACGATCATCGCCTCGATCTCGACGCCGTACGCCTCGAACAGCCCCGGCCGGCCCCGCTCGGGCAGGACGGTGGTGGGCTTGCCCCCGTCGTCGCTCACGCCCGGCGCTCGTCCAGGCCGCGCCGGTCCAGCCGCACCCGGAACCAGCGGATCAGCTCGTCCCAGAGCGCGTCCTTGAGGATCCCGTCCTCGTAGCCCGCGTCCAGGTTCGGGTTGTCGTTCACCTCCATGACGACCACGCGCCCGTTCACCTCCTTCAGGTCGACGCCGTAGAGTCCGTCCCCGATCAGGCGCGCCGCCTTCACCGCCACCTCCACCACCGCCTTGGGGGTCTGCTCGAGCGCCACCGGCTCCACGTTGCCGTAGCTCGTGCCCTTACCCTGCTGGTGGATGATCTGCCAGTGTCCCTTGGCCATGTGGTAGCGACAGACGTAGAGCGGCTGCCCGTCCAGCACGCCTACGCGCCAATCGAAAGCCGACGGGGTCCACTCCTGGGCGACGACCAGCTCCGACTGGTCGAAGAGCGCGTCCAGACGCTCGTACAGATCGGACTGCGACTCGACCTTGGCGACGCCGGCGGAGAAGGACCCGTCGGGCTTCTTCAGCACGCACGGCAGGCCGACGCGCGCCGCCACATCGCCCACGTTGCCCTCGTGCACGACGATCGTGCGCGGCGCAGGGATCTTGTGGCGGTCGAAGAGCTCGGCCTGGTACACCTTGTTGCCGCAGCGGATGATGGACTCGGGGTGGTCGATCACCACGAGCCCCTCAGCCACGGCGCGCTGCGCGAAGCGGAAGGTGTGGTGGTTGACCGCGGTGGTCTCGCGGATGAAGAGCGCGTCGAATTCGGCGAGGCGGCCGTAGTCGTCCTGGCCGATGATCTCGACGCCGATCCCCTGCCTGGAAGCCGCGCGGGTGAGGCGCCGGATACCCTGCTCGTTGGAGGGAGGCATGGGATCCTTCTCCGACCACAGCACCGCCATGTCGTAGCGCGTGTCCTGGTTCCGCGAAACCACCCGGGTAGGCCGGTCGAAGTACTCGCGCGCCCTCGTCAGAACGAACTCGAGGTGCGCCTCGGGGATCTCCGCCGCGGCGATGGGGCGCACGGCGGACAGGCGCCACTTCTCCTCCTCCCACAAGAAGCGCGCACGCAGGAAGGGAGCGGGAAACTGGTTGAACAGCGCCCGGCTCAGGCGGTCGTAGCGCTGCGCGACGTTCTTCCCGAAGTAGACGCTGAGGCTGTACTCCTCGGAGCGGATGTGCGAGAACGAGCGCTGGATCAGTGTGTCGAGATCCTCCGAGACGATGCGCAGGATCGGTGACATCGCCACGGACTGCAGCGTGGCCACCGAGGGGAGCGGCCGGTGTCCGCGCGCCGCTGCCAGGAGGGAGACGTAGTAGCCCACGCTCTGGTATCCGTACCGACGGCACACGTTGAAGACCGTCACCCTCTTCATTTCCGCGTAGCGCGGCTCCACCAGGTAGGCGCGCGCGGGAACGACCTCGACGCCCTCCATGTCGAAGGGCCAGCGCTTCGGGTTCTCCACGACGACGAGGGGAATCAACCGTCGGCCTTCCCCGGCGTCACCACCAGGAGGTTTCCGTCGTAGGTGAGCACGCCGAGCATGATGGCACCGAGCAATCGGAGCAGGCTCACCCGGTAGGCGTGGGAGCCGAAGGCGTTCTCGTGGAGGGGATCCGCCACCAGCACGGAGTCCGTGCCCGCGTCGTATCCGTGCACGACCACGAAATGGCCGACAGGCTCGCCCGCCACGGAGTCGTACTCCAGCCGGCCGCCCCGCTCGAGCTCGCGGGAGCAACCGTACAGGTAGGTCGCGGACAGACCCGTGAGGATCGGTTGTCCATCCGTCAGGTGCCGGCGGATGAGGTCCGGGCGGAGCTCCTCGAAGAGGACGCGCCCGCCCAGGGCGAGGAAATCCTGATAGGCGCCCGTCGCCACGGCCAGACGCGCTCCCGGCTTGCGGACGGCCTGCGCCTCGAGGAGCGCCGGCAGGTCGGTGGGGTCGCCGTCGAACCAGGTCGGATCGAAGATGTCCAGGTTGTAGGTGTAGAGCGCGGCGTCGTAGCCTCGCCGCAACGCGTGGAGTCCGAGAAACACCCCCAGCGTGCCGCCCGTGTCCAGCGGCACGACCTCCCGGATCACCTGGTGAAGGTCCATCCCGTCCCCATAGAAGCCGTAGACGGCCTGGAGACAGGTGGGCCCGCAGGTGCTGTCGTCCGGCTGCGGGAGGATGTCGAGAATCAGGCTGGAGTTAGGAGACATCAGCGAAAGATACTGGGTCGCCGGACAGTCGAGCAGCCCCGGCTCGCCCGTGTCAGCGGGCATTTCGGGCCGCAGCAGCCGAATGCCGGAGAAGATGAAGCGGCGGCTCGGCGGCGTCCTTCCACGCCCACCAACGCAGGAGCTCCGGATCCCCCTCCGGCATCTCGGCGAAGTACACCGCGCAACGCAGGGTGTAGAGCATGCAGCGGTCCACCGGGCCACCCTGGAGCGCGCACAGCCGCGCGTACAGCTCCTCCGGATCCCGCCCCTCGAGCTCCCCGACACGGTGGATGCCCAGCAAGTGCAGGTCGGCCTCCACGGCCGCACCGACGCCTGGGATCCCGCGTAGCTCCGACCTCGTAGACATGGCTCCGAAGATAGGGGGACGACCCCTCCGGCACGATCCCTGCTTCTATGCCCGTTGGAGTAGTCCATCGAACGAACGCGTTTCCATCGGGAAACCCGGGAGGACCCATGCCGTTCCGTACATCGAAGAGCGCGCCCAAGCGTGTGGCGGACAAGATCAAGAAGCAGGTCACGGACAATCCCCGGACGGCTGCAGCGGCGGCCGCAGGGGTCGTTGCCGCCGCAGCGGCGGGCGTCGCGGCCGTGCGCCGGGTGCGCACCCACGCCAACGGAAGGACGCTCCACGTGATGGCGGCCGACGGCGCCGGGTGGGTGGTGGCGCGCGACCGCGGTGAGCCGCTCGACCACTTCGACAAGAAGCGCAAGGCGATCGAGGCGGCGAAGGAGCTCGCGAGGAAGGAGCGACCCAGCCGACTCGAGATCCACCGTCTGGACGGAAAGGTGTCCCGCTCCCACACGTACGAGGTGGACTGACCGGCGGGGGTGATGCCGACCCACCTCCTCTCCGACGAACCTGAGCCGGCACACAGCGGCTCGTTCCACGTGGGAAGCGCGCGTGCACGGTGGCTCGACCTGCTGCAGGGCGCTTTGGGTCGGCCCGAGAAAGCCGCCCCGCTATTCCGCGAGCAGCTGTAGCGGAGCTTCGGGCCACCCGGCGGGTGTCCTCGTCGCCCGACCCGGACTGTCCCGTCGGTGGGACAGGCGAAGGGCGCGGGATCGCGAAACGGCAGGGGCACGCCCGCGGCACGGTTCTTGTGGATAAGCTGCCGTGTCCGCGGGCTTTCCCCCCGTCTCGGCTCCACCCGCCATGCGCATCCCACCCGCTGTCGCCTCCTGCCTTCTCGCCCTCGGCCTGTCCGCGGCCACCACGCCCCTGGCGGCGCAGGTGGTACGCGGCGTGGTCGTGGACGACGTGAACCTCGGGCCCGTGATCGGCGCGTCGGTACGGCTGGTGGTCGGGGACGCGCTCGACGTCGGGACGGAGACGAATGCCGAGGGGAGCTTCGTGCTCGCCCTCCCCGGCGAGGGTGAGTACCGGCTGGAGGTGCAGCGGCTCGGGTACCGGACCGCCCGATCCCAGGCCATCCAGGTCCCATCCGGAGACACGGTGAGCGTCGAGTTCCGCGTGTCCCCGGAAGCGATCCTGCTCGACCCCATTACCGTCACGGGCCATTCGAGGCGGGGCAGACGGGCCTTCGAACGACGCCGTGCAGAGTGGAGCAGGGGCATCTTCCTCACGCCAGACCGAATCGACTCCATCGCTCCGCGGTATCCCGCGGACGTCTACCGCGGGATGGACAAGGTCGTCGTCCATTGGGGATGGGGGCAGTCGTCCACCGGAGGGTACGGGCCCGTGCCCTCGATCCGGACCTTCGTGGGACGGGGCTGCATGTTGTACGTGGTCGACTGGGTCCCGGTGACCCCCGAGCCCTGGGCGGCCCAGGACTGGAACGGCTACCAACTCAGCAGCCTCGCGGCGGAGGACATCGTCGCGGTCGAGGTCTATCGCTCCGTCCTCGACGTGCCCCCCGAACTCCAGCGCTATACAAACCGCATGCGCGCCCGCTGGTCGCAAGACCGGGTCGGGATCCAATGGGACGAGAAGACGCATTGCGGCCTCACGGTCTTCTGGACCCGCACGGGATGGTGATGACGGCTGCGGGAAGTCTTTTGCGCCATGCCTATTGGACCATATGGCACGGCGTGACCCTCGCGCATGGCGTTGCGGGGTTCGGCCGACCCTGCAACGAGAGGGGAACTCGACGTGACGGATACGAAGCGAATCTGGCCACTCGCGGTCGCG
>Ga0307423_1001825_pt1 | contig 12544 bp, 8 predicted proteins | sample SalMarWE160310MG_FD_202154 | JGI IMG/M metagenome (GOLD analysis project Ga0307423, IMG submission 202154) | Salt marsh sediment microbial communities from the Plum Island Ecosystem LTER, Massachusetts, United States - WE1603-10 | ecosystem: Environmental > Aquatic > Marine > Intertidal zone >...
TACAACGCCATGGCATGTGACTTAAATAAATCTTGACATAATTGAGAAAGCAGGAGATAAAACTAACTATAACCAATTTAATTTAATAGAAAAAACAGCACTTGTTACGTATAGTATTCTCTTATCAGTGGTTCGGTTGGGGCTGTGATCTGTAGCGGTGATCAAAATATCAGCTTATTTCCTTGTACTGCGGAGCAACATGCAATTTTAGGGGCTTAAAAATATTTTGGGTTGATAGATGATATATGCAGTAATTTTGAATTCTTGGCTTATAGCCGGAATCACGAATTCACATATTTTAAGGATTGCTACTTCTAATCCTAAATTAATTGCTAAGAGCCTCGTACTTGCCCCTTTTGAATTTATAGATTTTTGAATTGATTTTTATGTTATATAATTCGCTTTTAGAAGACGGAATCATTTCCAGCTTGGGAATAAGGGGGTCAAGCGTAACTTCTTGATATATTTCGTTCCCTAATATCAAGGGATATCCTTTATCTCCAAGATCTATGAGAGCAACATAATGTACAGAACCGCCTCCAAGTTGAACGTTTCGCCACCATTGAAAAAGAAGCCCATGCCGAACCGCGCCAATTTTTATCAATTTGGCTTCAGGAGGAACACCATAAACTCCAAAGTTGGCAAAATCCTCCTCTTCAAACTCGACTTCCCAAGTACCATTTAGCTCTGAAAAAATGACAGCTCCAATTAATCCGGGACAAAAGCGGCAACTTTCACCATTCGCCGAAATCTGAAAAAATTTCTTATTAATATTGTTTCGCTGGAAAGCCAACGAACTCTTAATGGCATATCCTCCCTGGGCATCGGAGAGAAGCCACCCATCACAAATATCTGTTACGATCTTAACGGCTCTATCTTCATCCCAATTACCAGCAAAAGTCAGTTTATCTTTCGGGCCGGCTTTTTCATTATTTTCCAATGAATAACAATTATGCGTAACGAAAATAGAAGCATAAATTGTGCAAGTCAAAACAATGATAGCAAACCGTTTATATGACCTGTTTACAGCCTCATTTGGAAATACACTTTTTTCTCTCATTCTATGATATATGAAACCGTCCATGATTAACCTTATTTCATATTGAGCCGAATATATGTATTAAACTGATTCTTGTTAGCAGCGGATTTTGCTTTAAATCCGCTCTAAAACTCTTATTAATGGTCAAAAGGGATCTATTTGACATACAAGAACTGCCCTTTGACGTTTGAATAGTTAAATTCTGACTCGCCCTTCACTGTTCTGGCAAGGTTGGACATGCGAATCCCATACCTCTGGTCTGGCTTCAATATCAACCACTTATAACTGATGTGGAAAGTGAGCCTTATCTCGCTCGAATCGGCGAACTCATCATTGTTCGATGCCCTCACTCGTATCACTTGGCCGGGAATATCATAACCCGGAATGAATCCCTGGGCAGGTTCATTGGGGGGTTGAAGAGGAATCAAATCAAAATATCCAATTAGGTTCTTGCCAGTGACGGTCAGCTCAACATTGCTGCCCTCCAATAAGACTTCGCTCTCTGTTTTGTTCGGCACTCTCCCATCGATCTTCGTGATCCTAACAGATTCGATCACGGGTCGCTGAAGCTTGAGATCTAAATCGGGAAGATGGCTATTATGCAGAACCTCGTTGACCAGGTCGCCATCGTTCGGCCTGGAGACCACAAAGACAGCTTGGTTCTCATAATTCCATCCCCAATCGAGGCTTATAGCCCATTTCACCTTGTTCGAAATGCGCTCATGTGGCAATGTCTTTTGGTACCTGAAGACCACGTGTTCCACAAAGTTAGCGCGATAATGTAAAAAATTCGGATCATTGGAAGTAGGTCGTCTACCCGGTCCGTCGTTGTCAACGATCAGGAAGTCCCTTCCATGCCGATCCGGATTGGTATCCTGCCCCATCGCCTCGCTGTCGTCAGGCTGGCTTATGATTTCATTCTCTCTTGCTGTTTTCTTGTCTCCAGAAGCATTTAACCAGACCAAACCTTCCTTATAGATCACATACCGAGCCACTCGGCGGAAGACGAAGCCGAAGTCTGCCTTCACTCGCTTGCCCACACCTCCTCCCCGCAGATTCGTCGTCAGCGGCTGTGAAAGGGCTTTTCGATCATAATTCACGCTGCTGAAATTGGGCCGAATGTGTCCATGAAACTCCGCGATTGCACGGACCGTTTTGTCCGTATCCGAACTGCCCGGTTTGCTGCGGTGTACGCCAAGCTTGGCGTGTCCCTGCATGCGTTTCACAGCTTCATAGCCATCAAAAACCGGAGGTTTAAGCATTTCATCGTCAGCTTTGGCCTGGCGTACTTCGAGATCAACCCACAGCACCGTGATTTTGATCTCATCCGTAGGACTTGGACCGCCCCGTACGAGGTGTCTTAGATAAGCCTTTAGAAACTCGTCCTTCAAAATTTTGCTAGCACGAACCCCGCCTTGAACCCAACAAATACCAGCTGGAACGACAACCATGTTGTTTTTGAAATGTAATTCGGCCCCTCCCTGACGCGCGGTGAAAATCCGTAAATTGTCGCTACTACGTTCCAGTGAGATCGAGTCTTTTTTTGGATCATTATCTTGGATAATCAACATTCGCCGGCGGGCGGGTTCCTCGGTATCCCCGTAAACCCCATCTTGATCGCGAATTACGACCATTCCATGCTCTTCCTCCCACACATCATCATCCGGTGTGACCCTTCCGTCTAAGTTTAGGTCCATGGTGATATTGACGCCTCTCACGTCGACATTAACTCTTTGGTCAGCACCCTTGGCTTTGATCCTTTCGCCTCCCTCAGCCGGTATTTCCTGGCTGCTGCTATTAATCGGCACCAAGCTCAACAATAAAGCGAAGACAAACAGAATTCGTGCTAACATTAGGCTATCTCCCTGAGTCTCACATGTCTAGACCTTATCTCCTTCAGGTCCAAATCGGCCTCGTAATTTGGATTCAACTCCTTACATGTTTCGAGATACGACTCGACACATTCAAGCGCTGCGGAAACAAAATCTCCCAACGTGACATCTACGCGTCGTTCAACCACTTCGCCGGTGGACTCCACGGTACTGTATTCGATCTGCACGGTATTGGCCATCCGTCGGAACGTCATGAACCGTTCGACTGGGACGTCGGTCGCTCGTAGTGTGAAGGTCGTGTCCCCTTGAACAAGCTCGATGACACCATTCGTTAGCGCTTCTAGGATATCCCACACGTAGAATCCTAAACCCTCTGGAGTCCGCTCCAGAAAGTCTTGGCCTTGCCCTACGCCAACAATAATCCTTAATACAGGCGTCATGTATGCGCCTGATTCTCCTCGTAGCACTTCGCGTTGCTCGTCGCTGAAATCCATACTGATCGTTAGCTGGCCTCGTCTATGGCAGTACATTACCCGCTCCGTCCTTGAATGTGTGTGCGGCCTTCTCATATCTTAACACGTTCGGGCCTTCGAGTGGAAAGGCAGTTATAACCTGCCCTAGTTTCTTTGGGTTCGATCCCACAGCGACTCTAATCTTAGTTACCCCGAATCGTGCCGCCTCGGGCTGAGGAACCAAAAAACCGGATCCTGCCAGATCTTTGGCACTCTGACCTGATTCAAGCGCCTTGCGTATCAAGTCCTTTATCTGATTGTCTGTCATGGAGGCGGGCGTCGTCACGGTTTTTGTTACGCCTCCCTGGGTGGCTCTAATAGTTCTACCGGTCGGCCAGAGAGAAGCCTGAGAACTGGCCATTATTTCGCTCCCATCCACGTGTCGGCTTAATATATGCTTCCAGCCAGTCCCTTTTGGCCCACCCCGTCCTTGAAGTAGTACAGCTAAATCATCTACCGTGTAATTTGTACCATTGATCTTAGCTGCTGCACCCGGCCTATCCGCAGCCCTTATGAGCTTGCTTTCGCCACCGGTATTGACGACGTCTCCCAGATTTCCACCCTTCGACTTCTGGAGGAATTCACCCACCCTCGGAGCGAGGTTGACGTCGTCGTAAACGCCCGACGATTTGGCCTTCAGCATGTTCTCTGCTACGTCATCATCGAGCTTTGAGATCTTAGCGAAGCCCTCTCGAAGGTTTACCTCGTCGAACCCTCTGTTCGCCAAGCGAAAGCCGTTGCTGTCAACTCCTATCAAGTCTGCGCCAATGTCAACCCCGTGGGATCTGTTCCCCTTTTGGAGCTTCACCAGCTTTCCGATTCCCTTCCCGCTATCCTCCAGCCGATTTGCAGCGATCACGATGTTCCGTCCAGAGTCGTCGGCCACTCGAGCAAGAGCCAGCACCGTATCGTCTACGGCGCTCTGATCTACAGCCTGCGCAACTTTGGCCAGGACCATCGCAAACTCGTCACCGTCGCCCCCGAATTTGACGAGGTACTTCTCCACCATGCGACCCAGCTTGGCCGCCTCGGCACCCCGCCCGGCACCGAACTTTGACAATATTTTGAGTACTTTGGCCTGCTCCCCAACCTTGTCCAAAAACAGGGCGTACGTCCATATCGTCCTGACGGTGCTTAGCCTGCCGGCTCGGTCGACGACGCGTCCTATAACCGGGGTCTTATGCACTATCCTGACAAATTCTATAAGCTTGTCCAGCTTCTCTAGTTTGACAATCCACTTCCCGAGGTTGCCTGCACCCTCGGTCAGGAGGGTTAGCCCGATCTCTTCAGCCGCAAAAGCAGATGTGTAGCCGAAAAAGTTCCCTGCCAGAAAGCCAAACGCATTCATCCCATACGGGTCGCCGGGGTTCGGTGACCAACCCATCACCTTGTCGGCGACCGCACCACCAATCGTTTGGCTGTATGTCTTCGGCGGCGGGTAGATTCTGTCCATGAGCGGTCTAATTGGCAATCGCCCCTGCATCCACTCCAAACGCATCGCAAGCGTGAATGTCACGATGAATTCCCCACCTTTACGCAGCAGTGGGATGAGCTTGGTTTTGAGATCTTGCTGGAAATCATCACTGAGCGCATAAGGGACTGCTTCAGTGGTAAGTTTTACTAAGAGCCTTGCCGGTGAAGTGCTGGTCACAAGCCAATCGAATTTCTTCAAGGCACCCGCAGGGTCTTTACGAACCCAGTCGAAGAACAACTGCGGGCCATCAACCACGATGAACTTCAGGCTTTCGAGCTCATCCTTTGCGAACGCGATAACTCCATTGGGGAAGCCAAAGGATATTCCCAGCATCGCCGCGCGGGCCTCTTCCTGTGTTAATATGCCCTGCTGAACCAGAGCGTACAGGGCAAACCCCTGAGGTGAGGCCCCCAACATGAAGTCGAGGTATTTCTGAATCATGAAGCGGGTCCAGTTTTTGTTGTCAGTCAGGACCTTTAGCAGAAAGCCCGGGTCTTGGAATACGCGGCCAACATCCGATACGACCGAGGACAGCGTGCCAGCCAATCCTTCTGGTTCCTCTTTGATGTCTCCAAGCGGAGCTCCCGAAAAAATGGCCTCTACGTCTACCTCATGGAGCCCGAGGTCTCTGGCGGCGTCAGGATCAACTATTATGAAACGGAGCTCGTGTGGTTCAACTCCCGCTCTTTGGGCCGCCAACCGGATTCTGGTGTAGATCATGCCTTCTTCATTGGTTCGAGCCTCCATTTCATCTGTATGCTGGTTTGCAATGTAGGTTTTGTCCCTGTCCCAGTGTTCCGATATCGGAGTCAAAATGAGGCTGGCATCCGCTATCTCAGTGGGGCTCATCGATAAGGGGACCCCTTCCACAGCCGAACCACCTGCCCAAACAGTTGATATCCCGTGGTTGACGTTGGCTGTAAGATGTTGCGGAAACGGAGCTGTCATCGCACCAAGCGTAAACGCTGTGTTGGGATTGATGGCAACGTTAAGCGTGTGGGATACCAGAACGGCGCTCCGCTCGCGTCTGAAATGGCCATCGCTTTGTCTCGCTTGAATTGGTTGAGTTTCCTGAGATAGAAGTGCATCGAATTGACTAGCTACTCCGATAATCTCGGAGTCGTCACCAGGTGACTGGTCATGAAAGCCAACTCTCAGGTTCACATTGGGCCGTGGGTCGTCGCCTTCAAACAGCCTGCTGGCAACGATGACATCAAACATATTAGGAATTTTGTCCGGGCCAGCCTCAACCGGGCTAATGGTCACGATGGCGGAAACCAGCTTCACAGAAACTTCTTTGGGAACCACCACGACACTTGCCGGGTTCTGCTCTCTGGATGTGGCCTCAATCGTGTCACCCCCCTTCGCACGGACTTCCTGGCTGTGGCCACCAGTTGGGAACAAAAAAGACAGGAGTACACCTAGAATAAGCAGAGTTCGCACAGACATTTTACACATTCCTTGATTGATATTGTGGATTCACGCCTCAATCGGATCATTACAGAAGACCCGGGGATGGTCAACCGGCTTTGCAAAGACCGTCTCACGAAGCACGTCAATTATGACTTCACCGCGATTCCTGAGGAGTGTGAAGAACACCTCACAGACCCCGGGCCAGGATCCTGGGCGAATTGGAACTTGACGCGGAAAAGATCCCTCTCAGCAACTTCCTCAAATTTTGCTTATGACGCATTAATTAAAGTCCAAAGTGCTTTTTTACTGCTCTGCAACGATACTCTCGCACAGATTCAACCTTCCACCCGTTCTTCCTTTCGTTTCCGTAATAACCTTTCAGATTAACAGGAGGATTCGGGGGAATTTTCGTCATTATCCCGCCAGTATCGTCAGCAAATCCGAACAAATGTCCTGTTTCATGCTTTGCATCTATCTTTGAAGCCCTTCCTTGAGCTACAAGAATATTTGTGTCATCCACCCAAATACCAGGAACCATGACATCTTTACCATTAACCCTTGCATACGCATCTTTTACAACAGCAATATGGAAAGTGTAGGGTAGAGCATCAATTCTCTTTGCAGCATCACTTTTTCGATCTTCGGATAGGTTTGAAAATATGAATTCTTTTAAAGTGCCCTTACCCTTAATCCACTCGTGGTTTGCCCGCTCAGGCAAGTCTGTTTTATTAGTAGCAAAAAACTTAATTTTAACCTCTTGCCCATTGTGCTCGCGATACATAGCCACTTTAAAGTCGGGTTTTAAAGCCTCAACATTTTTGATGTGAATATCATCTCTGCAATAATCATTAATCTCTTTTGCCCAGCGCTTTATCTCAGCATGCCATTTGTTTCTTAGTTTTTTGGATTTGCGCTCGCTTGAATAGATGCGAAATCGAAGGATTACAGACTTATCTTTAACTGACACCTGATCTTTCTTCTCACCTTTTTCTGCTTCAATAGTGTCACCTTCTCCAGCTTTAATCTCTTGGCCGCAGATATCAGCCGGTATCATGCTCAACAATAAAGCGCAAACAAACAGAATTCGCAAAGACATTGCGCCCCCTTCATGGCTCGACTGGTGGAGATTGTTGCGGCGAAACGACCTTAATCGGGTCAGTGAGAAAAACTCGGTGATCACCTCCCGGCTCTGGCTCAGCGAACACCGTAATTGGATCACCCCTGCGTGTATTGCGGATAATAATGGGTTCTCTCTCGACTCCAGGCCCAGGATCTTGGCCAAAAATGAGTTTGACCCGAAAGCTTTCGCCGACTGCAATTTCATCCAGTTGATCATCGGTTTCGGCATCGATAATATTTATGCTGTTGCTTCGTTTGCCTTCCCAGCCATTCCAAGTCCCACTCAATTCTTCCTCGCAATAGCTCCATATGCCGTTGAATTCTGTGAAGTCCTGATTAAATTTAAATTCAATGCGACCCCAATAAAAACTTTGGTCCTCATTAGGATATGGACGGTTGCACTTCGAATTGGAAGAATCTTGAATCCAAAAGCCTTTCAGAATTCTACCATCCGTCCCCTGCCGCATAGCGTCGATTCGGCCGTTGCTCCAATCAAACACGCCTCTAACTTTGCCGCCGCTCATTTCTGTCAACTTCATGTCATTGTAGTCAGTTTTCCATTCTCCCGTCATCATACCAAGTCTTGGCGGTTGAAATAGTGTATCGTGGCGTTGGGCCGCCTCGTTCTCGCTCTCTTCAAGCCCTGAGAGACGTTGTCGATATTGTTCCTCTGGATCTTGATTTGTTTTGATATTCTCCAACACTTTATTTGCGATGTTTATTCTTTTATTCAAGTACTCTCTTGCTTCTTCTACCATTTTATTACGTTTTTGAATAAGTTCTTTTTTCTTTTCATTAAATTTCAGCCTCTTTTTACGTTCGAGATCATCACCTTTCAGCTCTGGATCAGTGATATCCATGAACTCGAGTTCTTCTTTATAATTATCTAACTGCCTATCTGCCCACTCATCAGCGTTTTTATCCACATTTTCAAGATACCAATAATCGTCTTCCAAATGATTTAAAATACTTTGGTCCTCTGCTTTATCAGTTGATCCAATCTTGCGGTTTTCGCGGCGTTCCGAGCCTTTTTTCATTACCTCTTCGAATTCGGTAACTTCATCTGTGCTTAGAATATCATTCTCCACTCTGTCCTTCTTCAGTCTCTTTAAGTCTTCAAGTTCTCTTTTAGCCTCTGCTATGCGAGTCTCGTTCGCTAATGATGCCAACTCCCGTTTAAAAATAGGATCATCGCTATGTGCCTCCACCCATTCGAGCCTTTCATTCATTTTATTGATATCTCGCTCAAGGTTTGTCAATTGCTCTTCCCGCTTTCTTTTTAGAGTATCTTTTTTAGATTTTACCTTGCTTTCCAACTTAGTCCGATTCTCATAATACTCTTTAAGCCTTTCCGTGTCTTTTAACTTTTCATCCAAATTTCGGAAATCTTTATGCTTGGTATTGTATTCTTTAATTGCACTTTCTATATCCCCATAATCTTTGTTAAATTCTCTTATATCCTTTGCTATTTCATTTGATAGTTTAAGATCTGCAGCAGTGATGTTGTTGCGCAATCGTCCCATCCGCTTTTTATACTCTTCTAAAACTTTCCTGGCTTGTTTGACACTATCAAATGGTTTGACCGTTGTAGTATCCAATCGCTGCCATTTCGCGATTTTCTTCTTCAGCTCTTCAATCCTGGCTGAAGAATTAAAAGAAGGTGTTTTCGCTTTAGGCGAGGGCGATTTTTCGGATTTCGCTTCTGTTTCATTTTGATCTAAACCTTTGATAAGTTGGGCTAATGTAAATCTCGGCATAATACATAAAATCAGCACAACAAAAAATGCAAATATGTGTGGTGGTCTTTTGTTCATTTTTAGCTCCGATACTATAAAAATTAATTAATGGCAAACTTGCCTTTAATTGTCTATTAGTAAATGATCTTAGAACAGAAAACTGTTATGGCGACTAAGGTTTGATCTAAAGTGTTTGCTTCAAAGCGCCAACCAGAACTGAAATATATGGTTCTCAACCAGACAAAACATGTGTGCCTATTTAGGGGAGACCAATTTGCGACAGCACCTTATATGTGCGCACATCTCTTACCTGGAGGTAACTATCAGGGCCCAGTAAAAAAAGTTCGCGTCCATCTGGACTCATGGCAGCAGACACCGCATAGATACCACCTAACGACTGTTGGTGAACCAAGACCCGCCTTTGAAGATCTATATCCCAAAGATCTTCGAATAGTAAAAAAAGATGCTTTCCATCGGGTGAGATCGCTCCGTGAGATCCGATCGATGGGGTATCTATATAGAATTTTTCGGTCTTGTTATTCGACATGTTAACGATCGTGATCCCTGTTTTCCTTTTTGGGCTTCGCGTCTGTATCGGAAAGTATATTTTATTTCTCTGATGGATAGGAGCGGATAGGTCATCTACTCCGCCGACGCTTAGCATTGGACTTTCGGAAACTTTAATGGTTTTAATATCTTTGGCTTTGTCCAGATGAAAAAATTGGAAACTTCCATTATTTCTGTTAAAAATATAAAGCTTCTCTGTGTTATAGGATAGAAATATCCTATCTGCTTTTTTATCAAAATATAGATTCTCCTTCCCGGAGGAAACCCTTACTGAAGTAGCCTTCTCTCCCCATAGCAAAGCATTTTTTATTGTCTGGGAAGGCAAATCAATGACCATCAATAGCGGGATATAATTGAAGTGCAATAATGGTCCTTCCGCTTTGATACCCATCGCAAGAAACAGGGTGTTTCCTTTTGGTCCTAAAGCAATTGAATGAATATTAGATCGCGGTTTGTTTGGAAACTTAAATATCGTGGATATAGGGAATTTTTTCCAGTCCAGCCCCGACTTTCTTAGGTAGCCGCTAATATCCATATCAGTTTCAAATTTTTCGAGCATCGTAAGCGGATCAAACGAATTAATCATTTTTCTTTGGTTGGGATTTATCTCATAAATCATGCCGGTGTTGCCTACCAGATACAGCTGATCTCCATCATCCGAGACCGCCATAGTCCCCGACCATTTTTTTACAGCGGGAACTGGAATTGCGGCAGCCTTTTTCTGAGAAGGGTCAATAATAACGAGACGATCCCTTCCTTGAAGGGGAGTCAAGAAAATGAGATCCTTTGATACAATTAAGTTTAGTGGCGGTATTGTGGCACTAAATGCAAAGTTAGCTGAACAGGCAAAAAAAATGCCCGCTAATAGTGAGCGAGAAATCCACTTAAAAAAAAATATTGTGTCCCTCTTCGTGCATTTGGAGCGAGAGGTATCCGGGTCAACACAAATCCAATTTCGTTGAATTCTTGAAAACATGACTGTTACCCTCTAAATTATATTGAATGGAACCGCTGAGCTTACCCTTAGATCAGGATCGGTTTCAGGATCTTTTGTGATAACAGGTTGAAAAGTAAACGCTGATTCAGAGTTTGAATTCTGCGCGAAAATCAATAATTACGAAGAACAAAATGAAATAAGAAGTTAGAAGCTCAAGGTTTGCTTATTTCGCCGTGGCCAACTATTTCTTGGCTTCCCAAAAAATAACCACATTGTGGTATATATGCAAGGCCCTTTCAAATCTTTTTCATTTAAGATGGAATTGGAAATTTTCGAATTACAGTTATAGATTTAAGACACTGTTGTTTTGTTAATCTAACTCCTAAAATAGAAGCTACTTTGACAATTGTAGGTTACGTGCCTGATTGTGGAATTTGAAAGGACGCAATATTTGTTAGATTTCCTGAGGTAGTGTAGTGGTTTGGGATTTTGTAGATTGGTTTAAATAAGCTGAAATTAATTAATTCTAAACTGTTGATATCATGACAGAAAACCAAATATCTGTCGACGGTGATTTATTGAGATTACATTTTGAAAATCGAGCTTGTCAAACCCTTTGATCGCTTGCTGAAATCGCAGGATATCAGCCTTCCGAAAAACCTTGGATAAGTCTGACATCTTGGTCTCGATTGCATATCTGCAATTTTCAATAGGGCAAATCCTTTTTCAGAGGTTTGCCTTTTTTGCAATTTTGTAAGAAATAGGATATATGTAATTGAAATTGCGATACTTGGACTTGTGTTTATGGCAAGATATCCCTTCCTCACCCCATTTCATTCATTTCAAAATTCACCCTTTGAAATAATACACATATCGCTTGATTAAAGTATTACAAAGTAGTATCAATGGCTATCATTTAAATTTTTATAGATAAGGTGTTGTAATCTAACATGGACAGTAAAGAATTTAAAAAATGGCGTGATAAACTAAATAAAACACAAAAAGAAATTGCCCAACTTTTGGGTGTATCTTTAAAAGCTGTTCACAGCTATGAGCAAGGTTGGCGAAACATACCGACGCATGTAGAACGGCATATGTTTTTTCTTTTATCCAGATTAGATGGAAATCCAAAAGGCAGAAAGCCTTGCTGGGTTATAAAAAATTGTCCGCCCAAGGTAAAGGAACTGTGTCCGGCATGGGAATTTAATGCCGGTGATATTTGCTGGTCTGTTAGCAGAACCATTTGCTGTAGTGATGATCGCAAGGACTGGGAAGAAAAAATAAAGTTTTGCAGATCTTGTGAAGTTTTGAAATCCTTTCTCTAACCTCAAAAATGTCCCCTCTTAAGAACAGATATCACAACACCAGTTAAATTGTTTGTAACCCATATACTGGCAAGAAAACACAAGTTTGATTTCAGTTAGTATCTTCATTTTTTAGATTTGAAATTTTTTCTCATAATCTCAAATCAAGCTTCTCACTTTCTCCCCTGGTTATTTTTTTCATCCTAATAATTGCCATATTGTTTTTTTCAAATATTCGTCAAATATTTGACAGCAGATATCATTTCAGTCCAATTAAGCATCAAATTCTAAACTGTTGTAATATTTAATCAAATGTTAATAATATCTGTATTTGCATGATTTTTGCTTACAAAGAAAACAAAGATATCCCAAACTTAATATTCATGAGGATAGCATAAAATGTTTGAGTTAAGTGAAGCAGGAAATCAAAGCGTAATTGATTTGGCCGAGTATAGATCTGAAGCAAAAACTTTTTTAGACGAATTTTATAGTGTACAGTTCTTTTTAAAGGGTAAGGGAATATTCTACCAATTCAAATTACGAAATACTTCCTCAAACAGGCCATGTATTCTTGTAAAAAAAGATTCCCCCGTATTCACAGAATTGCAAGT
>Ga0307423_1001827_pt1 | contig 12530 bp, 12 predicted proteins | sample SalMarWE160310MG_FD_202154 | JGI IMG/M metagenome (GOLD analysis project Ga0307423, IMG submission 202154) | Salt marsh sediment microbial communities from the Plum Island Ecosystem LTER, Massachusetts, United States - WE1603-10 | ecosystem: Environmental > Aquatic > Marine > Intertidal zone >...
GTCCGCGACGATGTGCGAGCGAGCCTCCGCCTGTCCGACCCCCTGTGTGTGGTGCGGTCGTTCGACCGGCCCAACCTGTCGTGGGCGGTGCGCCCCGGAGGTTCCCTGGGTGAGCGTGCCCGCCGGACGCACCGCCTGCTCCGCCGGGTCCGGGGCCCCGCAGTGGTCTACGCGCCCACCCGAAAGGCCGTCGAGCACGTACGCGACGTCCTGGCCGGGTTCGGCACCGTGGCGCAGGCCTACCACGCCGGCCTGCCGGCGGCCGAGCGCAGCCGCGTTCAGGCGGCGTTCATGGAGGGTGGGTGCCGGGTCGTGGTCGCCACCAACGCCTTCGGGATGGGTATCGACAAGGCCGACGTGCGCACGGTCGTGCACGTTCAGCTTCCGTCGACGCTGGAGGCGTACTACCAGGAGGCGGGACGTGCGGGGCGGGACGGCGAGCCCGCGTGGTGCGTCGCGTTCCGGGGTCGTGGCGACGGCGCCCTCGGACGGGCATTCATCGACCGAGCGCACCCGCGGCGTCGCCGTCTGGTGCGCTTGTACCGGCGGCTGCTCCGGATCGCCGACGAGGCGTCGGTCGCGCGGTTTGCGCTCCGGGATGCGTGTCGGAGCCTGGGGCGGTTCGCGCTTCCGGAGGACGTGCACGGGGCCGTGATGGCGCTCGAGCGCTGCGGCGCGGTGCGTCTGCTCGCCGATGACCCGGGCGGGGTGGAGGGAACCGGGGACCCCTCTGACGGGTCTCTAATCCTCCGGGTGGGTGTTCGGACGCGGGCCGATCTGGCCGTGGCTGCGCGGCTCCGTCGCGCTTCACGGGTGAAGCTGCGTGCCGTCGTCCGCTTCGCCCGCACCCGGGGGTGCCGGAGACGCGCCATCCTCACCTACTTCGGAGAGGATGCTCCGTCGCGCTGCGACGGATGCGACCGATGCCTGCGGGGGGCCAGCCCGCCACTCCTCGAAGAGCAGAGTCAGCATCCATGGACCGATACCTGACCCCGGAGCACGTGCGCCTGAAGGAGCGGGTCCGCCGGTTCGCGTTGGACGCGATCGTACCGGTCGCCCGGGAGCTGGACGAGACCTCGTCGTTCCCCTGGGAGACCGTCAAGACGATGGGGGAGATGGGGTGGATGGGGGTGCCGGTCCCGCGTGCGCTGGGAGGGATGGGCCTCGACGACCTCAGCTACATCCTGGTCGTCGAAGAGCTCGCCCGCCACGACGCCAGCCACGCGATCACCGTCTCGGCGCATACCACCCTCGGCACCTCGCCGCTCCTGAGCTTCGGGACCGAGGAGCAGAAGCGGACCTTCGTGCCCCCGCTGGCGTCCGGAGAGGTGCTGGGGGGCTTCGGCCTCACCGAGCCGGGTGCCGGCTCGGACGCGTCGGGGAGCCGGACGCGGGCGGTGCGCGAGGGGGACGGCTATCGGCTGAACGGGTCGAAGATCTTCATCACGCACGCCGGCGTGGGAGAGATCTTCACGGTCACCGCGGTCACGGACCCCGAGGAGGGCGCACGGGGCATCACCAGCTTCCTGGTGTTCAAGCCGACCGTGGACCTGGAGCGCGCCCGCTCCATCGAGTTCGGACACAAGGACGACCTTCCCTTCACGGAAGGCGTTCGGGCGGGGAAGAAGGAAGACAAGTTGGGTTGGCGGGCCTCGGACACCCGGGAGCTCCTCCTCGAGGAGGCTTGGGTGCCCATGGAGCAGCGGCTGGGGGAGGAAGGGCAGGGGTTCGTCAACTTCATGAAGACGCTCGACGCCGGCAGGATCGGCGTCGCCGCGCTCTCCCTGGGTCTGGCCCAGGGCGCATTCGACGTGGCGGTGCCCTACGCGAACCGCCGCGAGCAGTTCGGTCGGAAGATCTGGGACTTCCAGCAGATCCAGTTCCGCCTCGCGGACATGGCCACGCAGATCGAGGCGGGGCGGCACCTGACGTACCACGCCGCATGGCTCAAGGATCGGGGGGAGCCCTTTTCCAAACAGGCCGCGATGGCGAAGCTCTTCTGTTCGGAGCTCGCGATGCGGGCGACTCTCGACGCCATCCAGGTCCTCGGTGGCGCGGGGTACACGAGCGAGTACCCGGTGGAGCGCATGATGCGTGACGCCAAGGTCTGCGAGATCGGAGAGGGGACCAACGAGATCCAGAAGATCGTGATCGGCCGCCACATCCTCGAGGAGATGCTCGGCGAGCCGTCCAAGCAGTCGAACGCCCCGTCGGCACGAGAGCCGGCGGGGGCCATCAGCACGTAGAAGCAGGTCCGCCGCGGTCGGGCGGTGGCGTCGCCGGGGGCACACTCCCCGGGTCGCAGCCGCAACCCTACCCGGGCGCGCGAGCCTCGAGCGGTCGCCGGATTCCGCCACGTCGCCGACAGGACGTCGGGCGGGGGGGAGCCGGGACGCGCCGGGGGCCCGCTATCGGGAGTGCGGACCGAGCACACCGGAGAATGAGGACTTGAGGAGAGAAATCCTTGTGAGCGCCACGCCCCAGGAATCCTGGGTGGCGCTCCTCGAAGACAAGCAGCTCGTCGAAATCATGTTCGATCGCCCCGATCAGGACCGGATCGTGGGCGACATCTTCCTGGGACGGGTGGAGGCCGTGCTCCCGGGCATCCAGGCCGCCTTCGTGGACATCGGGACCGAGAAGGCGGGCTTCCTGCACGTCTCGGACCTGAACGTCGACGACGACGATCTGGACGACGACGACGACAACGGGAACGACAACGGCAACGGCAACGGGAAGGGCCGCGGCCGTCGCCGCCAGCGCAAGCTCCCGCCCATCCAGGAGCACCTCCAGAAGGGCCAGCAGATCCTGGTGCAGGCGACGAAGGAGCCGATCAGCACCAAGGGTCCGCGTCTCACCGCGCAGGTGTCGCTGCCGGGCCGCTTCCTCGTGTACATGCCGTACTCGTCCCACGTGGGCGTGAGCCGGAAGATCGAGGGCCGCGATCAGCGCTCCAAGCTTCGGAAGATGGCGCGCGAGGTCCTGCCGAAGGACTCCGGCGGGATCATCGTCCGCACGGTGAGCGAGGAGGTCACGCAGAAGACGCTCGAGGCCGAGTTCCAGCGCCTCCACGAGATGTGGCAGAAGGTCCAGCGCCGGGCAGAGTCGTCGAAGCCCCCCACCGCGGTGCACCGTGAGGCCAAGCTGGTCAGCGGCGTGATCCGCGACCTTTTCAGCGACCGGTTCGACGCCCTCAGGATCGACAACAAGGCCATCTACAACGAGGTGGTCGAGTACGTGAAGAGCGTGGACCCGGACCTCATGGACCGGGTGCACTTCCACTCCGGGTCCGTTCCGCTGTTCGACCAGTACGACGTCGACGACGAGATCCAGCAGATCTTCCAGCGCCGGGTCGATCTCAAGTCCGGCGGCTACGTGGTGATCGAGCCCACCGAGGCGCTGGTATCGATCGACGTCAACACGGGCCGCTTCACGGGGAAGGGAAAGAAAGACCCCGAGCAGACGATCCTGAAGACCAACCTGGATGCTGCGCGCGAGATCGCGCGGCAGCTCAGGTTGCGCGACGTCGGGGGAATCATCGTGGTGGACTTCATCGACATGGAGTCCCAGGAGAACCGCGACAAGGTCCTCCACGAGCTTCGTAGCCACCTGGGCCGCGACCGGGCGCGTACCCGGGCCTTCGAGGTGTCCCACCTGGGGCTTCTCGAGATGACCAGGCAGCGCGTGCGTCCGCCGCTCATCCACACGCTGACGGGGGTCTGTCCCACGTGCGGTGGGGCCGGCCGCGTGTACACCCCGGCCACGGTCGTCCGTCGCATCGAGCGGAGCCTCCGACGCGCAGCGGCGTCGAAGGACGAGCGATCCATCGTCGTCAGGGTGCACCCGGAGGTGGCGCTCCAGGTCATCGAGGAGGAGCCGGACTTCATCCGCCGGCTGCGCAAGGGCACCCGTCTCGACCTCGACCTGCGCGACGACCCGCTGATGCGCCAGGACGAGTTCCGCCTGCTCTCGGGTCCGGCGGAGACGGACGTGACGGAGAAGTACGCAGTCGTGTGATCCCCGCGTCTTCCGTGGTGAACAGCCTCCCCACGGAGGACGCAGGGGGGCTCGATGGGGGTGGCTCGATCTGCCCGCGGTTGCGGCTCGTCACCCCGCCCGCCGGGGCCGGACTTGACCCTCCACGGCCTGAAGTGGAAATTTACAGGCTCTGCATCAAGAGATTCTGACCCTGATCGGGAACCCAGCATGTACGCGGTATTCCAGACCGGCGGGAAGCAGTTTCGGGCCGAGCCCGGCTCCAAGCTGCGCATTCCCACCCTCGAGGCCGAGCCCGGCGAGAAGGTGACGTTCGACCAGGTCCTCCTCGCGGGCGGCGACGGGGACCAGGTCGTGGTGGGCACGCCGGTCGTCGGCGGCGCCAGCGTCACCGCGGAGGTCCTGCGCCACGGGCGTACCCGCAAGGTGATCGTGTTCAAGCGGAAGCGGCGTGGGGGACACCGGCGCAAGCAGGGCCACCGGCAGGATTTCACGGAGATCCGGATCGACGAGGTCGCGCTCGCCTGAGCGCTCCCCGGCCGAATCCCCAGGACGTGACGGGTACCAGCGATGGCACATAAGAAAGGCGTAGGCTCGAGCCGGAACGGGCGGGACAGCAACCCGCAGTATCTCGGCGTGAAGCGCTACGGTGGACAGCCGGTCAGAGCCGGCGGGATCCTCGTGCGCCAGCGTGGCACCAGGTTCCACCCCGGCCGCAACGTCGGCCGCGGTGACGACGACACCCTTTTCGCGCTCGTGGACGGCGTCGTGAAGTTCGAGCGCATGCGCCGCCGTCCAGTGGTTTCGGTCTACCCGGCCGAGTAGTTCCCGGCCGTCCCTGGGGTCCGATCTCCCGGCTCGCGCCGGGGGACCGGACCTCTTCCATTGCGGTGGTCCGGGAACATCGGAGGCGCTCGACGGGTTGCAGTGTTCGAGACCTCTCGTGAAACCGGAGGGCCCTGAAAGGGGCTCGGGCGTCCCCCAGATGAAATGCGCCCCCTCCGACCCCCCCACTCCTCCACAGCCGCGGACAACCAGCAGCGCCGGATCCCCCAGAGGGGTTGTGCCGTGCCGTGGAGGGGCGAAGAGACAGGGAGGTGGACGTTGAGCACCATCGACCCGAGCGGGCCCCGAGCCCGACCGTTCGACCCGGCCCCCATCGTGGGCACCGGGAGATCCAGCCTCGGCCCGAGGCTCCTCCAGACCCTTCTGCCCGTGGTGGCGTCGTTCGCCGTCCTTGGGTGGGCGAGTGCGGGTGCCGGCGGGGGCTCCGTCGACGACGCGATGCCGAACGGCGACGTGACGACGCCCGCCATCATCGGGCATACGCTTCCCCTTCACGTGAACGAGCGGGTGGATCGCTGGGTCCAGCGATTCCGAACCGACCAGCGGGCGGAGTTCCAGCGACTCCTGCGGCGGCGGGGCGCGTACGATGCGATCATCCGCAAGAAGCTCCGCCAACGGGGGATGCCGGAAGAGCTGCTCTACATGGCGATGATGGAGTCCGGGCTCTCCCCGCGGGCAGTCTCGTCCGCTTCGGCCGTGGGGCTCTGGCAGTTCATGGGTCCCACCGCGCAGCAGTATGGCCTGCGCGTGGACCAGTGGGTGGACGAGCGGCGCGACCCCGTGCGCGCGACCAACGCGGCGTTGGACTACCTCTCGTGGCTGCACGATCGCTACGGGTCGTGGTACCTGGCGGCGGCGGCCTACAACGCGGGCCCGGGAACGGTCGATCGCGTGCTGGCCCGCCACGCGGAAGGCCGCACCGGCGACGAGGACCTGTACTGGGAGGTGCTGGAGTACCTGCCGCGCGAGACCCGGGCCTACGTCCCCCGGCTCATAGCCGCCACCCTCCTGGCGGAGGACGCGGAGCGGGAGGGCTTCGACCTGGGCGGTGCCGGGCCGTATCGTTACGACCGCGTTTTCGTGCCCGGCGGGACGTCGCTCAAGCGCGTGGCGAAGGCGCTGGGCGTGGACGCGTCCCTCCTGCGCGGCCTCAACCCGCACCTGGTACAGGGCGTGACGCCCCCCGACGAGACGTACCCGATCCGGGTGCCGGTGGGCACGGCGGCGGTGGTGGTGGCGTCGGTGGGCAGGCACGGGAAGACGAGGCGCGCCGACGACTGAGCGACCGGGGCCCGCAGGCTAGGGTCCCCGATCCTCCTCGGGTGAGAGGGGCGGCCCCCACCGGGTCCGCCCCTCCTGCGCGTCGCGTGCGGACGCGATGATGCGCCAGAGGATGTCGCGCACGGCCTCCTCGTCCACACCGGCCTGTCGCGCCAGCTCGGCGGCCCTGCGGACGACCCGCGCTTCCTGGGGCGGGTCGAGCACGGGCAACCCCAGCGCCTCCTTGACGCGACCGATCTCCAGGACCAGCTCGCGGCGCTCGCCCACCAGCCGCACCAGGGCCTCGTCCACCTCCCGGATGCGCACCCTCAGCGCCTCCAGCCGCTCCTCGTGCTCGGTCACGGACGCGCTTCTCCGGCTTCCTCGAAGAAGCCCGCAAGGTGCGCGGGGTCCTGCCTGCGGGTGGAGAGGCTGACCAGCACGAGCACGGGCACCTGCACCAGGAGGCCCAGAATCCCCTCGTGCATCCCGAAGGGCTTGAGGGCCGGGTAGTGCCAGAAGAACCCGGCGGTCGCCCACCCGGACAGCAGGCCGGCGACCACGCCGGCCGTCGTGGCCCTGCGCCAGTAGAGCGCAGCCAGCACGGGCGGCGCGAGCTGCGAGACGATGCCGTAGGCGGTGGCGAGCAGCTGTACGAGCGACGCCCCCGGGTTGAGCGCGAGTACGTACGCGGCGGCTCCCGTGAGGAGCACGAGCACGCGCATCAGCATCCGCTGCACCCTGTCGTCGAGGGAGACGAATTGCAGGATTCCGTCCTCCACGACCACCGAGGCGGAGGCGTGCAGGAGAGCGTCGCCCGTCGACATGGACGCCGACAGGGCGCCCGCGCAGAACAGACCCACGACGAACGCGGGGAGCTGGGTGCGCAGGATCATGAACGGAAGGATCGAGTCGGGATCCGGGGGCGTGGCGGGGAACATCACGCCGGCGAAGCCGATGAGGAAGACCGGGATGAGGAAGAGCTGGAAGGTCGGGAAGAGGATGACCGTGCGTCGCAGGGTATCGTCATCCCGGGCGGTGTACGCCTTCATGAAGAGGTGGGGCCACATCATGAGCCCGACGGCGCTCACCAGGATGTACGTCGAGTACGACCCCCAGCTCCAGGGCGCTCCCGCGGCGTCGAGGCCGGGTGGCACGAGCAGCTCGGGGCGTGCGGCGGCGATCTGCTCGAACATCGGGCCCACCCCGCCGTACAGCCGATACGGGAGGTAGATGCCCAAGATCCAGGCGATGGCCACCATGAAGATGCCCTGGAAGGTGTTCGTCCACCCCACGGCCATGACGCCGGAGACGAGCACGTACACGATCACGATGCCGTAGGCGACGAGCGCGCCCAACCAGAGGGGGATGTGGCCGTCGGTGACCGCCTCGATCACGATACCGGCCCCCCGGATCTGGATCGTCACGTAGGGGACGAACGCGATGAGGCTCATCAGAGCGATGAGCGCGGACAGCCCGCGTGACGGGAACCGGCCTGTGATGAGCTGCGCCTGCGTGACGTGGCCGAGGCGCCTTCCCACCTCGGCGATGCGGGGGCCGACCCAGTAGAAGGGAGCCATCCCCAGCACGCCGTATGCCAGGATGTAGAACGAGGCGGCGCCCCGGGAATAAGCCCACCCCGGTCCGCCGAGGAAGGCGAAAGAGGAGAAGACGGTGGCGCCCGTGACGAAGTACATCACGAGCAGGCCGAAGCTGCGGTCCCCCGCGACGTAGCCTGCCACCGAGTGTGTGGCCTTGCGGCCGGCCATGAGCCCGATTACCAGCGTCACCGCCAGGTACGCCGCGATGATCAGCGTGATGACGATCCAACGCTCCATCAGCGCGTGCTCCCGTCACGGTAGCGTCGCTCCACCCGGTCCACGACGTAGAGCACCCCCACCGACACGGCGATCCAGGCACCGCCCCAGAAGAAGCCGAAGGGAAGGCCGAGCACGAAGGGGCGGATCCGGGCCGCCGGCAACATGCCGGGCCAGGTCAAGGCGATCGCCATGGCGGTGAAATACACGCCGGCGAGGACGCGCACGGCCTTTCGGCTCATCGGGCGGTGCCTCCGACCAGCATCCACGAGCCACGCATCCTTGCCTCCCTGACGATGGGGTGCGGCCGTCACGCCCCGAGCTGACGACCGACGGGCATCCTAGCTATCCAGGCCATCCGAGGCGAGGCGTGCGTCCGGGATCGCCTCAGTGGCCCAGGCGCAGGTTCCCCTTCCACCGGTCCGCGTCGGCGCGAGGAGGGAGCCAGCTGGCCGGCGCAGGGTGCGGCGGCGAGCACGGCGCGGAGCAGGAGCCCGGTCAGGGTAGGGAGGCTCGGGCGTCCTGCGGTCGGCGGGATCGGGATCGGACGGACATCGGCGGCTCCGGAATCGGGTCGCTCGAAGGTCGGGCCCGTCCGGCCGCCCCGCAGGCGGCCGCGGAGGTTTCCCGTCCGTCAGCTTCCGTGGGAGGAGACGACGTACCGGACCAGCTCCTCGGCGCACATCAGGCGTCCCGTGCCGGGCGAGAAGTCGTGGTCTGCCATGCGGGCATCGGGCTCGGTGAGCTGGACCGTGAGGCGCTCGCCGCGGGGGTCGTCGCACCGGTAGTCCACGGGGAGCCACGCCACCTCGACCGGAAGGCCCGCCATCCACAGCGCGCTCAGCACGCTGTCGGGGCGGACAGCGGAGAAGTCGTACTCGTAGGCGCGCGCCGGATCCGGAGTGACCGTGCTCGACGCCACGACCGTGGAGTCGATCTGGACGTGCTCGACCGATGTCGGATCGTCGCAGCCGGGGATCCCGGCGAGCGCCGCGCCGAGCGTCATCGAACCGAGGAAGAGCGAGATCCCGCGCTTCGGAGTCACACGCACGCTCCCTGTTCTCGAGAGACGAAGACACCCGAGAAACGAATCGCGGCGTCGCGTTCTGACAGCTCCCGCGCCTACCGGCCCTCGAAGACGGGCTTCCGCTTCTCCACGAAGGCCCGGACGCCCTCCCGGCCGTCTTCACTCCCGAACGCGGCGAGGAACAGCTCCTTCTCGTATTCCATGCCCGCTCTCAGGGGCATCTCGAATGCGGCGTTCACCGCCTGCTTCGCCAGGCGCAGGGCGACCGGGCTCCACCGCGCCATCCGCCCTGCCACCTCGAGCGCGGCGTCGACATGGCGCCCCTCCTCGACGAGCAGCTCAACCAGCCCGATGCGATGGGCCTCCTCGGCCTCGACGAAGTCTCCCGTGCAGGAGATCAGCATCGCCTGCCCCCTCCCGACCAGGCGCGCCAGCCGCTGCGTGCCCCCGCCGCCGGGAATGAGGCCGATGCGCACCTCAGCCTGGCTGAAGCGTGCCGTCCGGTCGGCGACGCGCACGTCGCAAGCGAGCGCGAGCTCCGCGCCACCCCCGATGCAGAATCCGTGGACGGCCGCGATGATCGGCTTCGGAAAGTCGGTGAGCGCCTCGTAGATGCGCCGGCGCGCGTACACCGCGCGCTGCTCCGCCGCCGTACGGCCGGCGAACTCCGCGATATCCGCCCCCGCGACGAAGGCCTTCTCGCCCGCTCCGTGGATCACGACGACCTTCACGGCGTCGTCACCCGCCAGCTCGTCGAAGGTCTCCACGAGGAGGCGGCGCACCTCGGCGTTGAGAGCGTTGAGCTTGTCGGGTCGGTTGAGCGTGACGACGGCGACGCCGTCCTCCCGCTTCTCGAGCAGCACCGGGGCCTCGCTCATCGGTCATTCGCTCCAGTCGTAGAAGCCTTGGCCGCTCTTCTTCCCCAGCTTCCCCTCGGCGACCATGCGCCGGAGCAGCTCCGGGGGCCGGAAGGCGTCGCTGCCGAGCGTCTCGTGCAGGTACTCGGCGATGCCGAGGCGGACGTCCAGACCGACGAGATCGGTCAGCTTGAGGGGACCCATCGGGTGGCGGTAGCCGAGCTCCATCGCCTTGTCGATGTCCGCCGGCGCCGCGATGCCCTCCTCCACCATGCGGATCGCCTCCATTCCCAGCACGATGCCGAGCCGCGACGAGGCGAAGCCCGGCGCGTCCCTCACCACAACGGGCTCCTTGCCCAGCCGGCGCACGAAGGCGACCGCGGCGAGACGCGCGCCGTCGGACGTGTCGGGCCCCCACACCACCTCGACCAGCTTCATGATGTGGACGGGGTTGAAGAAGTGCAGCCCGAGGAAGCGGCTCGGATCCTTCAGCGAGCGGGCGATGCGCTCGATGGACAGCGACGACGTGTTCGAGGCCAGGAGCGCGTGCGCGGGCGCCGCCTCGTCGACCGCGGAGAAGATCTCCTGCTTCAGGTCGAGCGATTCCGGCGCCGCCTCGACGACCAGGTCCGCCCCGGACACCGCCCCCCCGACCGACGTCGTGGTGGTCACGCGCGCCAACACCGCGTCTCGCTCGTCCGCGCCCACCTTCCCGAGCTCCACGCCCTTGTCCAGGTTGGCCCGGATGCGCGCCAGCCCCCGCTCCACGGCGTCGTCGTCGATGTCCTGGAGGGCGACCTCGCAGCCCACGCCCGCGCACACCTGCGCGATCCCGTGACCCATCGTCCCCGCGCCGAGGACCGCGACCCTTCCGATCTCGTTCATGCGGCCTCCACGAGCATGGCGATCCCCTGGCCCACGCCGATGCACATCGTCGCCAGCCCCCGCTTCGCGCCGCGCCGGGCCATCTCGTGCAGGAGCGTGACGGTGATCCGCGCGCCTGAGCATCCCACCGGGTGCCCGAGGGCGATCGCGCCTCCGTTGACGTTGACCCGCTCTCCGTCCAGGTCGAGGAGGCGCACGCACGGCACCGACTGCGCGGCGAACGCTTCGTTGAGCTCGATCAGGTCCAGGTCGGCCGTGGTCCAGCCGGCTCGGTCCAGGACCTTGCGGGTCGCCGGCACGGGCCCGATCCCCATCCGCTGCGGCTCCACGCCCGCCACAGCCCCCGCCACGATGCGTGCCATCGGCTGGAGCCCCATCTGCTTCCCGCGCTCGGCGCTCACCACGAGGAGGGCCGCGGCGCCGTCGTTGATGCCGGACGAGTTGCCCGCCGTGACGGTCCCGTCCTTCTTGAAGGCCGGGCGGAGCCGGGCGAGGCCCTCGGCGGTGCTGTCCGGGCGGGGGTGCTCGTCCACGTCCACCACGATCGGGTCGCCCTTGCGGCGTGGGATGTTCACGGGGACGATCTCGCGGTCGAAGCGGCGCTCCGCCAGCGCCACGGCACAGCGCCGTTGGCTCTCGAGGGCGAACGCGTCCTGCTCCTCGCGGGTGATGCCATGGTCGGCGGCGACGACCTCCGCCGTCTCCCCGAGGCCGATCGTCCACTCCGGGGTGAAGGCCGGGTTGGGGAAGCGCCACCCGATCACGGTATCGGCCACCTCGGGGTTCCCGTAGGCGTAGCCGCGCTCCGGCTTGAGCATGACGTAGGGCGCGCGGCTCATGCTTTCCACGCCGCCCACCACGAAGACGTCGCCCTCGCCTGCCGCGATGGCGTGGGAGGCCGACAGGATGGCCTGCATCCCCGAGCCGCACAGCCGGTTGATCGTCTGGCCCGGGACCTCGACGGGAAAGCCGGCACGTAGCAGCGCCATGCGCGCCACGTTCCGGTTGTCTTCGCCCGCCTGGTTGATGCACCCGAGGATGACGTCGTCCACGTCGGCCGCCGCCACGCCCGTGCGCTCCAGGAGCGCCGTCAGGGTGAGGGCGGCGAGATCGTCGGGTCGCACCGGGGCCAGGGCGCCTCCGTGGCGACCGATGGGGGTGCGTACCGCGTCGATGATCCAGGATTCGCGCATGCTGCTCCCCTTGTGCAGCGGTCCGCTACCGGTCCAGGGCGACCCAGACGCTCTTGACCTGCGTGTACTTCTCGAGCGCTGACTCCCAACCCAGGTCCCGGCCGAAGCCGCTCTGTTTGTAGCCGCCGAACGGAGAGGCGGAATCGTACTGGTTGTAGGTGTTGATCCACACGGTTCCCGCCTGGATCTCCGCCGCCACGCGGTGCGCCTTCCCCACGTCGCGGGTCCAGATCCCGGCAGCGAGCCCGTAGATCGTCTGGTTGGCCTTCGCGACGGCGTCGTCCACGTCGTCGAACGGGATGATGGCCGCCACCGGGCCGAAGATCTCCTCCTGGGCGATGCGCATCGGCGGCTCGACGTCGGCGAAGACCGTGGCGGTCACGAAGTTGCCGCGGCCGTTCACGGTGGTGCGTTCCCCCCCGGCGACGAGCCGGGCGCCCTCGGCCTTTCCGGCCTCGATGTAGCCCAGGACGCGCTCCAGCTGCTCCTCGGAGACGATCGCGCCCAGGCGCGTCTTCTCGTCCATCGGATCGCCTACCGTCATCTGCCGGGCCCTGCCGGCGAACTGCTCGACGAAGTCGTCGTAGACCGGCCGCTCGACCAGGATGCGCGAGCCCGCGGCGCACACCTCGCCCTTCCCGTAGAAGATGCC
>Ga0307423_1001828_pt1 | contig 12529 bp, 13 predicted proteins | sample SalMarWE160310MG_FD_202154 | JGI IMG/M metagenome (GOLD analysis project Ga0307423, IMG submission 202154) | Salt marsh sediment microbial communities from the Plum Island Ecosystem LTER, Massachusetts, United States - WE1603-10 | ecosystem: Environmental > Aquatic > Marine > Intertidal zone >...
CAACGACAAGTAAAACCAGAACACTCTTCCCAACTTGAATTAGTATATCATATGCTGCTTTTCTTATAGTTCTGATAGGAGTCTTAGCAAATATGATTACAGCAGTAACAAACCCAGCAATCAAATCCGGATCAACAGTAAGCTCGGCATAGGGGATGTTTAGAACCGATTCGCCTCCCTCCATTCGGATTAGGGAAATATAACGGACCTTAGAAACATCCAGTGGCACTATAGCTCTACCCCCTTTTCAATATCACTATAACCAAGTACTCCAGCGTCAATAAGATTCTTTGCTACTAATTTTACAGCCTGCACGTCATACGGTAATGCTTCACATATTTCAACTAAGGTCCTCTTTCCATCACATTGTTCCATTATACTTTCTAATTGTCCACCATAAACTCCAATTAGAAACTTTGGAGGATCCATTACCTTTACGAGTATTGATGAATCTTCAAGTTTCCTGGTGAGTGCAATCCATTTGTATCGCTCGAGCATCGAGAGGATTGCTAGCACCTCAGAGCCATCATATGCTGATTGGCGTAAAATCTCCTCAATTGAACGTTTGCCGTTGATATAGCTAAGAATTACTTGTAATTTTACATCGGTCTCACCAACACTCCAAGGTATCGGTGTTTGATAATCTGGAGTTGCATCAGAGATTGATAATAAACGCGGAATCATTTTCAGACTGAATTCTCGATACGGGTAAACTTGCAAGATATCTAATGCAAATTCTCTGAAAGGTCTAATATCACCTTTCCAAGCAATCATCTGATTTTCGTAGGTGTTCTCAAATTTCACAATAACTTTCTTCAATGCAGATCGATATGGTTCATCATCATCGATACGGTCAACAATGAGAAGTCCTACTACATATTCACCCTCTTCTATTACGACAACATATCCTTCCTTTGCGAAATTTTTCAATTGTCGATTTTCAAATATAATAACTGCAAGAACAAAAGAGGCTACTAAGTCTGGATCTACTGACATCTCACGATAGGGGATGCCAATTATTGGCTCACCACCCTCTTTGCGTATAATAGAGAGATAGCGGACCTCTGGTTTCACCTCCACATCTTCAGTCATTGTTCATTACTTTGTATTCTCACCTTAATTAAGTTGTCAGAGGAAGTCCATGAGACCAGTTTGTGTTACCATGGTAATATCTGAATCCTGATTAATCGAATATCCCATGATTTGCTTGAGGTCTACGACTAACAGAGAGGAGTCGATAGAGGTCACCATGAGAGACCCTTTCATTCCTTCAACGGTTCCAACAATGGCACGCCCTTCGATTGGTTGAGATCTCTTCCTCCAAATTACAGGTTGAGTCTTCAACTCAGTAAGAGAATAAAAAGAGGAGAGATCCTGTAGTTCCACTTCAGAATCCAACTCGAGATGACTAGATCGTTCAATAAAATCGTGAACTATTGATTGAGCATCCTGAAGTTCAAGATGATCCATAAGTGCACGTGTTTTTCGTTCAGAGCGGACCTGTTTTGTTACTCCCTGCTGCCTACCAATTCTATCTTCGACTCGACGAGCAGTCCTTCCACCACTGATTTCGCGTAGAACACCAGCATAGTCTGCACCCTGTTCGACCCAGCGAGTTAAGGCTCGCCTTTTAGATGAGACCCCCACTTTCAATGTCTTGTCACTGAAGACAACAGCATAGACCACATAATCAGTTGATTCACATTGCTGTTTTCTCGCATCAACGGCATCACAACGTCGACCATCACATCGAATACATGGGTCAACAATATCTCCTGCTGAACATGGTCCACATTTTTGCCCATTTCCGAGAATGACCGAATTTTCTGGACAAGGCACAAGCTTCCCTGACTCATTTACACTACCAATACATCTCTTGGGACCTCTAATCTCCCAGGAGATATTCTTCTTGGGAGGTAATGGTAGAAAGCTTGGTGTCTGATCCCCCTCTCTCCAGATTCTTAGACCTGATTCGAACGTATCCCCTTCAACCATTCGCCAAGTAACGTCAGCAACTTGCATAGTCTAACCTCAAAAGAATCTTGATTTACCTTTCCCGCGAACCATCCATTCAACACCGGATATGTTAAGGTCAGTGTTACATTTTGGGCAACGACCTTCCTCATTGAGATTGTTGGATTTTAAAAAGACCGAATATCGCTCTATTGCCTTGAAACCACAGTTTGGGCAATATGTATTTTCATAATCGTGTCCAGCAATATTCCCAGAATATACAAACTCAAGACCTGCATCTTTTACAATATTCAGGTGTTTTTCAAGCATATCAACTGGTGTTCTTGGAATATTTGTCAGTTTATAGGTTGGTGAAAAAGCGGTGATATGAAACGGAGTGCGAGGACCAAGATTCTGAACAGTCCATTCAGCAAGCTTTCTAGTATCTTCAGGATGATCTCCAACTTCAGGAATTATTAGATTAGTAATTTCAATCAAAATCTTCTTCTCTTTCATTCGTTTCATGCAGGTGAATATAGGTTCAACCTTAGGTACAGACATTAGTTCATTATAGAAATTCTTATTTCCACTTCCTTTGAAATTTACTGAGGCTGCATTAAGGTATGGTGCAATATAATCAACTGCTTCTGGAGTCATGTAACCATTTGTTACAAAGGTGTTGTACATTCCTTTTTCATGGGCGATTTTTGCGGTATCATGTGCAAATTCCATGAACACAGTTGGCTCAGTATAGGTATAGGTAATTCCACCGCAGTTGTACTTCTCAGCCAATGTGATGATATTCGAGGGGGTCAGTTTCTCACCAACAGGGATTTCACGATGAGCAGAATGGTAATTCAAACAGAATTGACATCGGAAATTACATGAAGAGGTGCTTATAGAGAAGGCATTACTTCCCGGTGCAAAGTGAAAGAGGGGTTTCTTCTCTATAGGGTCTGCGGCCATTCCATCTATTAACCCATAGACAGAGGTGAAAAGTTTCCCATCTTTAGCATATCGGACTCGACAAAACCCGGTTTCTCCGTCATGTAGTACGCACCTTCTTGCACAAAGGTCACATCGGATGCTTGATTTCAGATTGGAATATAGGACAGCCTCTCTCATCGCATGTATACCTTTCAATCCGAAGCTTATCGCTCTTACGGTCATTACAATTTTTGGTAACTTAAATTCTAGTTGAGACACGATTAAAAGGAAAGGATGCAATGAGAAGATGGTAAAATTCATGTCTGACCCAAATGAGCTTGAAAGGATAGGTAATCTCTTCAATGCTGCATCCGATCGAAGCAAATCATTCTTCGATAAATGTTCAAAAACAAAATACCTAGCAGTAAAGGACTACTATAGAGCTGAAGATGAATATGTAAAACTTGCAACACAGACATTGAGTATCAAAAAACTTGGGATTGCAGAGGAAGACGATTGTTACGCTTGGCTTTCAAGTGTGAAAACTGCGCTGGAATCAGGTCAGTTGAGTAGAGGTTACGTTGATGCCTTAGAAAATCTTCGAGCGATATATTTGGACAGGATGTTGAAACCAGCTGTTAGGCAATATCTTGACAATGAAGCAGTGAATAAGCAATCTCTTGAGGCACTGTATACAAATGCAATGAAGATTGAGAGTTTAATCGAAGTCATTCAATTCATGAATAAAGTACAGGATATAGAATAATCACTCACTTTTGCCTATTTTATCTCTATGAACAAGAGTAGTTCCATCGACGACCCAGGCAATACCAAGTGTCTGGAACTCTTCTGCCCATTTCATTACAATAGCAGGAGCTACACCCAGAGATCTAGCAATCTCGCGTATAGCCATCTCACCATGTTCTTCTACCATAAGGAATGCCTTTGTTTTCTCAGTACTGTCCATGAGCCCCATGTATCCTTCGATCGTTTCCTCAGCATGAGCCAATTTTCCTTTGACATCCTCGAAGTCTATCGTCATTCGCCCAAGATTTGCTGTGGTTCGCTCTAGTTCCGTCCTGATTCTTTCAAGTTCTCGTGCTTTATCTCCAGATTCGTAAGAACGAAGTCGTGCTCGAAGTTCTTCCATCTCTGAGAGTCGTGTTCCTGTTGATCCCATCTCTTCTTCTAATTGACGAATCTTAGTTTGGAAATCTCCAATCTCAATTTCCTTCCTGGAGATATCAGCATTGTATTCTGTGGCTTTCAGCTCAGATGCTTGAGCGCGTGCTTCAGCTTCTTTGATCTTCTCTTGTAAAACATCACTAGAAGCTTCAAGGGATTTCACTTTCTGTCTAAGTTCAACAAGGACTTCTTGGTCCACTTTAGGAGCAGCTTTTATTCCCATAAGCGTATCTTCAAGATCATCATTTCTTACTTTGAGTTCTGCGACATTCCTTCGTAATTCATCATTTTCTTTTAGCCGGTTCTCGAGTTTCTGTTTTTCCAAGCTGAGCTCATTTTTGAGTATGTCAACTTCTTGTTCGAACTTAGCTAATTTCTCTTCTACTTCTTTTGGAATCTCTATTCTTGGTTTCATTCCTACTTTGGTAGAAAGATCTTCCATCTCAGTTGTAGTTCTCTGGGTATAATCATCGACACCACCTTTTAGTGTGGCTAATTCTTCCAGAGTCTGTTCCATCGATTCTTTCATTCCATCTGTAATGTCGCGCATCTTTTCAAGAATCGGTGTAGACATGTCAGAAGTGAGGGATTCCTCTACTCGTATGAACTCTCTTTCAACGATTTCCTTTACTACAGTATCTATGAACATGGATTGAAGGTTCGTCTTGGCTTTACGCTTGCTTTGTGAAACAATATCACTTCTCATACTAACAAGATTACCTTTCAAACCGACAAGGAATGATAAAACAACGGGAACGAGAACTCTCTCAATTTTATCGATAGTTCCATCAACTGTGAGAATTTTCCGCTCCAACAGAGACAGACTATCTCGTAGTCGGTCAATGCTGGTATCTAACTCCATTCTACGACGGACTTGACCAGCAGATTCTACTCGCATAACATCACTTGACATTCTTCCAGATTCAATGAGATCGGACCTCATTTCATCATCAACACCAAGCTCTGTAAGGAGACCATCTACAACTCCCGTTCTATCTGCTTTCTCAAACTCGTCTTTATCAGGATCCTTTGCCATGCGATAACCTCGCGTACCATATCCAAGATGGACAAATGGAATGATGGGGTATACAACAGATAAATCTATTCGCAGAAAGCTCCGAGCATTTCTGGATTATGAAAGAGGTTCTAAGATGCGCTTACGAATAGAGATGCAAGCAAATATTCACAATAGAGGTTCATCCAAGCTGAAAAAAGGTGTTATGACATGGCATCTTTTCACCGATATGGATAATCAGTTTGTGGAAATGATAGATGTATTTCCTCCGGCTAGAGTCAAAGAACGCGCGGAAAAGAACATGGTTGCAATTATCAAAGTCCCAGAAATCAATCCTGGAGAAAGCTTCTCACCTACTGTCATATTACGAATTGATACTACAACGAGAGATTGGTTGATGGAACAACAGGAAACGTCTCAAGAAACGATGGCTCGCAACAGAGGAATGTATTGCTCTCTTCAGAAATATTGGGAAATTGATGATGATGCTATTCAGGAAATGTCTGAAAAAATCGCGGAGAGAACAGGAGATGACGAGTCCTATTCTAGATTGGCATACGATTTCGTAAGAGACAGCTTGAAACTAAAGACCCTTCTTGAAGAACGAAAGGGAGCTGCACGAGCAGTTCGCGAAAAGGAAGGAGACTGTGATGAGCATGCAGATCTTTTCATTGCACTTCTGAGAACTGTTAAAATACCAGCTCGTCGTGTTGTTGGTCACTACTATCGTGGTGGTACTAGCGAACCAGAACCTCACGCTTGGTCTGAAATCTTCTTGGAACGAAAGGGTTGGGTTCCTGTAGATGCAGCATTGGGAAAGTTCGGAAGAATGACTGAACATTATTTCTCAAGGATTAGAGAAGGTCTAGTATCAGAGAGACCCACAATTCAACTGAAATGGAGCGGTATTGCCACTGAAGCTCCTTCAGTCGAAGAAGAAGTGAAGATGACAATTCTTGAGAACGGAACAACCTAGAAATCTCCAATATTCCCTGTTTCTTGAAGCTGTACGAACATCTCAGCTCCAAAGTGCCAGCAAGAGTGAGTGTCAAAGATGCAACATTGTATTTTGGGCAATAGCGGTGCCTCAAGAACTGCTCGTAGTGTTCCCAACAAATGTAATGCCATCATCTCACCATATGCTGAAACCTGTGGCAATGAATTTAGAAATCGTGTTTTTGTAGATTCCAATGTACCAGGTTTATAGTCAGACACCTGGATGCACCCATCGACAAATCGAATGAGATCAATATGACCAGTAATCTTGTAGCGCTCAGACCATACTGGGACTTCAATTGCAATTGTATTCGGATCATTAAGCAAGAACTCTTGGAGGATTCCATGGTCTGAAGAGTAGCTAAGGTCGTCACGTGTACGATGATATTCACGCAATTTCTGAACGAGATCATCATCAACTTTCTGTGTGATTGCGCCAGTTCTTTCTAATCTTTTCCGAAACCCGACCTTCTTTGCCCGCGACATTGATGTTAGATGTAAGCGAGATGCCCGTGTATAGAAAGGGTCAGCAAAGAGATGTTCAGGAATTTTACCAACTTGGATTGTTTTCAGATGAGCCCAGAGTGCAGCAAGGTCTCCTTTCTTATTTCCTAAAACAAGATGATTGGACATATTCCACTGAAATGCATACGCGACTCGCCCATGCTGGTAATCCCTGCGTACGATATCATCAGCGTTAGGAGGCATGTCCTTCAAAGAAGACCTTCGTTCTCATCTTTTTAATCCACCGAATTAAAAAAGTAAGTGTAGAAGTGCGAAGGCCCAACGTTTTTATCCGTGAGCACTATTTCATCACTTGGTGTTACTCAGATGACCTATGGCTTTATTATATTCTACCGTTTTCATCTTATGACTCCTGAAGAAGCAGGTAAAGCAAAGGAATTCTGGGATGAATTTGGAAAAGGAAGCTGGCCTGCACATCTGAAATTGATAGGGGATTACAAACATGCGTGGGGTTCTGAATGGAGTGGTTTTCTCCTAATCGAAACTGATGACCCACAGAGCTTCTTTGAGTTCTGGCCAATTTTCAGAGATAAAACTAGATGGTATATTGAAAACACACGTACCATTATTGCCGTTAGAAGGGACGCCAAGGACTGGATGTAATTACAAAAGAGCGAGATGAATCGGGACAGCTAATAGCCATCCCGAATCAACTTTATTTCTACTCGGTTGCAGCAGATATCATTAGGTCGATAAGCCAACGAGCATCCTTTTCGAGAATGCCATCTTCGGTCTTGAAGATCACCAACGAACCATTTTCACAATTCACTATTGTCTTTAGAGGTGTATTACTTGGGAATGTAAGGATTCCACTGAAGAGAGAAATTATACCTCCATGCATTGTCCCGTAGACTGTGACTTCCTTCTTATTTTGAAGATAATCACCTCTGAAATCAGCTCTTCTCAAATCCTGCGCAGCAACATCAGAATACACTGCATAGGTAATATTGGAATTTTCCTTCGATTTGATTTCACTAGCTTTTATTATAGAAGTATAAAATTTCTTGGAGACTTTATCTTCAACAAGATTGAATGGCTGCATATTTGGTGCACTTTCTGAAAACTCACTGTAAAAGAATCTACGAAAACGTCTTGCCAAACGATCTGAACCACGAATTTCAACAATCTTCGTACCTAAGTCTATGAGGACCATTCCCTTTTCGACACTCATATAGTACTTCTTCTTCGCTTCGTTTTCTTCGTAGTACCGAACAGGTACCTTGAAACTGATTGTAAATTCTGCTCTCACTTTTCTTGCTTTACTTTCCACATTGGCAAATCCTTCACTTGGAGTATTTTTCACCGGAGGAGTGTATTGAACACTCGAAAGCTTGGTTTCCAACTGAGCAGGTGTCAGTCGATTAGCCTCCAGGTGGAAAAGTTTCACGGATAAGCCGGGGCCTGTGGGCATGATTATTCTTGAACTCAAGTTGCTCATCTCACTAGATTTTGTCCATAGTATAACGGACCTTTATTTCCATTGGAAATAGTGGACGTTTTCTCATATAAACTGTTCATTAAATCCAGATAATGTGACTGTCACACTTAGGTATGACAGAGGTACTATCTGGGGTATGATACCGAATGGGATTTACAAAATACCAGATTTTTATTCAAAGTAATTGGCGCCAAATATTGAAAATGGAATTAGTTGTAAAATTCCATATCAAAACAAAAGGATGATATTGATGATAAAACCTCACAACGTATGATCAAGTGAAATGAACGGAGTGTTATGGTCAATTTGAGAGTTCTGTTTGTGCTTGGGTCTGGTGGTCATACAGCAAGAGGGATCATCCTTAGCAACCAAATCAAAGTTGAAAAGTACTTTATGGTCCCTTGGGAATCGGAAGTAACGAAACGGAAGGTGGGAAAGAATTACTTCAGTGTAATCTCACCAAGATTCAGAGCAAAAGACAATCGATTCATGACAGTCCTTAGAACACTCTTTCTATTTCTGCATAGTTTAATGATTCTGTTGTATCTACATCCTAATATCGTAATCTCAACGGGATCAGGATTGACTATACCGCCCTTTCTAGTAGCGAGATTTCTCGGGATCAAGACCATCTATATTGAGAGTCCGAGTCGAGTGTATTATCCCTCATTAGCTGGAAAAATGCTAATTGGTAAGACGAGTATGTGGTTAAGTAGCTGGCCAGAGCTAGCTGAGCGGTATGAAGGAGTCGAATACAGGGGAATGATATTTTGATTTTCGTGACCGTAGGAACCTCCCTGCCGCATGATAGATTAATTATGAAAATTGATAATTTGGTTGGTGAAGAATCTATCAAAGAAGATGTTGTCGCACAGATTGGAGCTGGTAAGTACATCCCTAAAAATATCGATTACATCAGGTTTGCGCCAAGTTTGGAAGAATACTACCATAGAGCAGATATCATCATCAGTAATTGTGGTGCAGGGACTATAATGGAGAATGTAACTAAGGGCCGCAAACTCATCGTTATCCAAAATCCAGATGTCACAGGTGGTCATGAGTGGGAAATAGTAACCAAGATGGAAAAGGGTGGACATCTTGTGTGGTGTAAAAATATCGAAGATATAGCTGAGGCAATTCAAACAGCTAAAACAAAGAAATTTTCATCGTTCAAACCTAAGCAATTTTCACTTGGAGAAATTATCAAAGAATTGATTGCATCAAAATAGGAACTATTAGGCAGAGCGCTGATTACTTATACAGCCGTGTATAGATAATCACTTGAGGGTCACCTATGACTATTGTCAAATCTTCGAAAACCCATCCACTCTACAGTGAACTTGTTTCTATTACAGCACAGGAACGAGTCAATGACAATCCAGTAATCATCTCAGCATATAGTCAAGATGCGTGCCATCTCAAAGCTGAACGACCGGGGATTATTGTGATGCCAAATACAGTTGAAGAAATTCAGGCAATTGTAAAACTATGTTCGCAAACAAAGACGCCCCTTGTACCCACGGGTGGAAGAAATGGCATTTGTGGGGCTTGTTTGCCCCGAGCTAAAAATTCAGTGATGCTTGATATGATTAACATGAACAAGATTGTCAAACTTGATGATGAGGTAATGACAGTCACTGTAGAAGCGGGTATGAGATGGGCAGAACTCATCCATCTTCTTGATGATAGAGGATACAAGCTAGGTTTTCGAGGACCCTATGGAGGTAATGCAGCTACTATTGCGGGTTCTGCTAGTATCAACAGCATGGGATATGCCGCCTCAAAATTTGGGCCTACTCCAGAATCTATAGTTTCACTGGAAGTAGTTCTGCCTAATTCGGAGGTTATTCGGACAGGTTCAGGCTGGAATCCAACTGCTCAGATATTCACAAGATATTCGACATTTCTCGATATGACAGGAATCTTCCTTGGTGACCATGGGACACTGGGAGTAAAGACAAAGGTGACCCTTAAGATATATCCAAAGGCAGAGTTCTCAACATTCATCGATTTAGGATTTAAAACTCTCGAGGATGCTATGGCAGGATTACTCGAGGTTCAAAAAAGAGGTTTGACAGAAGAACTCAATTGTCTGCTTGCTCGAGAATCAGCTGATACTTACTTCCCTGGATTACTGGATAATCATCCTGAGATCAATGCTACATTCCATTGCATCGTCATGGAAACCGACAAGCAACTTGCAGAGAGGAAAATAGAAGTAATTCGAGAAATTGGTTTAGCACACAAAGGAAAAGACATTGGCAACTTTGCAGCTCAGATTCACTGGGCAGAGAAATTCAATGAAGTTCAACCTATGTACAACAATGGTTTCTGGTTGAATACCTGTCATCTAAGACCAATTACTCGACTTCCTGAATTGATGGATAGAATGAGAACTATCTTCAAGAAATACGACTTGGATAAGCACGGTATAAAATGGATTGCTGATGCTCTTGCAGTAGAACGCGCATATGCTGCCGCGTGGATCACAATCTTTGCACCCACTCGAGATAAAATGGAACTTGCAGAAAAGGCATGGAATGAAATGCTCGATGTGGCCATGGAAACTGGAGGTTGTCCATATTGGAGTGGACTACTCTGGGAAGAGAGAGTATTGAACAAAGTTGAGAAAAGTTTCATCGAACTTTATCGAACAATCAAGAAAGCTGTAGACCCTGATAATATCATAGCTCCACAGGTATTTGGAGGAGTGGATTAGAGTGGCGAAGACAAAGTTCCCAAGCCTCGAGCCCTATAAGAATGAATTATGGGTTTGTGGTAGATGCGGAGATTGTTCTCTAGCTGATAAGATCATAGCCTCTGATAGAGGAGTGGACCATCCATGTGGCGTCAAGAATGTTCTTGGGTTTGAAGCGTATTCAGCGAAAGGAAGGGTCATGATTCTTAATGACTTGATTGAAGGCAAACTAGAGCTTAATGATGATATTGTGGACTGGGCGTATGCATGCAATATCTGTAAGAGCTGCCAAGAGACTTGCATGGCAACAGCTGATGGGATTAAAATGCCAGAAATGATGGAAGCACTCAGGAAAGATCTTGTTGCAAATGGATTCTCGTTACAGAAACATGAGGAGATAGAGACCTCAATCATCAATGAATACAACCCCTACAAGGAAACGAAAGATTTCAGACTCCTAGTATTTGGAGATCGAGAATTCCCTGAACGCGCAGATGTTGTCTATTTCACTGGTTGTACTAGTTCCTATCGTGAGAAAGAGATTGCAGTGACAACAGTGGAATTACTCGAAAAACTTGGAGTTAACTTCACAGTACTAAAGGATGAGAGATGTTGTGGATCAGTTCTACTTAGGTTGGGTAGAGAGAAGACATTTGCGAATTTAACCAATCACAATATAGAAGCTATCAGACTAACAGGTGCAAAGACGGTAGTCACAGCTTGCGCTGGTTGTTATCGAACTTGGAAAGTAGATGTTGTTGAAGCAGGATACGAGTATGACTTTCAGGTCCTTCACATCACAGAATATCTTGACAATCTGATTGAAGAAGGGAATACATCATTTGGTGTAGATGAGGGGATTCGAGTAACGTATCACGATCCATGTCATCTCGGAAGACATTCAGAAGTTTATGAAGCACCTCGGCGGGTCATTGAGGCTATAGACAATGTAGAACTTGTAGAAATGAGGACGAATAATAGGTATGCTCATTGCTGTGGGGCAGGTGGCGGTCTGAAAGGAACCAATGGAGACCTAGCAAACGAAATAGCTGGGAATCGAATCAAAGAAGCAGAAGAAACTGGAGCTGAATTATTACTCACTGCGTGTCCCTTCTGTTATCGAGGACTAAAGGATGGAGCTAGACACATTGGTAGTAATTTGAAGGTCCTTGATCTACCAACATTTCTCCTCGATACTAAAATTGGGAAGAGTGTCAGACGCAGAGAGGAAGAACCACTGAAACAAAAGTTCATGACATATCTTACTCAACATCCTAAGATTTTTGATGGCTTGAAGAATGGAGCCATAATTGACTACGAGATAAGTGAAAGTCGTTTCCACATCAAGGTTGTTGGAAAACGTAATGTAGAGGCAAAACCACATAGAGCAGAGAATCCCGATGTTGAATTAATGTTCTCACCAGCAGCAGTTGAAACCCTAGTCACATTTGATTCAGAGGACGAATACGCAGCTCAATTTGGAAAATTCTTCAAAGAACCAACAGATGAAAAATGGATAAGGTTCAATCTCAGGTTGAACATTGTAAAACTTCTGATGAAAGGATACAGAAAGTTTGCACAGAAAGCAGGTCTGATTTAGAGATTAGGTTGGAATTACGCCTAGCTTGGTGTAAACACTCTTCAATCGAGCATGACTCGTGTCCCAAGAAGGACGTTTGAAATCACCAAGAGGTTTTGGATTCCGTAGGTAATCAATGAGAGCATCAGCCATTTCGGAAGGATCTACTGCAATAACTGGAAACTTGGCAGTGACGAATCCACCCATCTTAGG
>Ga0307423_1001829_pt1 | contig 12525 bp, 10 predicted proteins | sample SalMarWE160310MG_FD_202154 | JGI IMG/M metagenome (GOLD analysis project Ga0307423, IMG submission 202154) | Salt marsh sediment microbial communities from the Plum Island Ecosystem LTER, Massachusetts, United States - WE1603-10 | ecosystem: Environmental > Aquatic > Marine > Intertidal zone >...
CAAACTCACCGCCGGCGTTGTTGGAAATAAGCATCTGAAGATGCACCTCCGTGAATTTCTTCATTTTATCGTCACTTATTTCCTTCGTATCGAAGTGGTTTTTGAAGAAGGTTTTTAAGTTAATCATATGAGTACCCCTTAAAATTAGTGGATGAGATGTAATTAGTTGGCAGGCAGAGAAATAGTTTCAGTAGTGGGCTGCAGATCTGCTGCAAAAGACCTGCAAAAATAAGAATATTTACTAATTCGGGGCAATATGCATTCGTAATTTTACGAATAGGGCTCTACGAGCGTAAACACGCATTCCGTATTTTACGAATAGGACTTTACGAGCGTAGACAAGCATTCCGTATTTTACGAATAGGACTCTACGAGCGTAAACACGCATTCTGAATTTTACGAATAGGACTCTACGAACGTAGACAAGCATTCTGAATTTTACGAATGGGGCTCTACGAGCGTAGACACGCATTCTAGATTTTACGAATAGGGCTCTACGAGCATAGATACGCATTCTGAATTTGACGACTTGCCTGCCGGTTTATCAGGCATTTGACTGATAGGCAGGATGGAAAATTGAAGATTTTGAGTGCTTTTGTTGTTTTCTTTAGAAAGAATGATGAAATTTAGCGGAGAAAATTAATTTCTATACGCAAGTAATTGCGGGATAATTGAGTGTTATACACATATTAATTTATGAAAAAAACTTTATCAACAATTGAAGCCAGTATTAAAATTTTTGATACTATCCGTAGACTATGGATTCGCGATAAATCAAAAGTATTAAACAGAATAAGAGAACCTTTAAGATTAGAAAAAGTAACTGATGATTTTTTTAATTCATATATAAATTACGGTGCACTTATTACTACTAGTGGTTATCTATCAAATTATGGTTATAGCTATCGCCCAAGAACATATATGGCTACTATACCTGATAGAGGTAAAGATGAAAAGTTGGGTTTAAAATATGATGAAAAAGTAAAGAGAGTTGTTGAAGAAAGACAAATGACAGTGAAATATCGATTATTTCAGTTTCCTATTCAAATAATTCCACCGTTTGAGAGTGAATTGGGAAGATATAGATTAATGTATCTATATCCAGAAGGTTTTTTCTCTTTTATTCTTACTAAGGACGAGGAAAAAGAAAAGAAAAAATCCCTATCTGATCATCTTAAAATTACAAGTAGTAATATGGCTGTACCTGTTCTGATGGATGAAAGCAATTGTGATAAATTTTCAAACTCATTTGTTAAAATAACTGCTCTAATATCTCCAATTCCTAGTGAACAGATTGAATATTTTAGTCAATTTTTATGTGATACTAGAAGACGATTTAGTTACAATTATTTCCGTCCCTTCTCACCAAACCTAGGATTTTGTCTAGATTGTAGAAATTATCTTGACTTTGATATAATAGTTCAAAGTCGTCCAGAAAGCATATCTGGTGCACTTTATATTGAAGCACATTTTGAAAACTTAGATAATGATAAATATCAAAGATTAATTGATAAAGCTGTTCCTAATAGACTTAACTTTAATTTAGCATATGCAGGGCATCCAGGGATTACTCATTACATTACTGACAGCGATATTTCTGTGATTGGAATAGAACCTTATACATATGGATTCTACATAGAAACTGATATCATTGATAATAGAAAGTTTGAGACCTCTTTACGAAAATTGCAAGCTTCATATGATACTTTTAGAAAAAAAGCTAATTCATTAGTTCGTTCTGAATTTAATACTGAAGCGAAACTCAAACCAGATTTTGTTTTTGATTTTCGTAGACAGAAATTATTCCATCCTGATGGAGTTTTAGTTTCACAAGAAGTTAGCAACATCCTAGAAAAAAATCCTAATTTAATTGATACAATAAAGTGGTTAAAACAATAAAGTGTGTATAACAAGCTGCTCAAGACCGACCGCCATTTATTCTCCCTAAAAAGCTTGCCGTTTGTTAATTGAAGAATTTTAAGGTTTTTGTTGTTTTCTTTAGAAAGAATTGTAAAGTTTAGAGGAGAAAATCAATTTCTATACGCAAGTAATTGCGGGATAAGTAATAGTTAGATACTATAATGATAAAAATTAAAAAAGCCAGTCATAAAAATGTTGAAAAAATTAAATCCTTGTGGTGTGAATTTATAGATTTTCACGAAAGGTATGACAGTTATTATAAAAGGTCAGAAAATGGAACCAAAGCATTTGGCCAATTTGTCGATAAACAAATAAGTGATCGAAATGCTCTCGTATTAATTGCTCAGGTGGATAAGGAAACTTGTGCATATTTAATTGCAAGGTTAGAAAATAGACCATCAGTGTTTGTAGAAACAAGGTATGGGATGATATATGATATTGCGGTAAGTGAAAAATATCAGAGAAATGGTATCGGAGAAAAATTATATCATGCTACTATAGATTGGTTTCAAAAGAGAAAAGTTAAGAGAATAGAATTGAATGTAGCTACTTCAAATCCAGTATCAATGAAATTTTGGACAAAGATTGGTTTGAAACCATATTACGAAAGAAGGTTTATTAATATAGGTAGCTAACAAATGGCTCAAGGCGCCAGCGCTTTATTTTACTTAAAAACACTTGCCGTTTGTTAATTGAACTTTAAGTGCACATCTGTTAAGTTAAGCAGGTAATTCTTCCTAAAAGTTCAAAGAGGTTTGGTTATGAAAACTAAAACATTTTTGTTCAGTCTTATTTTGCTTTCATTTCTAATTACCCGCTGTGATTTGTTTGGTCCGGATGAAGGTGTAAGCTTAAATCTTCAACTTGAAAAATATACATTTGCCGAAGGCGATACTCTCATAGGTACTTTTACAGTTAAAAATTTATCTTCGAGTACAGTTCATTATAACTTTTCGACTAGCTGCCAGTTTGGATTAAAAATCATCAATGGAGATAAAACATTTCGACAATACCCTGAATTATGTGCAATGGTGCTTACAAATTTGACTCTTAAAGGTGGCGAGTCAAAACAATATGAATTTGAATTGCTTTTAGCAGATCAAGATTACAATAATCTAATTAAAGGCGATTATACAGTTAAAGCATTTTTGTTAAATAACAATTCATCAATTGTAAGCAAGCCAATCAGTATAAATTAATATTGTTCAATAACCACTTATAAAAAGCTTGCCTTTGTTAATTGAACTTTATTATCACATCTGTTAAGTTAAGCAGGTAATTCTTCCTAATAGTTCAAAGAGGTGATGATATGAAATATTTATTTTTTATTATAGTACCACTTATCTTGATCCAAGCTTGCAATACCAATGAACCTGATAATTTAATGATTAGTCCTCTCCAAGCAAACAAAATTGATAGTTTGCAAGTCATAGGAAAGCAAATTATCATTACATTGAATTATTCGATAGGAACGCCCTGCTGGTATTATTACAAAACCGAAAGCAGTAATGATGATAATGTCTTCACTTCAAAGGTTTTTGGTAAATCTTATGGTGAGAATTGTATCGAAGTTGTTAGTTCTTTGAACCATACAGAACAAATCAATTTTTTAACTACTGGTAGCAAGGACTTAAGATTTTGGCAAAATGATACTACTTATTTAGATACTGTCATTGTTATTCAATAGATTTTAAAAAACAACCGCTTAAAAAAGCTTGCCGATTGTTAATTGAACTTTAAGCTCACATCTGTTAAGTTAAGAGAGTGAATCTACTCCTGGACGTCACGGTCGTACCGTGACGTAAAAGTTAACAACTGCCACGGTACGACCGCGGCAGCCTTGATAATTCTTTCTAAAAGTTTAAGAGGTGATGATATGAAAAAAACAGTCGTACTTCTTCTTACAATTCTCTTCGCTTGCAGCACAGAAAACTGGGACTCACTCAGAACAAAAACCGAAACAGCATTCAACAATAAAAATTACTCAGAGGCGGTGGAGTACCTGGATAAAGCAGCTAAACAGGAACCGCAAAATGCAGAAGTGCAGTATTATCTCGGACAGGCGTACCGGCTAATGCTTTTTGCTGATGGGTCGAGACTAAACGATCTCAGCCTGCCTTATGCAATAAAATCCTCAGAACATTTTCGTAAGTGTATTGAGATCTCTCCAAAATACACCGGCAAAAAATTCGTTGTAGATCCTTATTCAAAAATTCAATCCATCTGGGGCTCTATGGCAATGACTTATTTATACAGGAACCAACCGGATTCGGCGAAGTGGGCATTTAACCGTGGTCAGGTTGAAGGAGGATTTTACCCGGCAATACTGGAATACAACAGGAACATAATGGCTTCCTGCGAAAAGAACGCAATACTTTTTACAAACGGCGACAACGATACTTACCCGATGTGGTATCTTCAGTTTATGGAAAATTACAGAAGAGATATTACAGTAGTTAATGTTAGCTTGTTTAATGTTTCCTGGTATATAAAGCAGTTGAAGAATGATTATCCCTTCGGAGAAAATAATTTGTTTATGATGCTCACCGATGCCGACATAGACAGCTTAGGACCAATTCATTGGAAAGAAAAGGAAATGGAAATTCCGGTTAAGAATGATCCGCTTAATAAATCAGGAAAAATTCAGTGGGTAATGAAACCAACATATGAAGACAAAGCTATTCGTGTTCAGGATACGATGATGGTGCAGGTTTTAACATCAAATAACTGGAACAGACCTGTTTATTTTTCAACAACTGTTTATGGTCCGAACAAAATCGGACTCGATGATTATCTTGCTCTGGAAGGATTGGTCTATAAACTAAATACTCACAAAGGCAAAATCGATACTGAAAAACTTTACAACAATCTTATAAATATTTACACTTATGAAGGTGTAAATGATAAGCACATTGAAGACATCGATGACATAGCAAGTCTTTATCAAAATTACCGCGACGCTTTTATAACACTGGCTTCTGAGTACGACAAAGCAGGGAAGAAAGAAAAAGTAAAAGAAGTATTAGATTTTATGGATGAGAAACTGCCCGAGTCTGCTTTACCATATACAAACGATGAGCTACTGAATAAATCAGACAGCCTGTACGAGAGAAATTTGTAATTCATTTTAGTAGGGACAATCCGCCGCGGCGGAACGACTTGTCCCTACATTTTACCTCACTATTTCATTATTAGTCAACGATCATTGATTTAAACTTCCAATTTTCTTCAGAATTATTATTTAGTTTAGGAACGTATGAAAATCTTAATTATTGAAGATCAAAAAGAATTAGCAGACTCTATCGAAACCTTTATTAGCCAGGATGGATATGTTTGCGATATCACCAACAATTTCAGCGAAGCAAAGGAGAATATAAATTTAAATGATTATGACTGCGCTATTGTAGATATTATGCTTCCGGATGGATCAGGTCTCGATGCTATTGAGCTATTAAAAAAAATTCAGCCCAAATGCGGAGTTATAGTAGTTTCGGCTAAAAATTCTCTAGACGATAAGATAACCGGATTAAATCTTGGAGCTGACGATTACATAACAAAACCATTTCATCTTTCAGAACTTAACGCCAGAATAAAATCAGTTATTCGTAGAAGAAACTTTGACGGTAACAACCTGATTACCATTAATGAATTAACAATTGATATGGATACAAGAGAAGTTAAAGTTTCTGAGAGAACTATTGATTTAACGAGAAAAGAATTTGATATTCTTCTTTTTTTTATCAGTAATAAGAAAAGAGTTATTACAAAGGAAGCAATCATTGAACATATTTGGGGAGACGATTCAAATACATTTGGCAATCTTGATTTTGTTTATACTCATATAAAAAACCTTCGCAAAAAATTATCTGAAGCGGGAGCGAAAGATTATATTAATTCTGTTTACGGTGTTGGTTACAAATTTTCAGTTGAATGAAACTAATCAACAAAATATCACGCTATTACTTTATTAACTCTGTTGTTCTGTTCATAATCGCGTTTGCAGGAATTTATTTTACATTAAACTGGATTATTACAGATGAAATTGATGAACAGCTTAAAATTAAAAATGAAGAAATTAAAAAAAGGATTTACAGAGGTGAATTAGTTAACGATCCGCCATTTGTTGAAATTATTAAATTTGATAAAATTATAAAATCAACCAGCGAAATAACTGATACATCAATTTATATTAGCAGTGAAAATGAACAAGAACCATTTCGTCAAATAATTTCGTTTGTTAACAAAGACGGTAATTATTATAAGCTGATTGTAAGAACATCGTTGATTGAAAAGGAGGACTTATTTTATACTCTTCTGATTATTTTTAGTATTACTCTTGCTTCCCTAATAATAATTTTATTCTTTATAAACCGAAAAACTACCAAAGATATATTTACTCCTTTTTATGATAATCTAAATCAGCTTAAAAATTATTCTGTAAAAGCTGAAACTTCTCTCCAACTAACTGATTCTAAAATTGATGAATTTAACGAGTTGAACCTGGCGTTGAGTTCACTTTCTGCAAAGGCAGTTAAAGAATATAAAGCGTTGAAAGAATTCTCTGAGGATTTGAGTCATGAACTTCAAACACTGGTTGCAATAATTAAAAGTAAGTTTGAGCTGCTTCTTCAAAAGGTTGATCTGGATGAGGAGAGTGCAAACAGTATTCAGAGTGCATATCACAACTTGAACAAGCTTGATAAACTTAACAGATCATTAATTTTACTTGCAAAATTAGAGAGCAAAGATTTATTTGAATCAGAAAGCATTCAGCTTAAGGAAATAATCAATAAGGTGGTAGATAACTATCGTGATATTGCTGAAACAAAAAAACTTAAAATAGTCACTGATGTAAATTCTGATATAACAATTAAATGCAACGCAGCTCTGATTGAAACAGTAATAAACAATCTCATTTCTAATTCAATAAAACACAACATTGAGAATGGGAATATTGATATTAAACTTTCAGGAAATACTCTGGAAATACAGAACACCGGAGAGTCTTTTACCGGTAATACAGAAGAATTCTTCGATAGGTTTAGTAAAGCGTCAAAAAAATCTGATTCAACCGGATTGGGCTTAGCGATCGTGAAAAAGATTTGTGATTTATATGGATATAAAATAGAATATTTGTATGATCCTGAAAATCACAAAATTATAATTTATTTCAAATAAAATTTAAAATTAAAATGATTAAACAAACAATAATTTTAATATTACTCCTAGCGGGTATTTCCGCTGCACAGAATTCATTGGATTATTATCTGAATCTGGGAACCAAGAATTCACCCACGTTAACTGAATATCAGAACCTTCAGTATATTAATAATATTCAAAGTGAGTTAAACTCTGCTGAAAATTCTGCATTTAAAGTTTTTCTTTCAGCAGATTATTTATTTGCTCCTTATATTAACAATAATGGGCAATTGATTTCTACTAACCCTGATTCAAAAGCATATGGTTATGATGTTGGTATTACTAACGGCGGATTATATTCTGCTCAGTTAAATGTTGAAAAAAATATTTTAAATGGTGGACTACTGGACGTTCTGCAAAATCAAAATAAATTACAGGCAGAGCAATTTGGTTACAGCTATGATCTCGAAAAGCATAACCTCGAAAAGCAGATAACCAATCAGTATTTAGTTTCTTACAAGTCTTTGCTGTTATTTGAACTGTCAAAGGAAATTGTCTCGAATCTATCCGATCAATTAAAGATCGCCTCAGATTTGGTTGAGAAAGGATATACGAAGGCACAAAATTATCTTCTATTGAAAATTGAATTGCAAAATGAGCAGATAAGCTTGAACGAAGCATACCAAAACTATAAAAATGATCTTACACAGCTAAATACAATCTGCGGTATTAAGGATACAAATTTTGTAACACTTAATCAGGTTGAACTAAGTTTGACATTACCAAAAAGCAGTTCTGTTTTTTTTAAGAAATATGAGCTTGACAGTCTTGCTACCATTAATCAGCAATCTCTATTTGAAACGAAATATCTCCCGCAACTTAAATTATTTGCTAACACAGGATTAAATGCTGTTGAAACAAATGGAATTGAGAGAAAGTTTGGAATGAGTGCTGGTTTGAATTTCTCACTCCCAATTTTTGATGGTGGCCAAAAGAGTTTAACTCAACAGCAGAGTCAAATCACGCAGAAAACAATCAGTGATTACAGAAAATATTTTGAGGTGAATCTTGAAATGCTGATTAATAATACTTCATCAAGAATAAAATCTTTAAAGAAAAATATTGATGATTTGAATCAACAGATAGATGAATATCAGAAGCTGATGTCAATTTCTATACAGGAATTAAAGACGGGGGATTTATCAATGATTGAATATTTAACTTTGCTTAAAAATTTTATCGACCTCAAAAAAAGTAAAATCGATAAAGAGATTAGCTATCAGACCGAAATAAACAATTACAATTACTGGAATTGGTAAGATGATTAAAGAATATAAAATTAATCTAAGGAACATTTTAAAATATTTTGCTTATTTGACTTTAATGGTTTTTATTTCTTGTTCATCTGACGATAAAAACGATTCTTTATCTTTTGAATCAGGAACACCGGTTAAAATTACAAATCCTGCAAAAACAAATCTGACAGAATATATAAGCTTTAATGCAAACACAATATTTCTGAACAAAGAGATTGTACGGTCTACCTTCCAGGGTTTTATTGAAAAGATTTATAAAAATATTGGTGATGCTGTGAATATTGGTGATTCTCTTTTTCTCATCAGGACTAAAGAATCTGCAGCCAGCGATAGTCTTCAAATTAAGATCGGTAATAAAATATTTAAAGGAACAGTTACAGTAAAAGCTCAGGCAAACGGAGTATTAACTTTATTAGATTATAACAAAGGTGATTATGTTACTGAAGGCGAACAGCTTGCAATTATTTCAAATCCTTCTTCTTTGCGTATTAACTTAAGTGTACCGTATCAGTATGTACAGAAAATTAATCATCGTTCAGTATGTACGGTTTTTTTACCGAATGGAAAATCTGTAAAGGCTGCCATTCAAAAAGTGCTTCCAAGTGTTGACCCGGTATCACAAACTCAAACTTTTATTCTGAAACTTGATAAAGAAGATATCTTACCTGAAAATCTGAATGTAAGCGTGAAGATTCCTTTGAGCTACTTAAAAGATGCTTTAACACTTCCCAAAAGTGCTATAATGAGCAATGAGACTCTCGATAAATTTTGGGTAATGAAACTCATTAATGATTCGACAGCAGTACGTATTGATATACAAAAAGGAATTGAGAACGATAGTCTGATACAGATTTTAAAACCTCAATTCAATCTTAACGATAGAATCATTGTCGATGGAGCTTATGGCTTACCGGATACAGCAAATGTAGTGATCACGCAATGATATGAACAATTATTATCTGAAATACAAAAGCCCCATAGCTGCAATTCTGTTTTTAATTCTATTAGGCGGGGTTTATTCCCTTTTAAACATTAAAACGGGATTATTCCCTGACATTACTTTCCCTAAAATAAAAATCATAGCAGATAATGGCGAGCAGCCAGTAGATAAAATGATGGTCACTGTTACTATTCCAATGGAAAATGCGATTAAGCGTGTTGAAGATCTGCAAATGGTTAGAAGTATTACTAGCCGGGGAAGTTGTGAAATTTCTGCTTTCCTCAATTGGGGTTCCGATGTTGATTTAGGGAAACAAAGGATTGAAGCACAGATAAATGCTATAAAACAAATTCTTCCACCAGATATTAATATTACTATTGAAAAGATGAATCCTTCCATTCTTCCTGTGATGGGATTTTCGCTTCAGGGAAATGGATTGAATCAAATTGAATTACGAAAAATTGCTGAGTTCACTATTAAACCAATCTTAGCAAGAGTTGAAGGTGTTTCTGATGTAGCAGTAATTGGCGGGAAAGTTAAGGAATATCATATAATTCTTGACCCGATAAAGATTAGCAATCTCGGAATTACTCCGGCTATGATTGCTCAAGTTCTTTCTGAATCAAATTTTATTACTTCAAACGGTTTAACCTCAGATTATAATCGACTTTATTTAACTTTAACAGATGCTGCAATTGATGAGAAAACCGAACTTGAAAATACTCTTATAATTAATTCCCCTCAGAGTAAAGTTCATCTGAAAGATTTAGGAAAAATAGAGATTGCGGAGAGAAGAGATTTTGTGAAGATAAATGCCGACGGTAAAGATGTTCCGCTTCTTGCAATAGTTAAACAGCCAACAGCAAATTTAATTGATGTGACAGACGGAGTTAAGGCTCAGTTAGACGAAGTTCAAAAAGTTCTTCCCAAAGGAGTAAAACTGAGCTTGTATTATAATCAGGCAGATTTTGTGGGCGACTCAATTAGTAGTCTTAAGGATGTTTTGTGGATTGGATTATTACTCGCAATATTTATTACGATATTATTCCTGCGATCACTTAAAGCAAGTTCGGTTATTCTAATTACCATTCCAATCACACTTGGTCTAACATTAATCATACTTTATTCCCTGAATTACACTTTTAATATAATGACAATTGGAGCGATTGCTGCTGCAATAGGTTTGATTATTGATGATGCAATTGTAGTTGTAGAGCAAATTCATCGTACGCACGAAGAAAATCCTGATGAAAATAGTTATCATCTTGTTACTAGAGCAGTAAAGTTTTTACTTCCCGCAATGATTGGCTCGTCTCTTAGTACAATAGTAATTTTTCTTCCGTTTATGCTGATGAGCGGAGTAGCAGGCGCATATTTTAAGGTGATGACTGATACTATGATCATTACTCTGGTGTGTTCTTTCTTCGTTACATGGATTGGTCTGCCCGTAATTTATATTTTATTTTCAGTTGAAAAACATACGATAAAAAATTCAATAAAAAGTATAAAGTCGTTAAAGTTTATTTATTTCTTTATTAGAAAACCTTACCTTGCCGGCAGTTTTGTATTAGTGTTAATCGTATCTGCCTTTATTATTCTTCCAAAATTACCATCAGGATTTTTACCGGATATGGATGAAGGCTCTATCGTACTCGATTATAAAAGTCCTCCCGGTTCATCACTCGATGCGACTGACAAAATGTTAAAAGTTGTGGATAAAATTATTTCGCAAATTCCGGAAGTTGAAGGATTCTCGCGCAGAACCGGAACACAAATGGGATTTTTTATTACCGAAGCAAACAATGGCGATTATTTAATTCAACTGAAAAAGAAAAGGAGCAGAACTACCGACGAAGTTACTAATGAAATACGTACGAAAATTGAAACAATCTTACCGGGGCTCCAGGTTGATTTCGGACAGGTAATTGGTGACATGCTTGGTGATCTTATGGCTTCTGTTCAACCAATAGAAGTTAAAATATTTGGAGAGGATCATAAAAAGTTAGTTAACCTTGCCGATAGCGTCGCTAAAATAGTTGAAAATATAAATGGCACTGCAGATGTTTTTAACGGGATTATAATAGCTGGTCCTGAAATAAAGTTTGAACCTAAAATTGCAAACCTCGCACAATATCAGTTATCCCCGAGTGATTTCCAGTTCCAGATGCAAACAAAAATTGAAGGGGCAATCGTTGGATCCATTCTAGAAAAAAATCAACTTGTTAATATCAGAATGATGGAAAATCCACACCAAGTTTCATTTAATAAATTACAGCATGATTTTATCTTTTTAAATGATGGCAAGTTAAAACCCATTGATGAATTTGCAGACTTAGTTGTAAGTGAAGGTGTTGCCGAAATTGACCGTGATAATTTAAAGCAAATGGTTGCTGTTGCCGCAAGATTAAATAACCGGGATTTGGGAAGTACGTTAAAAGAAATTCAACAGAAAGTGCAAAGTAAAATCACTCTTCCTTCAGGTTATCAAATAGTATACGGTGGAGCGTATGCAGAACAGCAAAAAGCTTTTAAAGAGTTACTGAGTATTTTAGTTGCAGCAGTATTACTCGTTTTCACTGTAATTTTATTTTTATTCAGAAATCTTAGAGTTTCGTTTGCAATAATTTTTCTGGCTGTGATTGGAATGACAGGCAGTTTATTAGCACTATTCATTACGGGCACTCCATTAAACGTTGGAAGTTATACAGGAATAATTATGATCGTTGGTATAATAGGTGAGAATGCAATCTTCACTTATTTACAATTTCAGGAAAATCGTAAGAATAATTTGAACAAAGAAGAATTAATTGTTCGATCAGTTTCCACAAGACTACGTCCAAATTTGATGACCGCTTTAGGCGCAATAACAGCACTTTTTCCTTTGGCATTAGGTATCGGTACTGGAGCACAGATGCACCAACCTTTGGCAATTGCAATAATAGGTGGCTTTATACTTGCTTTGCCATTATTGATAGTTGTATTTCCAACTTTATTAAGAATAATAGAGAAATAGAATCAAATAAAATCTTCACTTCAATTTTTCTTCAGATTCGAATCTTATATTTAATTATCAATTTATTAATTAAGAGAGGTGCTAAAATGAAATTCAATTTAATTCTTATAGCAGTATCACTTTTTTCCTTTTCTATTTTTGCTCAAAATGTTGATGTACCAAAAAAAGTGCAGGATGAGTTTATGAAACTTTATCCA
>Ga0307423_1001830_pt1 | contig 12520 bp, 12 predicted proteins | sample SalMarWE160310MG_FD_202154 | JGI IMG/M metagenome (GOLD analysis project Ga0307423, IMG submission 202154) | Salt marsh sediment microbial communities from the Plum Island Ecosystem LTER, Massachusetts, United States - WE1603-10 | ecosystem: Environmental > Aquatic > Marine > Intertidal zone >...
TTGACCGGAAATGCCGGTGAGATGAACGGCTTCCTGAAGTGCAAGATCGGGAGTCTTGAGCCTGAGCTTGTTTTCGAGAAGGGCCATCTTCTCATCCCGGCCGGAGAGCCCAATATCCGATGGGACATCCTTTCCCGGCTGGCGATCCGGGAGAGGACCTGGGGTAAGATGAATGGTGAATAGGCCCCGGAAGAGGAATCTCTATGTGGGCGGAGATGCATCGAAAGGGGCCTGGAGGCTTTCCAAAAACCATCATGTTTGAGGCCGCTTGAAGCAGATGGGCTTTTCAGGCAGCCTCTCCGGAGTTATTTATTATGGCTATTATTACCGTGAGCCGTAAGGTCGGCAGTTGGGGAGAAACCATTTCCAAGCTGGTTGCCGAGAGGCTGGGATATCGGATCGTCACGCCGGAGGATTTCCATCGTTTGGCCGAGGTGTGCGATCCCAGTTTTGAAAAGGCGTGCCGTACATTCGAGATGGAGATGCCAGGTGGTATGATAGAGCGTTTTTTCTTGAGGGAACCGGCCTACGCCAGTCTCTTTGAGTCCCTCAATTTTCAGCTGGCAGCCGAAGGAGATGTGGTGATCTGGGGCCGGGGGGCCCAGATCGTTCTGGCCGATCAGCCCGGCGTCTTCCACGTCCGGGTTGTGGCCCCCTTTGAGCTCCGGGTCAGGCGTATTATGGAGAAGGACAGCCTGGACTATGATGTGGCCGCCGGGGTCGTAAAGAGATTCGACCAGCAACGTCGAACTATGATTGAGGCCATCTATCATAAAGATCGGAGCGACTGGGGTCTCTACGATCTGGTGATCAATACGGCGCACATAGCCAACGATACGGCCGCCAATATGATCTTTGAGGCCGTGACCAAGCTCACGATACCCGAAGACTGGGAAGAAAAGAGAAAGAGATTCCGTGATCTCAGCCTGGCCAAGAGGGTCGAGTCCGCTATCAAGTTGAGGTTGCACACCGGGCCGTACCGCAATATCGAGGCAGATGCGAAAGGACCCGGCCAAATCATCTTGAAAGGCTTTGTCACGGATAAGAGGAGTCTTGATCTAGCCTTGGGAATCGCCGCCGGGTACCCCGGTGTTACGGAAGTGGAAAACCGTCTCAAGGAGACTACGTTGAGCTTTTGATCTGTTGCTGTCATGTTACATGCCCTAACACAAAATCCCTTTCAATCCCCCTTTGTCAAAGGGGGCAGGCTGGATTGAATAGGCTTTGCTGTGAACAATTTTGTGCTCTCTTTAGTCATTGTTTGCCGGCAGTCGATGTGAATTGTACATCGGCCTTGAAACAATTAACCCAAAAAGTCAAAGGAGGGACCTTGATGACAAAAGAAAGAAGTCTGAGGATTTTCGTGGTGTTGACACTGGTTGCATGTCTCTGTTTGCCTGTCACCCTTTTCGCCATGGACAAGCCGAATGGATTTCCCGAGAGACCCATCATAATGATCGTGCCTTACGGAGCAGGCGGGGGATCGGATCAGGTGTCCCGGGCCATGGCCACGGCTTTGGAGAGCGTGGTCGGCGTGCCCATCGAGGTGGTCAACAAGCCCGGGGGAAGTGGCGTTGCCGGCCTTTCCGATTTCTTCATGGCCAGGCCGGACGGCTACACCGTTACGGAGCACATAGACGACGCGGCCAGCCTTTACGCGTCGGGTATCATCAAGCAGGATCCGGCCAAAGAGTGGTATCCTGTCTGTATTGCCCAGATCGCATTCAGCCAGATCTATGTCCGTCCCAAAGACGACCGGTTCCCCAACTGGAAAGCCTTTGTGAAATACGCCAAGGCTAATCCGGGCAAGATCAAGATAGCCAATGTCGCCAATGTAGGATCCATGGAACGTGTGGTAACGGCCCTTCTTGAAAAGGACCAGGGCATCAAATTGACACAGGTCTCCTTTGACAAACCGGCTGAGCGTTACGGTTCTCTTGTGGGAGGGCATGTGGACGCCCTGTTTGAGCAGCCCGGTGATGTTCGGCCCTACGTAGAGTCCGGGGATATGAAGCCCATCCTCACCATTCTCGACGAGCGTCCAAGCGCCTTCTCAGATGTCCCCTGCCTCAAGGATGTGGGCGCCAAGTTCAAACCCCTGTTTCGTTGGCGGGGCTTCTTCATCAGAAAGAAGATCCCCATGGCTCGCCAGAAATATCTTGAATGGGCCTTCAAAAAGGCATGGCAGAGTGAGAGTTTTCAGAAATTCAACAAAAGGAAGTACATGAACCTGATTGACAGCTACCGGGGAATTGAAGGCGGAAAAGAGCTGGTATCGGAAACCGTCAAGATCTATAGCCAAATGGGAAGCCATAAGAAGTAATCGGAAATGTGTTTCACTCTCAGGGTCGCCTCTCAACCGAGGCAATTGACGGATCATAAAACCGATATTTCAGGAGTCCCGTTATGAAAAAACGAAGGTCCATTATCATCGAAATGGTCATATGGCTGGCCCTCTCCATCATTGCTTTCAGCCTGACTTTCAATTTTAGCGGTCACCTTGAAAACTACCGGTACGGCGCAGCCTCCTGGCCAAGGATAATCATCATTGCCTTAGCCCTCTTTGCTGTGATCGAAGCGATCCTCAGCTTGCTGGAGTTCCGGAGAAATGGGGGGACAAAGGCGGTTGTGATTACGAAGGCGGAGGCGTCGGATTCATCGGAAGGCATTTCAGGCTGGAAGGTCTACCTGAAAAGGCTGACCACATTCGGGATTCCCATAGTTTTTCTTTTGATGATGCCGCGGATGGGATACTATGTATGTGCGCCATTCTTTATAGCCGGTCTTATGTCTTTGCTGGGGGAGAGGCGACCCCTCCATCTCATCGTGACCTCGTTTCTGATCTATGCGGTCACGCTTTTTGTGTTTACGAAATTGCTCTTCGTCCCCTTGCCTGAAGGAACCTGGCCAGGGTTCAACGAGATCAGTAACTGGATACTGGTGCTGCTCACGTAATGCCGGTATCTTCCGGACAATAAAGGGTCTTCAAGGCCCATTTAACTTATAAACAATATACAAAATGCAGGGTGTGCCTCTCAGGGGCGTCATGCAGAAGAAAGGAGCACGGTAATGATTCACTTCCTTATTCACGAAAAGAGTGACACCGTGGGGGTCGCCACGGTGGATATCAAGTCGGGAGAGACGGCCAAAGGTCTTTTTATGGACACGCAGGAAAGCATCGATGTGAAAGCCCTGAAGGATATCCCCCTGGGCCACAAGATCGCACTGACTGATGCCGTTCCAGGCGACACAGTAATCAAATACGGCCACGATATCGGCAAGGTGGTGGCTGAGATCAAGGCTGGGGATCACGTTCACATTCACAATCTGAAGACGGAGAGGTGGTAAGATGAATATTCCAAAATTTATGGGTTATCGAAGAGAAAACGGAAAAGTGGGTATCAGAAACCATGTGATTATTCTGCCCCTGGACGATCTCTCCAATGCATCGAGTGAGGCTGTGGGCAATAACATCAAAGGGACCATGGCTTTGCCCCACCCCTACGGCCGACTTCAGTTTGGTGAAGACTTGGAGCTTTTTTTCAGGACCCTCATAGGGACGGGGGCAAATCCCAATGTGGCGGCCGTGGTGGTAATCGGGATTGAGCCTGAATGGACCAACAGAGTCGTTGAAGGGGTCGCCCAGACCGGGAAGCCGGTCGAGGGTTTCTCCATTGAGCGGTACGGAGACCTGAAGACCATCGAAAGGGCCTCATGGAAGGCCAAAGAATATCTTCAATGGGCCTCTGAGCTTCAGAGAACGGAGTGTTCCCTGGATGAGTTGTATGTCTCCACAAAATGTGGAGAATCTGACACCACATCGGGACTGGCCTCCAACCCTACGGTCGGCAATGTCTTTGACAAGCTGAACGAGATGGGCGCCACGACCTGCTTCGGGGAGACTTCGGAAATCACCGGCGCGGAACACGTCTGCAAGGAGCGGGCGGCCACCCCGGAAGTGGGTGAAGCGTTCATGGAGACATTCAATGCCTACGACGCCATTATCAAAAAGTTCAAGACGGACGATCTTTCAGGCTCCCAACCCACCAAAGGAAATATCCGCGGAGGTTTAACCACCATCGAGGAGAAAGCCTTTGGGAATCTCCAGAAGATTGGAAAGAAAGGCAAGTACGTGGGAGTCCTCAAACCGGCAGAGGCGCCAAGAGGGAAAGGCCTTTTTTACATGGACACGTCATCTGCTGCTGCCGAGGCGGTCACCCTCTGGGCCGCGTCGGGCGCAGTGGTTCACCTTTTCCCCACGGGTCAGGGAAATATCATCGGCAACCCCATCTTGCCGGTGATCAAACTGTCTGCCAATCCGTTGACCTGTGAGACCATGAGCGAGCACATCGATCTCAACGTATCGCCTATCCTAAAGGGTGAACTCACCCTGGATGAGGCCGGGGATCAGTTGGTCGATATGATGGTCCGAACCTGCAATGGTCGCCTTACGGCGGCAGAGGCCCTTGGGCACCGTGAGTTTGTGTTCACCAAACTCTATATCAGTGCCTAGTTTCCAATCAGAAATGACCCGTTTTCGCGATCTATGTGTCTTTCTACATGATGGCACCTGTGGCATATTGAACCTATGCCTCCTTGCGATCCTTTGATTTCCTTGAACTTGCGAAAATTTCTCGTTTCTGATGTGGACAATCATAGCCGGGTTGACCTGAATCACCGGTTTGGCGATTCAGGTCCAGGTTGATTTGATCTGTGGCCCTTCCCGAGAGATTTGTGGAAACCTTCAGGCCGGATTGAGACATAAAGGGAGGTGTCGGGTATATGGAGAAACTTCTCAAGAAGCTTGAATCAAACGGCATACGGCCATTCTACTTCCCCAGCCGGGAGGCTGCGAAGACGCATATCCTGGAGGTGATTCCCCATGATGCCACGGTGGGTGTCGGGGGGTCTGTAACCGTAAGGGAGATGGGGCTTCTGGATGCCCTCCGGGAGAGGGGGACCCGATACTTCGACCACTGGGCACCGGGGTTAAGTAGAGAGGAGATCATGGAGCTCAAGAGGAAGATGGTCGTGGCGGATTACTTCCTCACCTCAACCAATGGGCTGACAAGGAATGGAAAGCTCGTAAATATCGACAACACGGGGAACCGGGTGGCGGCCATGATCTTCGGCCCGAAGCATGTCATTGTGGTTGCCGGCGAGAACAAGATTGTTGATGACGTTCATGCCGCTATCCAGCGGATCAAGGAGAAGGTCGTCCCAAGAAATACATCGAGACGCGGGGACGATACCCCCTGTGCCAGGGGCAAACCATGTTCGGACTGCAACAGCCCGGACCGAATCTGCCGGGTGATCACCATTGTGGAGAAGAAAACCAAAGGGGTGGATTCATTCTCCGTGGTCATCGTGGGCGAACCCCTGGGTTACTGAGCTTAATCCATTGCTGGAAACTATCCACGGTTTTACGTCTCGGGTGTCAGGATGGATTTCACTGAAACCTAAACACTGAAAACGGATCTCAATTTTCAGAAAGTAATATTGGATCTATGGGGTGTATGTGGAAAAGCAAAAGACGTTAATCATTGGGGTCATCGGTGTGGACGCCCATGTGGTGGGCAACAAGATCATGGAGAACGTCCTGTGCCAGGCTGGATTCAAGGTGGTCAATCTCGGGACCTTTGTCACGCAGCAGGATTTCATCAAGGCGGCCATCGAGACCGGTGCCGATGCCATTCTCGTGGGCTCCATGTGCGGCCACGGTGAGCTGGAGTGCCAGGGGTTCAGGGAGGCCTGTATTGAGGCCGGAAGAGGAAATATCCATCTCGTTTTGGGCGGTAACCTGGTAGTGGGTAAGCAGGATTTCTCGAGCGTGAGTGAACGGTTTCACGAGATGGGGTTCGACAAGGTATACCCCCCGGGTGTCTCGCCCTATAAGGTGGCTGAGGACTTGAAAAAAGATCTGGGGGTTTCAGAACCATGAGCCCCGACCGGGAATATGGCCTTTTCATCGATTTCGGCAGCACCTTTACAAAGGTTGTGCTCGTGGACCTGACCCGTTTGCAGGTGGCAGGGAGGACACAGAGACGCTCCACCGTTGAGACGGACATTACCATCGCCCTGGATGCCGCCCTTGGGGATATCAGGGATCTGTTGGGCCGAGACGTCGCATACCGTTATAAACTGGCCACCTCCAGTGCCGCCGGCGGCCTCAAGATGGCCGCCATTGGACTCGTTCCGGAGTTGACGGTGGAAGCGGCCAAAAGAGCGGCCCTGGGAGCCGGCGCCAAGGTGGTGGGTGTCTATTCTTACCGCTTGACCCTGAGAGAGTTGCAGGAGATTGAAAACGCCTCTCTGGACCTCATCCTCCTTGCCGGAGGAACAGACGGTGGGGATCGGGAAACCATCATCAGTAATGCCGAAGGGCTCAGCCGTTTGAAGGGCCTCTCAACACCTATCATTGTCGCCGGCAACAAGGCAGCGGCCGACGAGGTCAGCGCCGTCCTCAAGTCAGGGGACAAAGAGCACGTGCTCACGGAAAACGTGATGCCCGAGATTGGTGTGCTCGATGTGGACAACGTGAGAGGCATGATTAGAGAGCTCTTTATCAGCAGGATCGTCGAGGCTAAAGGTCTGAAAAACGCCGAGGCGTTCATCGATGAGATCCTCATGCCGACGCCCACCGCTGTGTTGAGCGCGGCCAGACTCTTGGCCGAGGGGACGGATGGGGAGGAGGGCCTTGGTGAGTTAGTCATCGTGGACGTAGGGGGGGCCACGACGGATGTGCACTCCATCGCAAGAGGGGACCCCACGGAGCCGGGTCTTGTGAAAAAGGGGCTCCCGGAGCCCTATGTGAAGAGGACCGTGGAGGGGGACCTGGGGATGCGTTATAATGCCTCAACGATCGTGCAGGTTGCCGGGGAGGATCTCTTCATGGAACGGTTGGGGAATGAGAAGGTTGATCTTCATCAGAGCATCGAGAGATTTTCTATGGATCCCGGACTGTTACCCGAGTCGAAGAGGGAAATGGCGCTGGACATTCAACTGGCCAGCGCCGCAGTCCGCCTGTCCGTGGAAAGACATGCGGGACGGATCGAAACTACTTACGGGCCTATAGGTCCGGTCCACATACAGTATGGGAAAGATCTGCGGAAGGTGAAGACCGTTATAGGCGCCGGAGGTCCCATCATCTTCGGGCCAGCACCGGAGATCATTCTTCGGAATGCCTTGTTTTCAGAGGAGAACCCTTTTTCTCTTCGTCCCCAGAATCCGAGTTTTTTTCTGGATGAAAAATATCTTCTCTATGCTGTGGGCCTCTTGTCCGAGAAGGAGCCGCTCACGGCATTGAGGCTGGGCAAGAAGTATCTAAAAAAGCTCGGAGGCCGGAAGGTTTGAAGGCCGGTATCCGGTAAGATAAAGGGGAGGCAGAGCCCATTCAGTAGGGGACATGAATGATGGATATTAGAAACGTTCGATGGAGTGACGAAGAGTTTGAAAGAGAGAGGAAGAAGGTGCTCTCCCTCTGGCCCACGGGAAAGGACGTGGACCTTGATGAGGCGATCGAATACCACAAGGCTCTTCCTGATCACAAGAACTATGCCAAGGAGGTCCGCAGGGCCAAGGTCGCTGGGATGACCTTTTGTCAGCCACGGGGTGGCGTTGCCCTCATCGATGAACACATCAAGCTCTTGAAGACCCTTCAAGACGACGGGGGGGCCGAACTCCTGCCGACGACCACGGACACCTACACCAGAAACAGGAAGTTTGAGGAAGCCCAGGGGGGCATCGAGGAGAGCAGAAAGGCGGGAAGATCCATGCTCAACGGACTCCCCGTGGTGAACCACGGAGTCAAGGAGGTACGTAGGCTGGTGGAGGCCGTGGACAGACCCATTATGACCCTGTCCGGGACTCCCTATCCCCGCTTGACTGCCGAAATTACCCTGGCTGCAGGCTTTTCGGGCTTTCTAGGGGCCGGGATCTCTTATCCTGCCTCCTATATCAAGACTATGCTCATCAGTGAGGGTATCAGACAATATCAGTACCTAGATCGCCTCGTCTCCGTTTATGCCGAAAGGGGTGTGCTCATACACAGGGAGCAGCCCGGCTTTCTCACGGGCACACTGATTCCTCCCGGTGTGGGAATCGCCGTCGCCGTCCTGGAGATGCTTCTGGCAGCCGGTCAGGGAGTCCGGCACTACAGCGTCGGCCTGGGGCAAAACCTGGATTTGGTTCAGGACGTGGCGGCCTTGAAGGTGCTGGAGGAGGTGTGCCACCACTATCTGGATCAATTCGAGATCCGGGACATGTTCCTTTCCATAGCCACCCACCAGTGGATGCAGGCCTTTCCGACCGACGAGGCACGCGCCTGTTCGGTGATCGTCATAGGCGGAGTCATTGCGGCCCTGGCTGGGGCCACCCAGGTCATCACCAAGACGACCCATGAGGCCACCGGCATCCCCACTAGAGAGGCCAATGCAGCGGGTATCAAGGCCACCAAGATGGCCATTCAGATCACGCGTGGCCGGCGGCTGGCTCAAGATGCAGAGATGAAGCAGGAGATGGAGATCATCCGGAAAGAGGCCTGTCAGATCGTGGACAAGGCCCTGGATATGGGAGACGGCGATGTGGCCGTAGGAGCTGTTCGCGCCATTGAGGCGGGGACTCTGGACGTTCCCTGGTCTCCGAACCAGAGCGTGAAGGGGGCTATCATACCGGTGAGAGATGCAGCCGGAGCCGTCCGATACCTTCATACGGGAGATCTACCTTTTGACCGAGAAGTGAAGCAGTACAACGAAGAGAAATTGAAAACGCGAGAAGAGAAGGAGTGTCGGGCCTGCGACTACGATACCGCCATAGCCGACATCACGGAACTCTGCAACGTCTGCTGAACATATATATATGGCCAATATCAACGGGTTATTGTCCAACGGAAGTTCAATACGGGTGATTCTTGGAGAGTTGGAGCCTCTATACCTTGGCCTGGGTCTCATTGGCCCTTGCCGCAGGGGGGTTCACCAAAGGCGTCGTTGGCATCGGCCTTCCCCTGACTGCCATATCCATTATGGCTCCCGTCATGGATGCCCGGATGGCCGTGGCCCTGGTTACCATTCCTATACTGACAACCAACCTCTGGCAGGCATTCCATGGTGGTCGCATCTGCCGCAGCCTGAAAAGGTTTTGGCCTCTAGTTATCTGCCTTCCCATGGGCGTGATTCTGGGTGTCAAGACCTTGAGCACGGGCGATAAAGAGCAGATGAGAATCGTGCTCGGTATCTGCATTGTGGTTTTTGTCCTTTTCACCCAGTTTACGCCCGATTTGCGACTTTCCCATCGAATGGAGACCTTTCTTCGTCCGGTGGTAGGCTTTGGGGCCGGATTCATCGGTGGTCTGTCGAGCTTTTTCGGTCCACTCATCACCATCTTCCTGATTTCCCTTAACCTTCGGAAGGAGGAGTTCATCGCCATCCTCGGCGTCAGCTTTTTTGCGGGTATTGTCCCGATGATTATCTTTCTTGTGATGTTTCAGGTCATTAGGCCGCTCGACCTGCTCTTATCTGCGTCCGCAACTCTGCCATCGGCGGTGGGTCTGATTTTAGGGCAGCGTCTCCGCAATCATATCCCGGAAAAGGGCTTTCGCCGTATTCTCCTTTTTGTCTTTGTCCTGAGCGGTATTAATCTCATTCGCCAGGGATTTTCATAGACGAGTGCTCATCCGGGAATGAGATAATCCGAATTCGCGCTTTCAGCAATCAGCGTTCAGGGCCCGCAGTATCATCGGCCCTAAAAGTACCGTGAATCCCATAGGGCCAAATCCCGCGCCATTTCCAACCTTACTCTCAGCGTTGCGGTTTCGTTCTATATGGCTGTCATGCACTGAAGCCTATACTCATTCCCCCATCTACGTAGATAACCTGGCCGGTGATGAAATTCGATTCGTCTGAGGCGAGGAAAAGCACGAGCGGCGCCACATCTTCCGGTTGTCCGACCCGACCCAAAGGGATTCTGCTTACACGTTCCTGCTGAAACTCTTCAGAAAATGATTGAGTCATATCAGTTTCAATCCAACCAGGTGCGATGGCATTGACAAATATGTTGTAGGGCGCTACTTCCAGAGCCATACTTCGTGTAAAGCCATTGATCCCGGATTTGGCGGCGGCGTAATCTGTGTGAGAAACCAGACCAAGGGCAGCCCTGGATGAGATATTTATGATCTTCCCATATTTTTTCTTGATCATATATTGGAGTGCAAAATGACAGCAGTTGAATGTTCCGCCCAGGTGAACGTTTAAGACTTCATCCCAACTCCGCTTTCTCATTTCATGTATCAGGCCACCCCTCATCAAGCCAGCGTTATTGACCAGAATATCCAACCCTCCAAACCTGCTCACGGCGTTTTTTATCATGGCCTCCACTTCAGATTGACTGGTCACATCTGCCTTCATGAAGGTGACTTCGTATCCCAGATCCTTAAGTTCGTGCGTGGTCTTCATGCCGTGGATTTCGTCTACATCATTAATAATGACTTTGGCCCCTTCAGAAACCAGGGTCTTTGCAAATGCTTTCCCCAGCCCCCGACCCGATCCTGTTATCAAGGCCACCCTGTCTTTTATTTTCATAGTTTCTGCTACTTCCTTTCCAGAACAGTACAGATCCCCAGACCTCCCCCCCCGCAAATGGTCAGGAGTCCGTATCGGACTTTCTCTCTTATCATCTCATGGATGAGCGTTACGAGTCTTATGGATCCTGTCGCGCCGATAGGATGTCCCAGGGAGATTCCAGAGCCATTGACATTTACCTTTTTGTCCAGATCTTCTTCCCCGATACCCATTAATTTGGCATCTGCCAGCGCCTGCGCGGCAAAGGCCTCTTGTATCTCTATAAGATCGATCTGATCCATGTTTAGAGAGGCCTTCTTAAGTGCCCTATTTACAGCCGCCGGTACTGCGGGATAAGTCAAGGTGGGATCGGCTGCGGCAACGGCAAATGACCTGACATAGACCATCGGCTCCACACCACGTTGTCTGGCATTCTCAGGGGTTGTCAACACCAGTGCCCCGGCACCGTCATTTTCACTGGAAGAGTTGCCCGCTGTGCAAATTCCGTCCTCGTAAACAGCCCTGAGTTTTGCCAGTTTCTCCAAGGTGGTGTCACGCCGTGGTGTTTCGTCAGTGTCCAGCAAGACCTTCTCCTTTCTTTGTATTACCTCCACCGGCACAATTTCCGCCTTAAATTTTCCCGAATCAATGGCGGCAATGGCCCGTTGGTGGGAGCGGAACGCCCATCTGTCAGCCTCAGCCCTGCTTATCCCCTCGTTTTTCGCCGCCGTTTCCGCCCAGGTCATCATTGAATTTAGCTCGCCAAACCTCTCTATGGGCTGGTGCCTCGGTCTGCCGCGCTGAATCCTGTCATAAAAGGGGAGACCCCAGAGCGCAAGGCTCCCGTGCTGTCGAGGGGAAAACCCCCATTTTGGGTCAACCCTCCCGCCCACTCCCCATTTGAGCAACTCACCGGGGATGTAGAATTCGGCGCGACTCATGCTCTCGACCCCACCGGCAACGATCGACTCTGCATCGCCTTCCTTTATTTGCAGGGTTGCGGACCATACGGATTGGAGCCCGGAACAGCAACGCCTATCCAGGGTGAAACCGGGGACTTCAACGGGCCACCCGGCCTCAAGAAGGGCTAGCCGCGCGGTATTGGGGCATTCTCCGTTTGGAAACGATTGCCCCATTATCACCTCATCAACTGCTTCCGGCTTGAGATTGGCCCTTCTGATCGCTTCATTGAGGACAATTGCACCAAGCCTTTCCACCGGGACATCTCTAAGCATGCCGCAATATGCGCCGATGGGCGTTCGAACGGCACTGACGATTACTACATCTTGCATGGTTTCCTCCTCAAATAACTTTAAAGGGTTATTGTTTTTCCTTCTCGGGGGTCAGGTTGTTTCGACGTATGAACGATGAGTGTTCAGAGAGCACTTTTCTTAAGACTCAGGGAAAATCCTTCTTTTTGGACGTAAACACGGGTGGCGCCTTTCTGCTTTGTCAATTCATGAATCAGAGCCATAACCGGTTTATCTCCCCTTGGGTAGTCCTTTTTTATGCGGCCGGCGGAAATGGTCGCCTCCACGTGCTCCTCCGGGAACAGAACCCGGAGCAATAGCTCGTCATCGGATATTCCCGGACGTCCAACCTCTTTCCTCAAATCCTCAATGGAAGGCTGGGGTTGTTCCCAGTCGAGGAGGCCTTTCGCTTCTGGCAGACCCGTGATCTTATCCAGCACGTTTTGATCAACGGGAGCGGGCGTTTTTCCGTAATGCCCCAGTACATATCTGATGGCCTCCTCCGTGGCTACTTTATACCTCTCTCCTAAGAGGACGTTCAACACGCCCTGGGTACCGACCAGTTGCGAGAACGGTGTAATCATAACGGGATAACCCCATTCCTCACGTATCACACTAATCTCTTCCAGGACTTCTTCCAGTCTGTGTCCCATCCCTCTTTCTGAAAGCATAAATTCAAGGTTGGAGATCATACCGCCGGGTACCTGATGAATGTAT
>Ga0307423_1001831_pt1 | contig 12509 bp, 10 predicted proteins | sample SalMarWE160310MG_FD_202154 | JGI IMG/M metagenome (GOLD analysis project Ga0307423, IMG submission 202154) | Salt marsh sediment microbial communities from the Plum Island Ecosystem LTER, Massachusetts, United States - WE1603-10 | ecosystem: Environmental > Aquatic > Marine > Intertidal zone >...
CAACAGGAGACCTGCTTCAGTCTACAGGGACTTCCCCCATTTTCCCCTAAACAAACGAATCCACCCATTTCACTTAGTAATCTCGATAATCCATTGAAGTCAAATCAGTTGCGGGATTCACCAATCAACTTTCGGGGAAACTCCTGGGGTCAGGGGAGCAGGATGGGATCATCTACAGACCCATGATGGCCCTGGCAATCTCCAGGTATATCAGGAGGGCTACCACGTCAAGAACGCTGGCGATGAAGGGGCCGGAGACCACGGCCGGATCCAGCTTGAGCTTCTTGAAAACCAACGGAAGCACCGCGCCGAGAACCGTCGCAAAGGTCACGACGAAGACCATGGCCAGCCCGACCGTAAGAGCCAGCCTGACATTGTTTTCAAGCAGGTAGCCACGCATGGCGCCCACAATGGCTACAACGACTCCTATCGTGAGCCCGACCACGATCTCCTTCCAGAAGATCCTGAGCGAGTCCGACAGAAACACCTCCCCGGTGGCCAGGCCCCTGATTATAACCGTGGACGCCTGCGTACCCGCATTGCCCCCTGAGGCGTTTATCACCGGAATGAAAATGGCCAGGGCGAACACACTGGTTATCATGGCTTCATACCTGTGGATTATCATCCCCGATATGAAACCCACCGCCGCCAGGAGAATCAGCCACACAACCCTCTGGCGCGCAAGCAGGAACGGGTTGGTCGGCAGGTACCTCAAGTGTTCTCCCGCCGCGCCATAGTGGTACATGTCCTCGGTGGCCTCCTCCTCCAGGACATCTACCGCATCATCATGGGTGACGATTCCCACAAGCCGCCCGACATCGTCCACGATCGGAACAGCAAGAAGATCGTAATCCTTAACGACCTTCGCCACATCCTCGACGTCCTCGGTTGCCAGGACATGCTTGACGTCGCTTTTCATCACATCCTTGACCAGCGCGTGGCTGGAGGAGATGAAGAGGTTCTTGAGCGATACGAATCCCACGAGTTTCCTGGATTCGTCGATGACATATATGTAGTATATGGTCTCCTTGTCGGGAGCCGTGCGCCTGAGCTCGGAAACCGTCTCGGCGACCGTGAGATCGGCCTTCACAGCGGCATATTCCGTCGTCATCACCGCACCGGCTGTACCCTCGTCATATTTGACAAGCCGGGCGACCTCGTTGCGCTCCGCCTGCGCGATAAGGGGCAGAACCCGCTCGGCCTCTTCCTCGGGAAGAGCCTTGATGAGGTCGACGCGCTCATCCGAGTCCATGGCTTCCATCAGCCTGGCCCCGTCACGGCGCGGCATCACCCCGAGCACTTCGACCTGCTGTTCGGTTTCAAGCTTCTGGAAGGCCTCGATGCCGTTCGGCAGGCCGAGAGCAAGCACTATGCGGGCGATCTCTCTGGATTCGAGTCCGCTTATGAACTCGGCTATGTCATAGGGATGCTGCCCCTCCAGGAAGTTCCTGATTTCCTCAGAGGTACCATCCTGAAGCAGCGTTTCCAGCTCGGGCTTGATGACGGAAGGATCTTCCAACTTCGACCTCCGGACCTATCTCACTCCACAGGCTCGAATCTGATTATGTCGAGCCCGGCGCCCTGTCCGCTCACCTGCATGATCTTGAAGGTGCACTCACCCTTATTGAGTTCGATCGAGCTGCTCCCGGCAGCGTCGGATATGAGACGGCCTCAGCCTACCCCATTCCCCTGGTTAAGCGTGAATGCCGGTTCCTGCTCTCCGCCACAGTCCCCGGAGGTGATCTTCACGACGATAACGCTGTCCGCGAGCGCCTGGTAACGGATGGTGACATCATAGAGACCGGTCTGCGGAACCGAGAGCGCGAGATCGATCCACTCGCCTTCCATGTCCAGACCGGTAACCACATACCGTCCGCTGGCCCCTGAGCAAAATGCCAGCCCGATGTCGTCACCACCGATATTGTGACTCACCGTATAACTCTCGGCCTCCACGTTGAAAGCCTCAGGATGGACGGGCGGATTCGACGCCTTGTCGCTTCCGCAGGAGAAGCCTGCAAGCACGCAGAGGCCCACCAGGATCCAGCCTGTCCTTGTAAGCTGCATTGTCACGATACCTCCCTGTTCACTTCGCCCCCTGCACGTCAGAGGCATTGATCCACAAGCGATGTCCATATTCGACAGACCGGGCTCAGTGTTTCCGCCAGACCAGGTCGATTCTCCCGACGCGGTCCTCTACGGCCTTCAGGATGTCCCAGTTGGCGATCTTCTCCGCGATCGCCTGAATGTCCGGCCAGAGCACCCTGTCTTCCCTGAGGGGCTTCACTACCTTGCGTATCTCCGCATAGGCCGGCTCGACCCCGGCTCCCGGCTTCTTGTCCAGGAAGTAAATGGCCTGGGCGGCCGACATCATCTCGATCGCAAGAACATTGGTGACGTTCCACACGATGTCCTTGAGCTTGCTGGCCGCGAGCGGCCCCATGCAGATGTGGTCCTCCTGGTCGGCGGCCATGCTGAAATTGTCCACGATGGCCGGGCTGGCCAGGAGTTTGTTCTCCGAGCACAGGGCGGCCGCCGTGTACTGCGCCACCATCAGGCCGGAGTTCAGGCCCTCGCCCTTGACCAGGAACGCGGGGAGCCCGAGATTGAGGCTGGGATTCATCAGGCGGTTTATGTGGCGCTCGCTCAAGCCACCCACCTCGCTCATCGCGATCGCCAGGAGATCCAGGGCCATCGCGACGGGCTGGCCGTGAAAATTGCCGCACGGGACCTGGGCCCGGTCCTCGGGGAAGAAAAGCGGATTGTCGATCACCGAGTTCATCTCGGTCTCTATCTGTCCGCGCGCATACTCCAGGGCATCGACCGATGGACCGAAGATCTGGGGGATGCAACGAAGACTGTAAGCGTCCTGCACCTTCTTGCTCATCTTGCCGGCGAGCCTGCTTCCCTTGAGGAGCTTCCTCATGTTCCGGGCCACGGCATTCTGACCATTGTAGGGCCTCACCGCATGAACCCGCTTATCATAACCTGTCAGCGGTGTGCGCAGCGCGTCGGCTGACATCGCGCTCGCTATGATCGCGGTCTTCATCAGCCGTATCGAATCATGCAGTCTCAAGGCTCCGCATGAAGTGAACATCTGTGTGCCGTTGATCAGGCCCAGGCCCTCCTTGTAATGCAGCCTGACAGGCTTTATCTTCGCCTTCTCAAGCGCCTTGCCGCCGCTTATGATCTTGCCCTTGTGGAAGGCCCTCCCCTCGCCCATCACGACCTCGGCCATCTGTGAGAGCGGAGAAAGATCGCCGCTGGTCCCGACCGATCCCTTCTGGTTTATGGCGGGATACACGTCGCGGTTGATCATCTTTATCAGAGTCTCCAGCGTGCTCAGCCTGACCGCGGAATAACCCTTGGCGAGGACATTGGCCCTCAGGAGCATCGCGCCCCGCACTTCGTCTTCATCGAAGAAATCGCCGACGCCGGCCGAATGGCTGTAAATGATCCGCTTCTGCAGTTCCCTGCTCACGTTTACGGGTACGTGCACCCTGGCGAGCTCACCTATGCCGGTGGTCACTCCGTATATGAGATGGCCTTCGGCGACGAGGTCCTCCACCGTCGTCCTGCATTTCATGACAGCCTTGCGGGCCTTCTCGGACAGCTTCACCCTGGCGCGGTTCCTGCCGACCTCATGCACGTCTTCGATCCTGAGGCCGTCTCCTTTGATCTGAATCTTCACGGTCTTCCTCCATCTGAATCGGTTGATTGTCTTCTAACTCACCCGAATTTACCAAATAGGGCTCCGACAAGCAATAGCACTCGGGAAACCTCAAAAAGGGGACAGCGCCCTTTCGGTCCCACGAAGATGACGCTGTCCCTCGCTTTGGTAATTCCGTTGACAGTCCGCCGCCTTTTGTCGAGATTAGACCTTAAGATCCACACTGATAGGAATCGGCAAGACTAATGAAAATGGAAAGAAAGGTCTTCGAAGACCACAGGAAGGGCGGATACGCCGAGGTGTGGCACGTGGCCTACCCGGCGGTCCTGACCATGTTCAGCCAGACCATTATGAGCTTCACCGATGCCATAATGGTCGGGCGGCTGGGGGCGGCCGAGCTGGCTGGAGTGGGTTTCGCCGGTACCATGGTCTGGGGCCTTTATTCCTTCTTCAACGGCATGGTCTACGGGGTCAACACCTTCGTCGCCCAGGACTACGGGGCCAAGCGCTATCGCAACATAGGCACCATGACCTGGCAGGGCTTCTACATCGCGCTGGCCTCGGGTGCCATCCTGTTTGTCCTCAGCCAGTTCAGTACGGACATCTTCCGGTTTGTCGGTCCCGAAGAAAGCGTCCAGCAGGTGGGCTCGGTGTATCTGGGCCTGAGAATGCGCGGCGGGGTCTTCATGATCATGTGGATGTGCTACTCGGCCTTCTTGAGGGGCCTGGGAGACACAAGAACTCCGCTCAAGATCACTCTGGTAGCCAACGTGATAAACATCGCCGGGGACTATGTCCTGATATTCGGCAAGTTCGGATTCCCCAGGCTCGAGACCCAGGGAGCAGCCGTCGCCACGGTATTCGCAAACGGTGTCGGCGCCGCGCTCTTCTTCGCCGTGTTCATAGCCCACAGGAATGCCGTCCTCTACGGCATACGGTCCGAATGGAGATTCAGGCTGGATGCCATGAAGCGGCTGGCCCGAGTGGGCCTGCCGATGGGCGTGCAGTGGATGCTGGACATGGGCAGTTTCATAGTCTTCTCGGGCCTGATCGCCAGGATGGGAGTCGCCCAGCTCGCGGGCCACGAGGCGGCCTTGAGACTGATGCACGTCTCATTCATGCCGGTCTTCGGGCTTTCGATCGCCTCAACCACGCTTGTGGGCCAGTATATCGGGGCGAAGGAAATGCCCTATGCGATCAGGAGCGGCAAGTCCTCGTTGAGGATGGGCTTCCTCTATACCCTCTTCATAGGAACAGTGTTCATGGTCTTCCCCGACAGGCTGGTCGCCCTGATCAACTCCGATCCCGACGTGGTGAGACTCGGAAGCAGCATAGTCAGGCTGGCCGCGATATTTCAGCTCGCCGATGGCCTCGGTATCGTCAGTAATGGGTGCCTGCGGGGTGCCGGCGATACCCGCTGGCCCATGTTCATCGGCATAGGGTACGCGTGGTTACTGTTCCTTCCCCTGGCCTATATCGGGGGATTCGTCCTGAAGGGTGGGGCTGTGGGCGCCTGGGCCGGGGCTACCCTTTACATAATGACCCTGGGACTCACCTTCTTCTTCCGTTTCCGAAGCAACAAGTGGCAGTCCATTAAGATATAGAAACGAGTGTGACGATAGTCTATGATGTCCCAGGACTCCTCGACATCCGGACATATTGACATGTGAGTCTGTTGACGCCCGGGCGCATTCCCGGGGTTTCCGACGAGGACTTATGCCTGAAACCGTGCCGGCCGGCATACTATTCATCGCTCACGATACGGGCCTCATTGGAGGCGCGGAACGCCAGCTCCTGGAGCTCTTCAGGGGCCTGGACAGGGAGCGTTTCTCTCCGCATCTCATCTGCCTGGAGAAAGGCGGCCAGGTCGCCGAGCGAGCCGGGGAGCTCGATGTTCCCGTCAGTCACGTCACCCGCAAGTGGCGTTGGGACCTGGGGGTGATCACGGGGATCAACAGGTTCATCGGCGCCAACTCCATCCGGATAGTCCATGCTTACCTGGGCCTTCCCGGTTTCTACGGGGCCACGGCCGGCAAGCTTGCCGGATCAAAAGTGATAACCACAATAAGAATAGCCGGCCCGCGAGGGCGTCCGAGCGACATCACCGAACGCTTCGCCTTCCTGATCTCGGACCGGATCATCTCCAATTCAAGGGCGGGGGCCGACTACTACTTCCGGCGTTTTCCTGGAAGAGGCAAGACCGAGATCATCTACAATGGATATGATATGTCCGATTTCCAGGGCCGCGGCGCACGGTCCCGGCACGACCTGGGCCTTCCGTCCGAAGGACTGATAATCGGGCATGTCGCCAACCTGAGCTACCTGAAGGACTATCCGACCTTCCTGAAGGCCCTGGCCGCCGTGTTCCCGGAGGTGCCGGACAGCCACGCAGTGATCGTCGGGGACGGGGACAGGCGGGCCGATTATGAGGCTATCGCGGAATCCCTGGGCATACGCGAGCGGACCCACTTTCTCGGCCACCGCCGGGACGTGCTCGACCTGGTGAGTCACTTCGACATAGGTGTGCTTGCTTCACATCCCGAGTATGGAGAGGGGCTCTCAAACAGCATCGCCGAGTACATGGGCTTCGGCAAGCCCGTGATCGCCACCGACATAGGCGGAAACCCGGAGCTGGTCGATGAAGGCGTGACCGGCCTGCTCTGCCCGGCCGGCGATCCGGAGGCCATGGCCGAGAAGCTGCTGGTCCTCTTGAGGGACGAGGTCCTGAGAAATACCATGGGTGAACGCGGAAACGAGTTCTTCCTGGCCAACCTCACCCTAGAGCGAATGGTGAACGAGACCGAGCGAGTGTACGAGGATCTCCTGCGAGGATAGCCATGGCCGAGCAATCCGACATCACAGGACAGCCCGAAGCACCTCAGTCCAACATGGGGCTTATTGTCAAGAATGCCGGGATAGACAGCGTCGGCAACGCCTTCAGCATCATGATCATGTTCGCGACCAGCGTGGTCATCACCAGGACCATCGGGGCCGACCTCTTTGGCAAGTACTCGCTTTCCAAGAGCATATTTCAGGTACTCACTGTTCTCGCGGTTTTCGGTCTCAATACCGGCGTGGTCAAGCTGACCTCGAAGTACAATGCCCTCGGCGAGAGGAGTTCAGTCAAAGGCACGCTCTTGAGCGGCATGGCCATATCTTTTGGCCTCTCGGCAGCCATCGTCCTGGCGATCTTCGTGCTGGCCCCATTCCTTGCGCACCGGGTCTTCGATGACGTCGAAGGCATCGACCTGGTCCTGAGGGTTCACTTCCTGGGCCTTCCCTTTTTCGCCCTGATGATGATCGCAAATGGCTACACCCAGGGGCTGAAGACACTCAAGTACAGCGCAATGGTGGAGCTGATCGCAAGGCCCACGATACGTCTTGTGATAATCCTGAGTCTCTTCCTGGTCGGCCTGAGACTCTTCGCCGTGGTTTTCGGAAGCGTCATCTCCTTCATCCTGGCGGCACTTCTCGCCTTCTATTTCGCGGGGAAGGTCTCTCCCTTCGACTTCGGCAAGGTCAAGGCCAGGATGGTGAACCGCGAGATCTTCTTCTACTCTCTGCCGCTTGTCCTGGCCCGTTTCATGAATGTCACGATCGCGCGGTCGAATACCATTCTGGTGGGCCTCTTCAAGGACTCCACCAGCACCGGCCTCTTCGGTGCCGCCATAATGCTCTCGCCTTTCATATCAATGAGCCTCACCTCATTCAGCAAGATCTTCGCGCCTGTGATTTCGGAGCTCTGGGAAAAACGTGACCTCTTCGAATTCGAGAGGACTTTCAAGACCGTTTCCAAGTGGATATTCAGCCTGAGCTATCCGGTGTTCCTCATAGTCATGCTTTTCTCCCCGTCGCTCCTCCGGGTATTCGGATCCGACTTTGTCAGGGCGTCGGCCACTCTGCGGCTTCTTGCTTTGGGTCAGATGGCCAATGCGGCCGTCGGTCCTGCGGGGTTCATGCTGTCAATGACGGGAAGACAGAAGCTCAACATGGTCAATGCGATCGTGCTCGCAGCTACCAACATAGCCCTGAGTGTCATATTGATTCCCCGGTACGGGATAGCCGGGGCGGCACTGGCCACGACAATCGCCCTCGGCCTGATCAACCTGGCAAGGGTGATTGAAGTGAAGGCCCTCTATGGCTTCACGCCTTTCAGACGTGACCTTCACAAGCCGCTGATCTCAGGAGCCGTCGCATTGTTGATCTTCTACCTGCTGAAGTCCCTCCTTGGATGGGAGGATGTCGCGCGAACCCTGGTGCTCTGTGCAGCTTTCCTAATCGTCTATATTGTGTTACTATTCCTGTTCGGACTCGGAGAGGAGAAGCAGATTCTCCTTGAGATCCTGAGGCAGAGGCGGAGGAAATGAGCACACCTAAAATGAGCACACCCAAGGTATTTCTCCTAGGAATCGACGGGGCCACCTGGAAGGTCCTCGACAGGATGATCGCCCTGGGACTGATGCCCAATACGGAGAAGCTCATGCGTGAGGGCACAAGGGGCATACTCAATTCCACCATCCCCTATCTTACCCCGGTCGCCTGGTCAAGCATGCTGACGGGGGTCAAACCCTCAAAGCACGGGATCTTCGGATACAATGTGATGGAAAACCGCGAGGGAATGATAATCGGGCTGCTTGCCAACCGGAGCAAGATCAAGGCCCCAACCGTCTATGATATGTACCACCAGCTGGCCAAGAAGATCATATCGCTCAACATGCCCATGAGCTATCCTCCGAGTCCCGATGACGGAATAGTGATAACCGGGCTTATGACTCCTTCGCGCGAGAGCACTTATTTCTATCCCGGCGACCTTATCGATGAGCTCGCCGCCCAGGGAATCGATTACAAAATCGACATAACCATCGCCCGTGAGGAGGAAGGTGAGCTCGAAGAGAGGATACGCCTCTATCTTGCGGACGGGGCCAGGCGTTTCTTCGAAGACCTTCGCCACGTGACTGAGGAGAGAGAGAAGGCGGTTCACTATCTCTTGGGCAGCAAGGAGTGGGACCTCTTCCAGATCAACTTCGTCAGCATGGACAGGATCCAGCACTATCTCTGGAATCACATCTGGGAGGACGGCCCCGACTCGGTGACGCTTGAGCGTATCAAGGAGCACTTCGCATACCTGGACGAGGTGATCGGGAAGATATATGACAGGGTCAAAGATGATGCCATCCTGGTCATGTGCTCGGACCACGGCTTCGGTGACTACAAGGGCAACTTCTACCCGGCTGTCTGGCTCAAGCAGAACGGCTACTACACCGAGATGGGCGGCGCGCTGACCCCCGGCCTGATCATCAAGAGGATCTTGAAGACCCTGCGCCTGAGTAAGCTGCTGCTGCGCTTCCTGGAACGATCCGGCAAGACTGTGGCCAAGAAACTGATCTATGTCGGCACCTCCAATGTCTCCTGGAAAGAGACCAGGGCTTATGTCTATTCGACTGCAGGAATCAGAATCAATGTCAAGGGCAGGGACCAGTTCGGCATCGTGGAACCCGGGGAGGAGTTCGAGACCCTGAGAGAAGAGATAAGACAGAAGATGCTCGCGATCACCGACGCGGACGGGCGGAAGATAATGAAAGGCGTTTACACTGCCGAGGAGCTCTACGGGGACGCTTGCTCTGACGAGTCGCCGGATCTCTTCTTTGAGTTCAAGGATGAGACGTTCTACACGACTTACTACGCCATAACCGACTCGCCCGTTTTCCTCGACGCGCGTTACACCTGGAGACAGGGCGATCACCGTCAGGATGGCGTGGTCCTGCTTGCCGGCGACGGTATCGTCCCCGGCAAGAGAATCACCGCCGACATAGAGGACATCCTCCCGACTATTCTCTTCATCCAGGACCTGCCGCTCGGCGATAACTTCGATGGCAGGATTATGAAGGATGCTTTCACAGATGAGTTCATCAGGAAGAGAAAGGCACGGGACAAGCGGTTTTTCGAGCGCGGTGAAGTCGAGGCCTCGGAGGAGGATAAGGGCGACGAGGTGATCGACCGCCTCAAGGGGCTGGGCTACATATAGGAGTGAGACCATGCAGACTCTCTACCGCAATACCCAGATGGGCTGGGCGGTCATCATCCCCGTGGAGATCATCGCCCTCTTTTGCCTTTACCTTGCTCTGGCAAAGGGAGTGCTGCAGGCGGGCTTTCTCTTCTTCCTCCTGCTAATCCTCTCCTATCTCTTCTACAGCCTGACCGTGACCGGTACCGCCGACACGCTCGAGATCAGGTTCGGGGTCGGACTGATCCGGAAGAAGTTCAAGCTCGGCGAGGTCATGACCGCACAGCCCCACAGGACCGCCTGGTGGGACGGCTGGGGGATTCACTACACGACACAAGGTCTTCTCTTCAATGTCTCGGGCTTCGATGCCGTGAAGCTGACCATGACCAATGGCAGGCGCTACATCATAGGCACCAACGATCCCGGCGCCCTCCTCCTCTTCATCCAGTCCCACCGAAAATAGGGGACAGCGCCCTTTTCCAGAATCGCTGCTGCAGTCTTGCGAATATTCTCCCTTGAAGTGACTCGCCGAGTGGCTTAGCCTGTATGGTGAGAGTGTCGGCCGCCGCCCTCGTGTTCTTTGTTTCCCCCCGAGTAATGTCTCCAAGGGAGAAGATCATATGCCCAGACGTGCGCGAATTGTGATCCCCGGCCTCCCCCATCACATAACCCAGCGAGGAAACAAACGGGGACAGGTATTCCGCGAACCAGAGGACTATGCAACATGCTGCAGGTTGACCAATAGATACTCAAAGATGAGGAGCGAACCTGCAAAAGGGGCGCTATCCCCTTTATGCCCCTTTACGCGAGGAGTTGCCAGGCTTTGTTGAAGAAGGCCCGGCGCATGAAGAAGGACGCCACCAGAATCGAAATGGTGGTGCTCGCCGCCAGCATGTACATCACTATCAGCTGGATCTTGGCGGCCTCCATCGGTTCGGCCCCGGCAAGCATCATTCCCGTCATGGCTCCCGGCAGGTGAACCAGCCCTATCACCTTCATGTTGTTCATCAGCGGAAGCAGCGAGGCCTTCACCGTCCTCTTCATCAGGGCATCCATTGCGGCCGCGGGACACGCCCCGAGGCACAGGGCCGCCTCGATCTGCCCCCTCTTGTCTTTCATCTCTGAGGAGACCCTGTCCAGGCCCAGGGCAACCGCATTCATCGAGTTGCCTATCATCATGCCGCCCAGCGGAATCACATACATCGGGGTCGTATCCATGATCCTCAGCGCCAGCATCAGGCCGACTGTGCACGCCACTCCGGCGAGGATCGAGGCGAAAGCGATCCCGAAGGCACCCCTTACGTTCTTGACCCTCCCCCTGGCGGTGAAAGAGGCGACCGTCACCATGGCCAGCAGCAGCAGCATCTGATAGGGAAGTTTCTCAAGATCGAACACGAACTTGATCACATAGCCGACCGCCATAAGCTGGACAAAGGTCCGGAGCGAACTTACAAAGAGCTCCTTCCCGACCCCGAGCCTGCGGATCTCCACAATCGCTATTGCTATGCCCACCAGGGCCGTCGATGCGATCAATCTGCTCATCTGAGTTCACCTTTCGCGAAGCGCAGGGTCCTGGAGTCCCTGGGATGGGCGAGAATGTCGCCCATCGTTCCCTCCTCCACCACCTGCCCTTCGATAAGGACGAAGGCGCTGTCACCCACGCGGCGGGCCTGTTCCACATTGTGGGTTACGAAAACGCATGTGAGGCCCAGCTCTCGGGACAGGTGCTTCACGAGCTCTTCTATCTGAAGCGTCGAGGTGGGATCGAGGTTCGCGGTCGGTTCATCAAGAAGCAGCACTTTCGGGCCGACCGCGACCGCCCGCCCGATGATTACCTTCTGGGCCTGACCGCCTGAGAGGGTGGTGACATCCCTGCCGCTCGCATCCGGATCCAATCCCACCAGGTCGAGGATCTCTCGCGGATCCACGGCCATGCCGTGCAGGCCGGGACCGAAGAGGATATTGTCCTTCACCGTCCCCTCAAAGAGCTCCTGGCGTTGAAAGACCATTCCCACTTCCCTCCGCAGGGTCTGAATGTCGAAAGAGACTATCGGCTGATCATTGTAGTAGATGTTGCCGGCGTTGGGTTCATCGAGACGGTTAAGAAGCCTGAGGAGGGATGTCTTGCCGGACCCGCTGGGCCCAAGCAATGTGGTAATGCCACCGGAGGATATGCTGAGATCCAGGGATTTGAATATGGTGGTACTCGACTTGATAAGTTCGACGCCTTCGAGCCGGAATACCTTCATGCTTGCACCGCCGCGACAGAATCCATCCGGTATGCTATTCAGGCAGAAGTGATGCCAGATCCTTGCTCCTCAGGCCCTTGAGAATCTCATCACGGACTTTGAAATACGCCTCTTTGCGGTCTTCGGCGACAGGATCGCCCTTGGGGTAGTCCATCTTCAGCGGGTTTACGTATGACCCGAATTTCTTCACGCGAAAATCAAGATGCGGGCCTGTCGCAAGCCCGGTCGCTCCCACATACCCTATTACCTGGCCCTGAGTGACCCTGGCCCCGGTCTTCACGCCCCTGCCGTAACCCGAGAGATGCCCGTAGCAGGTCGTGTAGACATTATTGTGCCTGATCTCGACATACTTGCCGAAGCCGCCATTCCAGCCCGCACGCGTGACACGCCCGTCTCCTATCGAGACCACGGGTGTTCCGCGCGCAGCGGCATAGTCGATGCCGTGGTGGGGGCGATAAATCTTGAGAATCGGGTGGTATCTCCTGTTGGAGAAATAGCTCGAGATCCGCCGGTAGTTCAAGGGAGACTTCAAGAACACGCGCCGGACCGAATTGCCGTCATAGTCATAGTATTCCATCCGGCCGTCCGG
>Ga0307423_1001832_pt1 | contig 12508 bp, 11 predicted proteins | sample SalMarWE160310MG_FD_202154 | JGI IMG/M metagenome (GOLD analysis project Ga0307423, IMG submission 202154) | Salt marsh sediment microbial communities from the Plum Island Ecosystem LTER, Massachusetts, United States - WE1603-10 | ecosystem: Environmental > Aquatic > Marine > Intertidal zone >...
AGCAAGCCTGTCTTCCGGAGTCATATTTGTAGTATCCAGCGTAGAAGAACAAGCAAAAAGGAATAGACTTATAAATATTAGTGCAAATATATTTTTCATTTTAGATTTTTTAGATTTTTTAATTGACAATTATAACCAAATTAGATAAGCCTTCAAAGGTATTTCTGTTTACTTAGAACGTACAGAAAAGAATAAAATAATAGTAATCGCAGCGGCAGATACAGCGACTATTGGCTCCCAAAGACTTGAAAAGAATGGCTCCGCAGGAAGATCACCAAGTGTAAAAGGATATGAGCGGTTTTGAACTTTTTCGACATCTTCAACATCAATCGTATCCTTTTTTTCAATATTAAACTTTGTTAATGATGGATTTGTAGATATAAAGTAATTGCCCGAAACTCTTACCATTCTTTCAGTAAAAAAATCTCCAAATAAACCATCACGTTCAGGTTGACTATATTCAACATTGCAATCATCAATTACAAGATTAACATTTATTTTATCACTACCAGATGCATCATCACTTAAGATATTCACATCATTCTTCAGCAATTTTCCTCTAATTTTATTTGCAAAAACTGAGTAATATGTACCAAGATTCAGTTCTAGTTTAACTTGTTTTGAATTTCCCAAATCATTAAGCAGCATTGATGAGGCAGAATCAACAACTGAATAAAATCGCTCAAGATTTGATTCAGTTTGTGCATTAATTAAAGAATTAAGCATAAATACAAAAAATAAAAACCTGAATGATTTCTTGGTCGCTCCGGTTATTTGATTTAAAATGTTAATCATTGCATTGCTAATATTAGCAGAAAGAATTTCTTTATCAAGTTTAGGATTGTTGTCAACCTGGACTCGTTTCAGGGTCGATAAAATTATTAAGATGTTGAAATGAACCCGCCTACCGGACGGGCAGGTTCAGCATAACTTAGTTTATCTTCTACCGTTAGCAATTTCTTGTAGTTTTGCAATTCTTTGTTCAACGGGCGGATGTGTAGAAAACAGTTTACTCATTCCTCCAAACAATGGGCTAATAATAAACATGTGGGCAGTAGAAGGATTTGTGTTTCTCAAATGACTTGCCTGATTTCCCCTTGATATTTTTTGCAAAGCTAAAGCCAGAGCCATTGGATTACCACTAATTTCTGCACCACCAGCATCGGCACCAAATTCACGTGATCTTGAAATAGCCATTTGCAAAAGCATTGCAATAATTGGGGAAAGAATTATTAAAAATATTCCACCTAAACCGCCGCCTTCTCTATCATCACTTCTACCGAACATTGCAACCCACCCAGCCATTTGTGCGATATAGGAAATTGTTCCAACCAAAGTTGCAGCAATTGTACTTATTAAAATATCTCGATGCTTAACGTGAGCAAGTTCGTGAGACATAACTCCTGCAAGCTCATCATTATTTAATCCTTGTAAAATACCTGTTGTAGCGGCAATCGCAGCATTTTTTGGATTTCTTCCTGTAGCAAATGCATTTGGTGTTGGATCATTGATAATATAAACTTTAGGCATTGGAAGATCTGCATTTTTTGCAAGCTGCTCGATCATATCATAAAATTTAGGTGATTGTTCTCTGGTTATCGGCTTAGCTTTATACATTGCCAAAACTATTTTATCTGAGAACCAGTAGGATCCAAAATTCATTACAAGCGAAAACACAAAGGCAATTGTCATTCCAGATTTACCACCGATTGCATATCCAACTAAAAGGAATAAAGCCATCATCGTGGCCATTAGGAAAGTTGTTTTAATAGCATTCATTTATACCTTTTCTCCGTTTTAATATTTAAAGTTATAAGCAGAAAATTGATGAATCAAGTTAAACAGGATTCACATTTTTAGAGGAGAATTTAATCACTAAAATTTTAGAAAAATAAATATGAATTCTTTTTCATATTAAATACTCCTAAAACAATTATTGAATAATTTTTACGTGTGGAAATTTATACTTATTTGGAAACCAGTCGAGTTTGGGTGTCTTTCCCCTATCTAATTTGTACCATTCCTCCCATACATATCTATTGAATTTGTTCTGAACATCAAACAAACGACTTTCAATAAATAAATCAGTTACAACTATATAATCATCAGGAAGCAATGGAGGATTATTTACATTACAATAGTCGCTTTCTGGAATTATATAAGCGACAATACCTTCATAAAAATCATTAGGACTTATGTATAAGTCTGCATCCAGATTTGAAATCACACACAAATTTAGCCAAATGGAAGGATATTTTTCATTGTAAAGACTAACGTATCCAAGTACACTAAATATACTGTATATAAAAACATGCACTGTTCTGTTTGTTACATTAGTAAACCTTGCGGTAAAATGTAATGTGTCTCCGGTTCTGTATTCCTGCCTATCTGTCCATCCCTCAATTAGCAATAGCTGCTCAAGTTCCTTAGTCGGGAGTTTTCCTTCGCTGTCAACATCCAGAGAATCTAATTTCACTTTGCCATTTACAAGAACATACTGTGCAGTGTCCATTTCAAATTCATTTACAAAATAGAAAATCTTAAAAATACCATTGTAAATACTGTCCTCTTCACTAAATATCAAAGTATAATTCCCGCTTGAGTCCGTCCCTACACCGCGATTTAAGCTGTCTAAATAGACCAATGCATTACTGTTCTCAGTCTGATTTTCTAATATTACTTTTCCTTTAAGCACCTTCGTATATAAAGGCGGTTCAGGTGGAGGCGGAGGTGATATAATTTCATCTTTGCAATTAGTTAATAGTAATAAGATTGTAACGATGAGGATTATATATTTATAGTTTAATAATATAATTCTTATCATAATTTTTGCTCCGCTCTTAATGTATTATTTTTACTTTGTGTGGAAAATAAAGAGGTTAAGGTAGAAAGAAGTATTATTATGCGCCCTGCATCAAATATGTTTTTATGTTCTCTCCCTATGAGGTAGAAACGCAGATGTAACATAAGGAGTAATTCAGATGTAAATGTCTTTTTCACTAGAATATTTCCTTTTTACAATTTGTAATTTAGTAAAAAAGAATGCAAGTCAAGAGGTTTAACAAAAATTTTTGTTGATAGTCGCCAAATAAAAAAAATTAAAAAATTATAACATTGTAGTTTGTGTGGCTATAAGTGAGTTTACATTAAAGTTATAAATGCACCTATTTTGATTTTTTTAATTTTTAATTAAGAATCACCTTTCCCCTTGCCTTTATTTTGTTATATCCTTAAATAGTTAGGGAATTTTTGGAGAATTAATGCATCGGATAGCCTTTTTATCTTTAATACTTACATTTTCGTTTGTCACTTTAGCCTTTGGTCAAAACACTTATGATTTTCTTCGTATAGATATGAGTGCACGGGCTGCTGCTCTTGGCGGAAGTTATGTAGCAAATAATGATGATGCAGATGTAATTTTTTATAATCCGGCAGGGTTAAAATCACTTGAGGCAAATCCGATTTCCTTTTCATTTGTAAAACACTTAATGGATATAAATCTTGCAAGTCTTTCTTATTCTCAAGAGTTTGAAAACCTCGGAAGGTTTGGTGCAGCAATAAAGTACATAAATTACGGCAGTTTTGATAGAGCAGATGAGTTTGGAAATAGAACTGGAGAGTTTAGCGCAAATGAATTGGCTTTAATTATTGGATACGCTAATGAGCTTGATAAAAATTTTAATTATGGTGCTAATGCCAAATTTATCTATTCCGGCATTGCAGATCGCTCTTCTACCGCAATGGCTGTTGATTTAGGTTTGCATTATTATATTCCAAATTCAGAATGGAATTTTGGTTTTTCTGTTCTTAACCTTGGAGCACAACTTAGCTCTTATTACAATACTAAAGAAGATCTGCCACTTGATGTGGCAATTGGAGTTTCGAAGAGACTTGCGAATTTGCCATTAAGACTTTCACTTGATTTTCATCAGTTGAATAAAGATCGAGACAATTTTTCACAACGATTTAAAGCATTTACGGTTGGTGCTGAGTTTACTTTGAGCAAAGTAATGAAGTTGAGATTTGGTTATGATAATCAGCGCAGATCAGACTTTAAGATTGGCACTACGGCAGGAATTGCAGGATTTAATACAGGATTAGGGATTAAGATTTCTGATTATCAATTTGATTATGGTTATTCATCACTTGGTTTAGTGGGTGGTTTACATAGAATCGGTGTTTCAACTTCGTTGTAAAAATTTATCAGAACGTCATTTCGAAGGAGTCTGCGACTGAGAAATCCGTATGCTAGTCTTAAGAAGATTTCTCACTGACTAAAGTCGAGTTCAAAATGACTTCTTTAATTTTAAAACGAACAGATCAATCATTACAATAATAAATTTTAACATTGCCAGATTAGCAAAGTTGAGTCTGACATCGGAATGGTTCACATCTCGACTTCGCTCGATGTAACAATGATATTATTTCTCGCCTTTCAGAATTTTCAAACTATTTTCTGTTTTATCATGTGAACTTCCGTAGTCTTTCATATCAAGTAACTTTTCGTACAATTTAATAGCTTCACTTTTTTGATTTAACGCTTCAGCAATTTGTGCAAGATATAAAACAGAATTTACCTGAAAACCAGATTCTTCACCTACTTCGTCTATCTTTTTAGACTCGCTAATACATTTATCAAAATAGATTTTCGCTGAATCAAATTGTCCATTATTTTTCAAATTGTTTCCGATGTAATAAGACGCTTCACGAAGAGAATTTGGTGTGTAGTATCCAAAATATTTTTTATCAGCTTTAATTAAAATATTTCTAAATAGTGAGTCTGCTAAAAAATAGTCTCCTCTTCTAACAGCAATTCTTCCACGCCATCGCTCAAAAACCGGATTATCGGGAAAATCATCAAGCAAGAGCTTTGCATAATCATCTGCAATAATTGCATTCTTTTCATATCTGTAGTAAAGCGTCATCAAAAAATAACGTGCCTCGTATTTTGCAAACTTTCCCTTAAATGCTGTGTTTTTTAGTTGCTTGATCCCCTTCTCTTTATCACCACTAGGAAAGAAAATCATCAACGGTTTTATTAAGGGAAACTCATTTGGAATTACTGCCGCATAGTAATTATAAATTCCAAAACCGAGTTGCACATCCATATTATTGGAATCAAGTGTGAAGGCCTGCTCAACTATCGGCAAGGCTTCACGTCCATCATCAGCTGCTTTAAGCCAACTTTCACGAAAAGCCCGAAGCCTGCCGCGGAATCCTATTGCTCCACCCTTAAAGAAAAGTGCGTTTACATTTTTTGAATTTTTATCCAATATTTTATCGCATTGATAAATCACATCTTCCAGTTTTTGAAAAAATATATCATCGTAAGAATCATCATCAGGATCAAGAAGAATTTTCCACCAGTCAATCATTGCAAGAAAAAATCTTCCTGCAGGCTGGGATGGGTAATCAGCAATTATTGAGCGGAAAGTTTTTTCTGCATTAGTAAACTTTATGTTGTAAATTTGTTTAATACCATCATTAACGCGGGAATCAAAATCTGAGCTCTGCCCACAAATTGAGATACTTAAAAGTAGAAATAAGAGAAATAATTTTTTCATAAACTGTTTCAATTTTATATAACAACTTTTATATGAAAGATGAGATAATCAAGATAAAAAACAAAAGGCGATTTGAGAAAATCGCCTTCATCGAAAATTAAACATTGAGCATTGAACATTAGCTAAGCAGTTTATCGCTTAAATATCTAGACAACTGATCTATCGCAACTCTTTCCTGCTGCATAGTATCTCTATCACGCACAGTAACAGTTCTATCTTCAAGTGTTTGAGTATCAACTGTTATACAAAACGGTGTTCCGGCCTCATCCTGTCTGCGGTATCTTCTACCAACTGCACCCTTGTCATCATAGAAAACTTTAAAGTTACGACGTAAATCTTTTTCGATTTCTCGTGCAATTTCAGGCATTCCATCTTTATTAACCAAAGGAAATATAGCAGCTTTTATTGGTGCAAGTTTGGGGTGAAATCTTAGCACTGATCTCATTTCACCATTTACTTCTTCTTCGTAATAAGCGTCAACTAAAAAAGCCATAAAACTTCTGCTTGCGCCTGCAGATGTTTCGATTATATAAGGAATATATTTTTCTTTCACTTCATCATCAAAATATTTTAACGATTTACCTGAAAATTTCTCGTGCTGGGTTAAATCATAATTTGTACGATTATGAATGCCTTCAATTTCTCCCCAGCCAAATGGAAATTCATATTCAATATCTGTTGCATCAGCTGCGTAATGTGCAAGCTTATGTGCAGGATGATCATGGTAACGCAATTTATTAGGTGTCATTCCTAAAGATTTGAACCATTCAATTCTCGCGGTTTTCCAATACTCGTACCACTTTTTATCTTCTTTTGGATTTACAAAAAACTGCATTTCCATTTGTTCAAATTCGCGAGTACGAAACAAGAAATTTTTAGTATTGATTTCATTACGGAATGCTTTGCCTATTTGTGCAATGCCGAACGGTAATTTTTGTCTGGCAGAACTTTGAACATTTAGAAAGTTAACAAATATTCCTTGAGCAGTTTCAGGTCTCAAATAAACTACAGAACCAGAGTCCTCAACTGGTCCCACAAAAGTCTTAAACATAAGATTAAATTTACGTGCATCGGTAAATGTATTTGCATTTCCGCATTGGGGACAATTTAATTTTGATAAAAGCGTTCTTCCAACGTCTTCATCTTCCAAAAACAAATTAAACGGATCTTCATCGCCGGGATTCTTAATTGTTTCTTCAACCTTTTTTAAGACAGAAGCGTTATCCTTAAAGTCATTTTTCAATTCAACTAAAGCTTTTTCTTTTTTCTTTTCGTTAATTGAATCGCCTAAAACATCCAAACGGAAACGGGCTTTGCATTGTTTACAATCAATCATTGGATCTGTAAAGTTCTCAACGTGTCCGGAAGCTTCCCATACTTTTGGATGCATAAGAATTGAAGCATCAAGACCTTCCACATTATCGCGGTAAGTCATAAACTTCCACCACTCTTCTTTAATATTTTTAAGAAGCTCAACTCCTAACGGACCATAATCCCAACAGCCATTTAATCCACCATATATTTCACTTGATTGAAATACAAATCCCCGTCTTTTTGCAAGAGAAACAATATTTGCGACTGCGTCGACAGGTTTATTCTTTTTTTCGCTCAATTTTCACCTTAATATTTAATCAAAATTTCGAGGTTGAATATACTAAAAGCAAAAGAATTTATTAATATGATTTATTGGTGAATTAGCAGAGATTATTTAGTTTTGAAAGGTCGAAGGCACTTATTAATAACAATCATCCCTAAATTTATTGGTGTTTTATGTTCAAAAAATTATTACCCAAAGAAGAAAAATATTTTGAAGATTTTAAGGATATGATCGCTCATATCGAAGAGATGGCAGAACATACAGAAAAGGTTTTTGCCTTTGATGATCCGCAGAATCATATTTTAAAAATGAAACCACTTGAATTGCGTTGCGATGAGCTGACAGCTAAGATCACAAAGAGATTAAACAAAACATATATCACTCCCTTTGATAGAGAAGATATTTTTGCTTTAATAAAAAGATTGGATGATATAAGCGACAAACTTCTTGGTGCAACTGTCAGAGTTGAAACTTTTCATATAGAAAAAAAAATAGATTATGCAGATAAACTTGCATTGATCATACGAGCGCAGGTAAAAGAACTTGGTGTTGCAATCCAGGATTTGAAAGTAAAAAGAGTAAATGAATTAAAAGCTGTGAAAGATTTAGAAGTTGAAGCCGACAAAGTATATCAGCAAGCAATTAAAGAATTGTTTGAAAAGGAAAAGGACGCAATTGAATTAATAAAGAAAAAGGAAATAATAGATTTACTTGAACGAACCAGCGATAGATGTCAATCAACTGCAAATGTAATTTTATCAATCTTCATTAAGAATGCATAAAGAATAATTTATGGAAATTGTTGTTCTGATTATTGCCCTTGCGCTTGTTTTTGATTTCTATAATGGAATGAATGACGCTGCAAATTCTATTGCAACAGTTGTATCTACAAGAGTTTTAACCCCTTTACAAGCTGTTATATGGGCTGCATTTTTTAATTTCGCCGCTGCATTTATTTTTGGCGTTCACGTTGCAACAACAATTGGAACTGGAATTGTTGATGTGAAAATTGTTGATAATTTTGTTGTTCTTTCCGGATTGATAGGAGCAATTTTATTAACTGCTTCAGCCACTCATCTTGGTTTACCTATAAGTGTATCACACGCAATTATTGGTGGTTATGGTGGAGCCGCTATAATAAAGGCTGGCATCGGGTCGTTGATAATTTCTGGTTATACAAAGATTATTATTTTTATTTTCCTCGCCCCTATTATGGGAATGGTTATGGCTTTAATATTTTCAATCCTTACAATATGGATTGTGAAAAATATGAATCCGAGAAAAGTTGATAAACAATTTAGACGATTACAATTAGTATCAGCTGCACTTTATAGTTTAAGCCATGGTTCAAATGATGCCCAGAAAACAATTGGCATAATATCAATAGCCTTATTTACAAATGGAGTGTTAGGTTCAACGTTTCACATTCCTGTATGGGTAATTTTTCTAAGCTACTCTTTCATAGCACTAGGAACATTGATTGGCGGCTGGAAAGTAATAAAAACTTTAGGAATGCGCGTAACAAAGCTTACTCCTTTTGGAGGATTTAGCGCAGAAACTGCTGCGGGTTTAACTATAATTTGGGCAACTCTTTTAGGTGTTCCCGTTAGCACGACACATACAATTACAGGTTCAATAATTGGAGTAGGATCTGTCAAAGGATTTTCAGCGGTTAGATGGGGCGTTGCAAGAAATATTTTATGGGCTTGGGTGCTTACAATTCCATTGTCTGCACTTTTTGCAATGATAAGTTATTTAATAATAACTGGAATTTTTCATTAATTCTTATAAACTACCGCGGATAAATACCCAACAACCTCAGATTTATCTCCGGTAACATCACCAGAGTCACTTCTGTTTAGCACAAAAGATTTATTAATATTTTTTAACGATGCTGCTTTTAACATAACAGAAATTGGTCCGCCGCCACAGGCTTCACAGTCATGTCTATCAAGATCTTTCAAGAGATTTTCAAAATCAAATTCACTAATTCGTTTTTCAACAACTGAATCTAATCTATCCGCCTCATTGGAGGAATAAAAATGCGACATATCTGAGCTTGCAATAACAAGAGTTGAATTATCAGCAACTTCAGAAATTTTTTGTGCTAGTTCATCAACAAATCTCTTACTCTGATCACCCATTACAATTGGAACAATCTTAAAGTTTGTTAACACTGACTGAAGAAATGGAATCTGAACCTCTAAAGCATGTTCTTTTCTATGTCCCTGTATTCCCCGAAAAATTGTTTTACTTTTTTCAACTAATTTATCTGTAACCTCTTGGTCTATCTCAACAATTCCCAAAGGAGTTTCATAGGCATCGCCATCAAAAATTGAGATACCAGGAAAGAACTCGGAATGACTTGGAGAAATTATAATTACAGTTTTGTAGTTTTTATTTTTAAGTAGATTATATGCATAAGCGGCTGTTCTGCCTGAATAAACATAACCTGCATGCGGTGAAATAATTCCAAATATTTTATCAAAAGATTTTTCCGTTTTAGCTAGTTGAAGCATTAAAGAAATGTCTTTTTGAAGTTTATCTTTTTCAGCAGGATAAAAATAACCTGCAACTTGCTGATGTCTGATTTTCATTTTTAATTCTCCTTTTCTTCTTCAGAAAATATTTCAGCAGTAAAGACTTTAATATTTAAAATTCGTTCTTTCCAGTATTCGCTGTAAAATCCAGCTTTGTTGCAGAGTGCACTTAAAAATTGTTCACGATTCATTTTATGTTCTGAAGCTACTTGCGGTAGTAATAATCCTCCACCACCTTCGTCTAAATACAAACCATGTTTACCAATAACTATTTCATCATAACTTTTAATTGGGACAAATTCGGATAAGATAGAAATTTCGATATGAATTTTGTCAAACTCCGGTTTTTTTAGAGCAGAAAATCTCGAATCACTAACAGCAGCGTGAATAGCTGCTGAACATATTATATTAAATAATGGTTCACGACCAATTATATACCCAATACATCCGCGTAAATGATGATTAATTGTAAGCGTAACAAATGCTCCGAGTTTTTCTTTTAGAAAAGGATATTTTTGATAATCGGGTGGCTCTGGTTCTTTTCCATCAAACAAAGAACTTATTGATTGACGTGCAGCATTTAGAAGAATATCTTTTTCTTCTTGTGAGATATTCATTTTAGTTACTTAAATTGTTATTTGATAAACATCCAATCTTTTCTTATCAATTATTAGAAAAAGCAGATTATCTTTAACAAAAAATGATTCTGGTATTAAATTAACTAAATTTTTATCCAATGTATCTTCCAAAACAATTTTATTTTTAGTTAAATCATAAGCAGCAAATTCATTACTAAAAGTATTGTTTTTTGAAATTTGATGATAATTAAATAATAATAAATTATCATATCTTAAAAAACTTATCTCACCTTTTACAATATTATTAGATAAAAATTGTTTAAGATAAATTTCGTGTAACTCGTTGTCGGATTTATCTTGCATAAAATATTCAGGAAACTGATAATTAAGTTTAACGAACTCTTGATCTGATTTTTCTTTAAGTTGATTTAGATTAACAAAATCAGAACCTAGATCTTCGACAATGTTGCCTGTAAGATAATCAAGGGCATAAAAAACACGGGATTCAAATCTTTGTTGATAGCAATAGACCTTTTCATCATACACAAAAGAAAAAACATAATTACTATTTTGCCAAATAATTGATTGAGATAAAATATCAAAAGCAATTATATTTTTATGAGCAGGCATATCCGGTTTACCATAAGTATGAAAAAAAATTATACCATTGTAAATTGATTCAATTCCAATCCAGTGTTTTTCATCAAGCTGAAAATCAGAAAATATTTTTTTACCTGATTCGATATTAATGCAACTAAAAAAAACTTCTTTGGTCTTAATATCTCGTTCCTCAATTACCAACTTATTATTTGTAGTTGGAAGAATTCGCCAAATCTGTTTTCCGTTATCGTATTTATATAGTTTTTTTAATTTCATTTTGTTGTTAGAATTAGTCATTGCGCGTGAGTCTGCAAGCGAAGCAATCTTATGAACAATGCCGTTTTAATTTCGCGATTGCTTGGATTCCATTTTATCGGTTTCGCAATGACGATTTATTTTAACGGTTCAAATTTAGCTGTGAAATGACGAAGCATTGGCGCTTCGTAAGTGAATTTGTAACCTTTAAGTTTGTTTCTATTCTTGAAAACTTCGATTATCACTTCAATTAAATAATCGATATGACTTTGGGTATAAACTCTTCTTGGAATAGCCATTCGGACAAGCTCCATCATAGCTGGAATAAGTTTTCCATTTTTATCATACTTACCAAACATAACACTTCCAATTTCAACAGCCCGAACTCCGCCTTCAAGATAAAGTTCACACACAATTGACTGTCCAGGATATTGATCTGATGGAATATTCGGTAAAAATCTTTTTGCATCGATATAAATTGCGTGTCCTCCAGGCGGTTCTATAATCGGCACACCGGCAGTAACAAGTCTTTCTCCAAGATACTCTACACTGCGAATTCTGTATTGTAAATAATGTTCATCAACAATTTCTAATAAACCTTGAGCGACTGCTTCAAGATCACGTCCTGCAAGTCCACCGTAAGTTGGAAATCCTTCTGTAACAATTAAAATATTTCGGCACTTCATTGCAAGTACTTCATCATTCATTGCAAGAAATCCTCCAATATTTGCCAGCGCATCTTTTTTTGCACTCATTGTTACACCATCTGCATAAGAAAACATTTCCTGTGCTATTTCAAGCGGAGTTTTATTCTCGTATCCTTTCTCACGCATTTTAATGAAGTAAGCATTTTCCGCAAATCGACAAGCATCCAAGAACAAAGGAATTCTATATTTATTACATATAGCTTTTACATCTTTAATATTCTGCATAGAAACAGGCTGACCGCCACCAGAATTATTTGTTACAGTTATCATACAAAGTGGGATATTTTCTGCTCCTTTTTCTTTGATGAATTCTTCAAGTTTTTCAATATCCATATTTCCTTTAAAGTCAGCACGAATCTCAGGATGCTTTCCTACTTCAGTTAGCAAATCAACAGCTTCTGCACCTGAAAATTCCACGTTAGCACGAGTTGTATCAAAGTGTGTGTTATTTGGAAAATATTTGCCTGCACCACCCACGATAGAAAACAATATTTTCTCTGCAGCTCTGCCCTGATGAGTTGGAATGATAAATTTCAAATAAGTTATACTTTTTATCACTGCTTCAAATCTGTAAAAACTTTTTGATCCTGCGTAAGATTCATCGCCTTCCATAATTCCTGCCCATTGTTTTGCGCTCATTGCAGAAGTTCCGCTGTCTGTAAGCAAA
>Ga0307423_1001833_pt1 | contig 12507 bp, 5 predicted proteins | sample SalMarWE160310MG_FD_202154 | JGI IMG/M metagenome (GOLD analysis project Ga0307423, IMG submission 202154) | Salt marsh sediment microbial communities from the Plum Island Ecosystem LTER, Massachusetts, United States - WE1603-10 | ecosystem: Environmental > Aquatic > Marine > Intertidal zone >...
ATTCTCTAGCAATATTTTCTCTCTTGGAACTTATTTGACGAAGCTTTCTTGCTAATCGATCTGATGAATGAGCTGAGATTCTAGATGTGGTCATCTCTCTCTGCAGATTAGCAACAAGTCCATCATATTTCTTAATTGCCTTGACCTTCTCTCGCTGAACGAAGTAACAGGTTTCTCGGGTCTTTTCAGGAGTAAGTAGAGTTGAACAAGCTGCCTTCTCAATACCTAGGTCAATCCCTAGAATTGCAACAGGAAGGTTCTCTTCCTCGGAATCATCAAAAGGAATTCTAACAGCTATTGTCACCCACCACTTTCTCATCTTGTCGGTGAATATCTGCACTGCTTTCACATCACCCCGATTAATCTGATTAAGATGAAAAGGGGATATTTTGAGAGGGATTCTCAACCGGTCATGGAAAGTTCTTCCCTCTGGTACAGAATCAAGGGAGTCTCGAACATCCAACCACCATCTAGCAGTAGAAGTTTCCTTCTCTATGAGTTTGAATCTCTGAGAGAATACCCATCGTGGTATTCTCCTACTACTAGTCATTGTTGATGGTCGGGACGTCTTTCTCCATGTTTTCTTTCTTAGTTTGAGATAACTCTCATAGAGAGATACAGCAGTCTGCCTACACTCGGTTATCTCATTTTGTGAGATTCGAGGAAATCGAGATTTAAAATCATGAGGAACAACTGGTCTCTGACTATACCCCTTTTTGACTTGGAGAGCAGTCATAGTTAGTTGATCCAAATCTCCTTCAGAAATTCTATCTCTGTTTCTACCTGTCAACAGCTTGTCTTCGTGTTGTTCAATTATTCCAAGAAATGCACGAATAACTCTAGTATCACGTCCAACAGTCTGTCTAAGCCGCTGCCTAGTCCTCTCGGTCATAGCTTCCCAGTTAATTGGAACCTTTACCGAGATTGTCACACCCTTGGAACGAACCATCGTTTTCGCCATCCTATATAAAATTCTGACCCATCTCTTGAGTCAGTGTGAGTTCACTCCAGTGTTTGTCTTGAATTGGAGTAATTAACTCGTAGATTTATTCGGTATAATCCTATATAAAATTATTAAGACTGTAAAGGAAACTATTACCAAAATGAAGAATTAATCGTAAATAATGAATTAAAATGCATATTACTAATTATCGAATTACCCGAAGAATTTATTATATATTATACTGATATAATGCTGTGATAAATATTCTGTACCCTAGAAATCCTTCAAGGATTCTGACTATTGCATACAAAATGGGTATAGCAATCACTCTTGCATTAGCACGCGATAGAGCTACAGGAGAGGCAAAACCTCTATACTTCGGACAAGGGAATCGAATCAAAGGAATGGCAAGAGTCTGGAGTGACGCAAAAGAAGGATATCAGCAGACAGTGGAAAGAGGTAATCCTAATGCTACACCATTGCTCAAGGCTGAGAATAATATCAGACGAAGTTACACTCGAATTCTTTTGAAGACATCCGTACGATATGGAAATACAGAAACAAAACGAGTGAAACGAGAAGAAGGAAACAAGAAGTATCTCAATATTATTTGGGACTACACGGGAGGTAGGTTGCGAGATGTCACTAAGGGTAGGTACTTTTTTCCAAAACCGGTTTCTGTTGAAACGGATGATGGAAAGAAAGTAAACGGATATTATGGATCCTCAAAGATGCCATTCTATCCTGTAAGACATCATCATCTCCCCGAGCTTGACTTTGCAGATATGATTAGAAGTCCCCTGATGGAACTTGGACGACAATGCTTGAAATATGGAGTCCCATTGAAAGATGCGAAAAAGTATATGGATATGCTTCTGTTCAGACTTCTCCCTTTCTTGGATTATGTATATTCTGAGAGGAGATGTGGGAGAGGGAATTATGTTAGAGAGGGATTGAGAGAACTCAGAACAGTTGTCGAACTGATAAAGAATGAGTATGGTTCTAGAAATGGAAGACGCCAATCAATCACAGCTGAGGTCATGGAATCTATCATAGATGATGCTCCTATAGAAATCGAAGAGGCTGAAGAGTACCAAGACAGGAGTATGGATGATAACAAGAAGCATATTCTGCAAGATGTTATTAATGACGCAAAGAGAGAGGGAGCAGTCCTAGATGTGCCTTTACAGACTTTAGAGGAGTTACTGAAGAATGGAATTCTGGATAAGGATGACTCAGAGGAACTTCTGAAAGAGTATCAAGAACAGAGTCGTAAGCTAGGAGTCAAGATTCATCGATTCGTAAGCAACAACTTCCAGAAACCCTTCAGTTTCAAGGGAATCATCTATTATGGAACTGAAATGGCGTATGACAATAGCGGATTGATCTTACTCTCTGAAACTCCTATTGATGATGGAAGAGGGCGCCTTGATTTCATTCTTGCACGTGCAAAGGCAATGACCCGTATTGATGATGCCCCTTCTATCATCACCTGTGAGCCCTTTATGATTGTAGATTTGAAGACCAAGAGCGCTTTTGACTTTGATATTTATGGAGTAGAATCACGTTCTAAGGATGAAAAGAATGTGGTCAGAGAGTTTGTCTTGAGTCACCGAGAAATGACTGATGAAGAGTGGAGCAATATCCTCTCTACTACTCCAGATGACTATGAAACAGAACAACTAGAGGTATATGAAAAAGCTACTCTTGCTGATTACAAACGATTTATGCAGAGAGATGTCGACGCTCCTAAGAATCTAGTAAAGGCAGTTCTAGTGGTAGACTCGAGTCAGAGCTGGCAAGAGATTAGTGAAGCAATTCTTCCACTTGTCATGGAAGCATACCAAGGTTGTATTGATGGGACATTATCAGAAGGAACTCTTCTCGTTCCATCAAAGAAACAGAGGAAACTCAGAGTTGCATTACATATGTTATCGGTAATGCAACCAACCACAAAGACTGAGGAACTTGATGTTCCAGTTCCCCAGAAACCCTTCAAGCATAGAGTTGAAGACCATAAGGAGTTACAACTTTATCTTACAATCCCAGGGAGTGGGTCCCCCTCACAGTCTGCAGCATCAGTTGCAGAACGTTGGCATGGACTAGAGTATATCCATAGCCTTGCTAAAAGACGCCATCGAGATGTGTACTGGTTAGATATAGGTGGTGAATATACAGATCTTGTCTTGAGAAAGAAGCAGTTTCGAGTGAAATACCAGACAAAACAAATTCAACGGTTCTTTAGAGATAGAGTTAAGATGATTGATCTCTCGAAACTTGTTAGAACCTTTGTCTACAAAGGCACATCGACTGGTTCCATCAAGACTTGGATTCAAAACCGATTTAAAAACAGTCGAAAACCACTTGTTGTGGTTTCAGGATGGGAGCATCTTCGACGAAGCACTCCAAAATCATACCAGAAATATCTAGATGAGATTGTGACAATAACCGTTCAAAACATCCCCGTAGAGAGTACTATAGTCTGGTTTGCACGACCTGTACCCATTGTCCAGAGTAGTATTAGCTATTCTACAAGATGTGTGGCTCCATTCTATCAAGGTTCGGTCTGGCAGAACCTAGTTGACACTATCATCTGGAACGTTCCAATGCCGCCAGACAGATCAGGTGCACGAATATCAACAAACTATCATGAACGTGGTATTCTAATTGAACAACCAGAGAAACCTTCAGAGTGGAAAATAATTGAGATTGATCCACTAAGAGGGTGGGGGCAGGATTTTCAACCAGGAGGACGAAAGTTACCTGAAGTCTATTACAAGAATATCGGAGGAACTGTCCAACAGAGTAGATGGTATTCAGAAAAACAGCTTGAACGTACAATGGAAGTCATTCCACATCTGTTACCTCATCAGGACTACAATCCTGTACCTCGCTCAGATTTCGATCTTGAGATTGAAGAGGTGTCTATAGAATACAAGAAATCTGAGAGTACTATACCCAGACTAACATTCAATCCAATTCAAGTTCAGAAAGAAATAGAGAGAGACGATAGAGTCAAGCTTCTGCTGCCTATGGTTAATATCAATAGGAATAGAGAATCAAGACAGATACAGTTGAAGGTTCCTTACCAACAGAGAACGACGCGACCTCCCTCCGAATATTATCTTACAGACTATAATCTCACGTATAGACAAATTGCACTTGATGAGATACGGAACTTGAAGGGTACTATCAAATTTCTAAAACGAGTTGCGGATACAAATCTAATGCAGCTGTTGGATCAGATTGATGAAATTATTGAGGAAATTCATCTGGAGAATATTACTTCTCTCATGAATACGCTGCGACTAGTCCGTCAAATCTTGGAAACAAACTCAGTGAGTAAACAAATTTGGGAACAATTACTTCCTTATCGTTCTATTATGAGAAATCTGTCAAAAGCACAGAAAGAGTATGTAACTAATGTACAAATGAAACATCCTGATATCTTGTTCTTGATTGGAAACCATCTCTTTCTCCTGATACTAGCTGCTCATATTCAGGTTCAAGAAGTACCATTCACACAAACATTGACTTCCCTATGGAACTATCTTCGACCATGGCAACTAATTGGATTGGGAATGAGGACAAGATATCCCAAGAATCATATCACAGGGAAATCGGTACTTGATAGGCACAGACTCTTGGAAAAGTTACGTAAGAAACTTATACGGAAAAACAAAACATATAGTCTTCAAACTTCATTGACCAAGATTAGATATGGGCAGATGATAGTTCTCCCTTACGCAGGAGATGTGGACTCTACTTATCTCTGGTTGCTGTTTCAACAAAACCCCGGCATAGTAGATATGAATGCAGCACTCCTACAACCAAGAGGGATGAATCTCTCACTTGCTCCCGTTGAAATTCTTAAAGAAACAGTTTCAGGAAGAACCTTCTGGAGTGAGAGTGACCTAAATCTGTTAAGCAAATATGCACGGTTGCAAGGTCATGAAAAACGAATACGAATCTTAGTTGCAGAACAATATGGTGAACAAGTCTTCTGGGTCGATGATAAAGAGAAAAGAAGATGGATTCCGGTAGGCAGACTTCACTATACAACCAGAAGATTCGAGGATGTCACTCTGATACGTACCTTTGAGCTCTCGGAGATTCATTATCTTAAACCTTTGAAGTATGAGGATGTTCGTCAACCCCTTCAACAAGTTGAGGATATGGTTCTGAGAGCAATGTTCATTCTCAATAAGGGATTAGAGGGATGTGTATCAACTGCCTGTGAAGTGCAACTTGATACAAATGAGAAGATGTACAGGGTTGTCTTTACTAATAGGGAAACGAAGAGTCCAATTGGGGAGTTACTCATAAACAGAGCAGTTGATCTTCTTGAGATTCTCAGGCGTCCAGATGTTGATTGCGAACCAGTTATGGTTGATGGTAAGCGATTAATCTGGAATAGATTCAATGATATTGCCTATGCAAAGGATGTAGCAATACTCAGACCTTGGATTACTAGATATGATCCATTTCCAGGAATGAGCATGAGCCTGCCTCCAACTGCACTGGATTTACTAAATACTTCCAAAGAATTTGATATTACTCTTGAATTATATCATGACTCATGGACTTGCCCTCTGAAACATATCTCACTGGAAGATATCAAGAAACAACATGATTTAGCTAAAGTAATACCAAACCACTACCTCTTCCGGTCAGCAAGTTCCTATGGAGAACCATTCCATATCAGTAATGAACCAAGTATGAAACATGGATCCTGTTGGAGGATAGGCATCGACACTCCATTCAAACTTTCTCCAGAACTCAAAGAGTTAATGGATGCAAGATTCACAGATGCTCAGGTTCGGTCTCTATTAGAGTCACATGAGATTGTCTATTGGTCAGAGGGGAAACAGGCGTGGTTGACTCATACTTTCAATCTAGTAATCAAACAAGATTGCATTGAAGAGATTAAGGAATCTTGGCATCTTCGTACGATGGTAACTAAATTATCAGGACGAAGATATGTTTCGAATCTTCCTGGAGTATACCTTCAGAACCCCGATAGGTGGAACCCTTATGTCAACATCGAACCAGAATACGTATCAATTGGTCTAAGAGAAAAAGGCACAATACAGACAAGAGAAAAACGAATCAATAAACGGAATATTGCATTACAGAATGGTGTTGAAACTCGAGAATTATTAGAGAGTGAACTCACAGATTTTGTAAAAGCACTAGGAATAACGACCAGCAGGATATTAATGTTAGAAATTAGTAGTGCAATAGATGAAGCCTTTGAGATATATGGTATAGATGATGGCAAGGCAAAGGTAGAGTTTGAATATACCACAATTGATCAAGACCGAGTTGGGGGAAGAGTACTCTATGTTGTATTAGTTTCTGAATTAGAAACTCATAAGATACCTGTGACACGACATTTACATGAAATTCAACGGTTGGGAAAACTGAACCGGGAGGAATTCGAAAACAGAGTGAGAAGTATTCTTAGTGAGTATAATCTCAGTAAACGTGATGTTGAGAGAGCAGTAAAGGAATGTTATAGAGTTCTGAAGAGAGAACAACTGATATCAAGATAGATGTTCATTAGATTTGAGAAGAAGTGGCGCCCCCGCCGGGATTCGAACCCGGGTCTCAAGAGGTCTGTTTCAATCGATCAATCCGATTGGATTGACAGTCTTGAATGCTAGACCGTACTACACTACAGGGGCGTGATTGACTGCTGCAAATCTGATTTTCTATTAAACTAATCGGTTGAGAACATCTCAGTTTCGAAGCATGTTGAATGATTTAATGGCAGATAATTGATATGCGAATCCCAGAATCCAATCCTATTGTGGTGTGAGGTTAAATGGTTGATGAATCAAAACTCTTCGAACAAGTTGTGGCATATTTATTCAGAGCCAAACATGATATGATGATTGATTGTGGATATAGTGGGAAAACGAGGAAGAGGCAATTTGATGGGTACTACGAGGAACTTCTGGGAAACTTCAAGATTGAATTGAAGATTGGTATTGAATGCAGGAAAAGGAGAGGTAAGGTTAGAATAAGAGATGTTGAGGCATTTTCTAGAACTATTGAAAGATGTGGAATCGACAAGGGAATCATAGTTTCTTTTAGTGGCTTTCAAGCAGGAGCTCTGGATGAAGCTAAATCAAGCAGAATTGATCTTTTTGAATTCAGGCCTTGTGTTGAGAATGATTTCAAGAAAGGAGCTAAAGTTGTTGATTACCAACCAATAGAACCTGGGTACTGGAAGGTTAGTGCGGAAGTAACAGGTGAACTAGAATCAGATTCAGAACCGGAAGAAGAAATTGCAGAGATTAGTTCTTCATTCAGTAGTTTCCATAATATCGATATTTATGATGAAAAGAGAGATAAAATCGGAAGATTGGATGCTATGATATCCTCTTTGATTAATAAAGAATGGTTACATGGTGTACGAGAAGGTGTATTGAATATTGACTGGTCGTCAGTAAAATTGTATATTCATTCTACTCGAGCGAAGAAAGTATTTGCTGCTAGAGTGTTATCGTTGGAAGTAGAATTTCAGCTCCCAGATATTCGAAAACGTACTAGACAATTCAATCATGATGAATGGTATCTAATGAAAGATGTCATTCGAAATTCTCATAGACTTATTCCTAGTGTGCGAGTTCGTGAAATTGAAAAATTGTATCGCGGATAGGACTACAGTGAAACAGTATGAACGGGAAATCAAGAAACCATTCCACCAACCTCAAATTACACTTTGCTTACAGTATCTTCCTTCGAAATCCAATTATAACCAGCAGAGTCAAGGACATCGATTATTCCTGCTATCCAAATTAGTGATCTTAGGATAATGCGCTCAACTTCCCTCCGACTTGTATCAGAGATTTCACCATGGATTGGTTTATTGACAAGATCCAGTATAATGCGGATTTCTTTTCCTAATGATTCTGTTTCGGTTTGTTTCTTTCCTTCTAATTGAATCTTACACCAATCAAGAATTAGTCCAGATTTCTTGCTTGTATCACCTTCTTTTGGTGGACTATCAGTCAGCATTGATTCTGTCAGTATTAATCCAGTAAATCTACGAAGAATAGTTCTATTATTTTCCAGAAGCACTCTCCAACGAAGTTTTTCTGTTGCTTTGCTAGAGGAGTCTAGAGTTTCATTTATCAGTTCTAGAAGTGGTTTCGATAAAATCTCAAGTTTGGTCGATATGAATTTCCTAGTGTTATCAATGATTTCCGAAAAGGATTCGTTGAACTCACTTCTGGCGAGGGTTGAAACTGCATAATCATAGACAAACCCACGTATTGATTTGACTATTGATTTGATTCTATGAAGTGGCAACACACCAGTTGCACTTAGAAGTTGCGTTGTTCTCGTAATTTTCTCCCAGGTGGTTTTAGGTTCAACAGCTGCTGCAAAATGAAGTTCGATGTCATCATTTGCTTGTTCCAGTATATTACAAGGAAAGCTTACACCAAAAGTTGCAACAAATTCGTACAACTTATTTTTTCCCAATGGCTGTATCTTTGAGGGGATTTCTATCCATCTGTAATGCGGTAATCGCTTGTATTGTGGTAGAGTCTTGGTATTGATTTCGTTTTGCTCCTCATATCCTGTAACCTCCTGCAAAATCCAGCTTTTCTGACGGGATGAAGGGTCAATTAACTGTTGAGCCTCTAGACATCTTAGTAGAAGATTATGAGTGCTTACTTCATCATCATTAATGTCTTCAATTACTGTTCTTAATAGCGTGATAACCGTTCTTTTATTCAACTAGTCCACTCCGCATGCAATATTGATATGTGACTCCCCATATTCAGGGTCTGTTTTGTTGATATAAGTGATACAGTGCAGACCTTATCCGGTCTAGCATTCAAGACTGTCACTCGTGAGACCCGGGTTCAAGTCCCGGCGGGGGCGCCACTTCTTTTCGCAATACATATCTTCTGGATGTCCACTTGGAATGGATTAGGTGTAGTAGGTGGTTTGTGTTGACAGACGATAGTATTCCAGAGTGGGATATCTCTCCACTTGTAAGGAGTGAGCTGCCTGGTGCAATAAGAGAGGAAATGAATTCTTATGTGAAAGCTGCTGAAGACTTTGAGAGTAGCTACATCGGTAAGATTGAGTTTCTCAATGATAAACAGCTAATGAATGCATTTGAAGAACTAGAGCGATTTATGTGGGGTGCCAATAGGGTCCGAAATTATTGCTGGATGAATGCAGACGTAAATACCGATGATTCAGGAGTAAAGGAACTTGTTGAATTTGGACACAGTGGATACTCAAAAGTCAAATCTGTTTATGCTATATTTGAGATTGAAATCACTAAATTACTGACAAAGAACTCAAGCATCATTGAATCCCAGGAACTGAAACCCTATCAATACCATCTTTCAAGAATGAGAGAGAAGAGCATCCATCTACTCTCAGAAGAGGAGGAAAAACTGATTCTGGAGATGAATCTCCATGGGAGGCAAGCTTGGACAGCTTTACATACAGAGTTTCTCGGATCTAGCACTCGAAGGGTGGTTTTAGATAATGAGGAGAGAGAGTATTCCCTTATGGAACTCGCTGTAATACCACAGAATTCTACAAATCGTGAAAATAGGAGAGTTGCAATGGAGAGTTGTCATTCTCTTCTGGCTGAAAACAGAATCTTGCTGTCTCATGCATATCGAGCGATATGTAGTAGCTATGTGAGTGAGATGAACAAAAGAAAATGGCCTAATGTTCTGGCTTATGCGCTCCATGAAGAGGATATCGATCTTTCTTCAGTTCTAGCCATGCAAAATGTGCTCAAGAAAAATAGTCAGCTGTTACGAAAATATCTTAGTTTGAAGGCATCAATTTTGAATTTGAGAAACGTACCTACGATGCGATACAGAATGAGAGATTCTTGGACGCAGAGAATCTGGCAAATCTATGGATGGATTGCATAAACCAGACATATGGAGATATAGTAGAATGGACTCCAAACTCTAAATGGGGATGGGCTTTTGCATCACATAACTTTCGTTCGGACACTAGATTTTACAATTTCCCCTATACTTTCGGACAACTTCTGGTCTACGCTCTATATCAGATGTACAAAGATGATGGTTCATTATTTGTGCCAAAGATGAAGAAAATACTTCAGACTGGTGGTTCTGTAAGTCCAGATGAGGTTCTAAGAGAAGTGGGATTTGATATTTCATCAGAGAGTTTCTGGGAAACTGGGATACGATATGCCAATAGCCTAGTTAATCAGCTTGAGAATCTTCTTGAAGGAAGAGAGAGCTAGCATTCAAGACTGTCAATCCGAAGTGGTTGACACCTTGGAGCGGACCTCTTGAAACCCGGGTTCGAATCCCGGCGGGGGCGCCACTTTTATTTATCCTCATTACCTAGTCCAATATCATTCCTGTGTGGTGAGCAAGGAAGACGAGAGCCCTTGTCTTACCCTCAATTTCTTGTTTTAGTGACCTTCCGACTGCATGTCCTTCTTTGGTTTCCACCCATAATAGTACTGGACTTTCTTCAATAGGTGCCAATGTTGCATTTTGTATTTTTGCAGTCATCTTGAGCGCGTGCATTGGGTCTACACGACTGTCGCCCATAGCAGTCTTGAAGAATATAGCAGGATAGTGAATTCCTGATGCTGCATTATGGTAAGGACTGTAAGCATAGAGCCATTGGAATTCTTCCTTTATCTCGGGATCACCATACTCGGGAATCCATTGCTTTGCTACTAGAAATCGAGTGTATCGTATCATATCAAGAAGAGGAAGAGAACAATAAACACACTTGAACAAGTCAGGACGTTGTACAAATGCAGCACCGACTAATAGTCCACCATTGCTACCTCCTACAATACTAAGTGTTTCACGAGAACCAATGTTATTATCAATCAACCACTCTGCTGCAGATATAAAATCATCAAACACATTTTGTTTATTCTCTCTGTTACCTGCACGATGCCACTCCTGCCCATATTCATTGCCGCCTCTCAGATTTGGCTCAGCAACTACTCCACCATTCATAATCCAAGCGTAATTTTCAGGAGTATACCTCGGCGTAATAGAGTATCCAAATCCTCCATATCCAGTGAGAAGCACTGGAGTTGTAGATGATGGTTTGATGCTATTGAGAGATGACACAAACATAGAAACCTTGGTTCCATCCTTAGACTCATACCACTCCTGTCTTACATCTATAGACTCAGAATCTAAGTCTAGAGATGGACCTATCAGGAAATCTACACCAGTTTCAGGTTTATGGAAATATATTGAAGTAGGCTTTAAGAAAGATTCAGCTATAAAATAGAGTTGATCAGATTCTTTCAACGAGTATATACTATGAACCGTCATTGAAGTATCGAAATTGACCTCTTCGATTAGATGACTCGTTTCTGAGTCGTAGAGGCAGATTTTGCTCATTGCATTTTGTTCCTTCACCACTCCAATTTTGTTTGAAAGAACCACAAATTTATCTAAATCGGGAGTGATGACGCTATTATCTTCTTCATCCACTATAGTCTTGGGTTTTTTGATATCTCCTCCTTGTAGAAATTCTTTCAAATCATACATAATGATTTTACCATTTGGCGCATCCATCTGTGTGATGATGTATAATTTGTTTCCGTTAATGATTGGAAAGTTAATCACCGATGAAGCCGTAATTAAAGAAGAGAAACTAAGTGATACTGGATTATCTCGATTTACTACACTGACATAGATATCTGCCTTAGTGTATTGAATGTCCACAACTGATAGAACTGTGCAAGAATCATTAGCTACCATCCAGAGAACCGAATTTGGTTGTGTGTTCTCACCGAACACCTTTACATCGTTCTTATAGTCATCACCTAATTTGTGAAAGAAGATATGACGATTGTAATTCTCCTCCTCAGGAGAAACTGTGCCAGGAAGTGGATAGCGTGTGTAGTAGAAGCCTGAATTATCAGGCAACCAGATAAGACTACACATTCGTGTTTGGGGTATTTGTTCAGAGAATGTTCTCTTCTGTTCTACATCGATAATGTGCAGAACGCTCTTCTCGGTACCACCCTCTGAGAGCCCATATGCGATAAATCTACCATCAGGTGATGGATAATACCAATCGATTGCCACATGACCCTCAGATGATAGTTCATCAGTATTAATCAGCTCAATTCTGTTACCTTGGTTTTCATTTTGATAGAACAGAGAATATTGTTTTTTTCCTACTTCTCTCATCAGAAAGAAGAATCTTAGACCAGATGGTGTTTCACTGATTTTGAATGAATATCGAAGAATTGAATCGAAGCTGAGCAGTCTTTCTATACGCGCGTATGTTTGATCCCATCCTTTGTATTCATCTGTGACACTTGTTGTAAATGCCCTTTGAGTTTTAATCCAATCAAGTACCTCTTTATCAGAAGATTTCTCAAGCCATCGATATGGGTCTGTTATTGTGACCCCATGAATCTCTTCGACTACGTTCTCAATTCTTGTTTTGGGATACTCCTTAACCACCATACTCACATCCAGAAGTGATTATTCGAACCACTATTTGAATTATAGTGAATTTTTGGAAATCATGAGTTTCATTCATTTCACTAGCAT
>Ga0307423_1001835_pt1 | contig 12501 bp, 9 predicted proteins | sample SalMarWE160310MG_FD_202154 | JGI IMG/M metagenome (GOLD analysis project Ga0307423, IMG submission 202154) | Salt marsh sediment microbial communities from the Plum Island Ecosystem LTER, Massachusetts, United States - WE1603-10 | ecosystem: Environmental > Aquatic > Marine > Intertidal zone >...
TCTTCCAGGGGCATCCCGTTATGCCATTTAGGTGCCACGTAACAGAATCCAAAACCATAGGGTCCCAGAAGCCATTTATGAGCGGCGGCCACGAGAAAATCGGGCATAATCGTTTTGACTGAAAAGGGGAACGCCCCGATCGATTGAATACCGTCAATCGCCAGCGCGGCGCCAATCTCCCGGCATCTTTGCCCAATCTCAATCAAATCGAGTCGGGTCCCATCGGTCCAACGGCAGTGGGGCAGTGCCGCAATGGCAGTGTTTTGATCGATGGCCTCGAGAACGGCGCTGGTCCAATTTCCTTTTTCAGGTCGCAAAACCGTCCTGATGACAGCCCCTTTTTCTTCCGATACCCGTCTCCACGCATAAATGTTGGATGGAAACTGTTCTTCAAGCACAACGATGTTTTGCCCCTTTGATATGGGGAGGTTCCTTGCTGCCAAGGCAAGACCGTAGGATACGGCAGGTATAATGGCGATGTTATCCGGGGCGCTGCCTATGATTTGGCCAAAGAGCGTACGATTTTCCTCGATGTTTGTGAAAAAGTCATCTGAGGTGATCGACCAGGGATTGGATTTGGCTTTGAGTGCTTTTTGACCCGCATTTTTAGCGTCGAACAGCAAGGGGGATGTATAGGCGCAGTTAAAATAGGCCACATCGTCGGGAATATCAAACAGTTTACGCTGACAAGGTATCATATCGGTCTCCTTTCAAATTGTTACCTCGCAGTTCGCATTGTTATAGAATATATGCAACAATTATATGATTACCGGTAACAATATTTTTTTTAAGACATTCATCCATGAAAAAACAACGGGGGGAGCAGGTTTTCACCGTTGTTTTTAGAAAGTTGAAACGATCCATGGCGATTATACAAAGTTGGACACGGCTTCACTGATACGTGAACCCTACCTGAAGTCCTGCAGAAATCCCGGCAAGAAAGTCTCCATGCCGGCATGGGGTGGTGGCTGGTCTGGGATCAGGCCCGGAGTGTAACCCCGCTTGAGGAACGGTTCCAGTAGACGGGCATTGGTGCTGATGACATGCACGGGCACCGACCAGGGCTCCCCGGGCTCTGTGAGTTGCAAATTGGGCTGGTGATCTCCCAAAATAATGATCAGGCTTTCGGTGGTGACATACCGGGCCAGATAATCTCCCAGGGTCTCGAACTCGTAATCCAGAGAGCGCAGGTAAGCCTTCCCAGCGTTTGTCAGATCCGGCCAGTAGATCGGGTAATTGATTGACGGACGCATATTGTAGATACTGCCGTCGCCGATGAGGTCCCAATTGGGGATAAAGGGCGGCTGAATATTGAAGGAGGCGTGGGTGCTGATCAGCACGTAACGCACGAAAAGCGGCTGCCGTCGCCGGGTGAATTCACGGCGGCGCACCCAGTCGAGCACATACTGGTCAGGCATAGGCGCCCAACCGAAGGTGGGACCACGATAGTTGAAGTGACGGGCGTAATAAACCTGTTCGTAGTCGAAATAGGCGCCCTCCGGGAATGGGAACCGGGAGCCGGGCATAACGGAAACAGTTCGGTAGCCGCTGCGACGCAAATAGGCGGCCATGGGGGCCAGGGAAGAATGCAGCAGCGTGATGTCTTCCAGGTGGTTTTCCACCCGGACCCCTGACTCCAGGGTATCATGGGCCAGCCAGGAGGATCCGCCGTATGTGGGCGATACCAGATAATCGGAGACCGCCTCGAATCCATGTTGATGCAGGGTCCGGCTGAAGCGAGTCATGATAGCTTCCATGGCCGGCCGGTAGCCCGGCCGGATGAAAACCGTGCGGCCGTAAGATTCCACCACGAACAACAGCACATCGGCGTCTTCCAGCCCTTTGAGGGCGGCAGAACCTGTGGCTCTCTCCCGTGCGGTTTTCTCCAGGCGGACGCGGAAGTTCCGCTCTTGCTTCAGCTGATCTTGGATGGAGAGAATCTCCTGACCGAGACGCATCATGGCCGGCGGTCTGGCCGCGCGCCAGCTCCAGGCCACCGCCACGCAAAGGAAGAGGCCCGACCCTGTCAGGAACGCGTTACGGATGCGGCGATCGGCGAACGCCTTGGCCGCCGTGTGCCAGGCATACCAGCTCGCGGCAAGAGCTGCCAGGCTCACTGCCAGTGAGACTGCCGACAGCTTCAAGAAATCCCACCCATGGGCGGATGTCTTGAGCAGGTCGTAGAGATCATAGATATAGGCGGAATCGATATAAAGGTTGAATTGCCGGTGGAAATACATGGGCACGACGGTATCGCCGATGCGAAACAGTCGCAGCGACATAAAAAGCACCCACAGCGTCAGGCTGGTCCAGAAAGGGGTCCGTTTTCCCAAAAAGGCCGCCATCATGGCCATTAAAACCAGAAGCAGCCAGACATCGGCCGACGGCAGCAGGAGCCGCCAGGAAAAAAGGTGGTTTGCCGGATAGTCGAAGTTCAGCAGGACGCTGAGGAATAGGGAGGCCGCAGAGAGTTTCAGCAGCGACTGCCAAGGGAGCATCTTGATCTTCATGACAGGACCCACCGGCGACGGGCTAAAAGATCGATGTGGCGTGCCAGGAAAGAGAGTTGACCGTCTTCGACCTGCTGGTGTCGCAGGCGGGCCCAGGCGGCCAGGCTGGGCAGGATGTTTTTTGGGCCCAACTCCCGCTTTACGGTTTCAATGATGGCATGCAGGAAAAAGCGCTCATCATCTGAGTAACCGGCATTGCGGGGATGGATCACCCAATCCGAGCTTCCGGCGGCCAGAAGCTCCAACCCGGAACGCTGAATGAAGCTGAGCAGCCTTCGACCCGTCCGGCTTGCCCCGGAAAGCCGTGCCTCCATGGACTCATGATAGCCTTGCATAATCTTCTCTTCGCCATCCCATTCCGGTAAAAAGAGGGTTTGCCCGTCGAAGTTGCAGGTGAGATAGGCCAATCCGTTTTGGGTCAGCCGCTGCAAGATCCCTGGCAGAATTGAGGGAAAGTCCAGCAAATCGAGAACGGCATGGGCCATGAGCAGATGAAAGGGGCCCGGTGCGCCGGATGGGTCGGCCAGCTCTTGGGCGCCGGCCGGAATAAGCTCAACGGAGACTTCGGCGCCTGCGGACCTCAGCCGGCCATGGTTTTCTCCGCTCCAGGTCAAGATCCGGCCTTGGCTTTGGGCCCATTTTGAGAGGTATTTTCGGGCTGCGCTGAGTTGTCCCGGATCGCTGTCGCTGAGCACATAAGTGGCCGATCCGCTGAACAATCCCTGCTCCATAACCCTTTGAAACATGGTGCCGATGCCGGCGCCGATCTCGAGAATATGCAACGGTTCCCGGCCTGGAGTCTGCGCCAGGCCCTGGCGCAGCGTTTCCCAGACATGGCGATTCAAGGCCCGGTCGTCAATGCTTTTTTTAGCGGCCAGGTAGCGCGGATAAAAGTCATTGCCGGTGATGTCCACGGCCGCCGAATGATTTTGGTTGGGTTTCATCTTGTCCGACAGCAACGGATTCCTCTCTTTTCAGGTTCGCGATCGAGCAGCATTGAAGGTTCCTGCCCGGCCCGGAGATCCCTTCACTTTCTGCAGGAAGCGGTCGATGGCGTTGACGCTATCCTGCCACGTGGGGCTGCTCAGGTAGGTTTGACGGGCGGCCAGGGCCATGTGTAGCAATTCCTCTCGATTCCTATGCAATTTTATCAGCAGCGGCGCCAATCCTGCCAAGTCGCCGGGCTGCAACAAAAAGCCGTTGGTCCCATGGAGGATGGTTTCGGGCGCCCCACCCTGCCGGCAGCCGATAGCCGGAAGGCCGAAGGCCATGGCTTCCAGGATGGCGATGCCGAATCCTTCGTAGGCGTAAGGCATGCAGAAGAGATGACTCCTGCCGAGGGTCGTTATCAGTTCGTTTTCCTGAAGCGGGCCGAGAAAGCACACCGAATCGGTCAGACCCAGTTGTTCGACGAGCTGCCGGGCCCTCGCGACATGGGCCGGGTCGAAGTCCAGGCCTCCCACGATCGAGAGGCGCCAAACGTCTCGTTGAATCCCTGATAGGGCCTTGAGTAGCGGCAGCAGACCTTTTCGGGGAACCACGATGCCCAGGAAGAGCAGATCCAGCGGGCCGGGCCGGCGGGCCCGCCGGCCGATGGACTCGGCAGAGAGCGGACTCCCGAAACGGTCACCGGCAGGATAGGCGATCACCTGAGGCCGATTGTTGTTCACCAAAGAAGCCACGTTCCGACAGGTGGTCTGGGAGTTGAGGATAAAGCCATCCACCGAGGCCAAGAAGCACCGCTCGGCCACGGCCAGCAGCCTGTTTTGCCAACTCTGGCGTGGTTCACGGCAGCGAAGATGATGGACCAGGGCCACAACGGACGGTCCGGCCTTTCGACGAAGCCGTTTATTCAGCAAAAAAAGCGATGGATGACATAGCTCGTCCTCTATCAGGATATCGAAATTGCCGCTGCGCAGTCGATGGCACAGCCCCGGGGACAAATTGTGCCCCAATCGTCGAAGATAGGTACCGCCGGCGAGGCTGATCACTTCCACCTCGTGCCCCAGACCAACCAGACCCTGAACCACCATGCGGTCATATAGGTAGCCTCCGGTGAGGGTGTCCAGGCTGCCGTAAATGATAGTGCCGATACGCATCAGAGTGTTGCGCGATAGGAGGTCCAGGCGATCTCGTCCTCCCAGATGGTGACGGTCATGGCGTCCAGTGCAAGATGCGCCAGCCTCTCCTTGAAGGCGTCATGGAGGATCAGGGCCAGTCGTTCGATGCTGGGATTGAGTCCTGAAAAGACGGCCAAAGTGTTCAAGGTCTTGTCTTGGAAACGCGCCGCCACCGCATCCAGGTGATCCGACACCTCGACGATATCCACCAGAAAGCCGTGGCGATCCAGCGACTCTGCCTCCAAGACCAGTTCCATGCGGTAACGATGGGGATGCTCGATGTTCTCCTCCCCCCAGTTGCCGCCCACCAGATAATGCCGGGCACTGAATTCGCGCCGCATGCCGAGACTGTACATGTTTTTTTCTCCTTGTGCGGTATCACGCCGTTTCGGCTTGTCGATAATCGAAAATAACCTGGATCGTCTCACCCGGACTGCGGTCGATGAGCGTATAGGCCGAGGCTGCATCGACCAGGGCGAAGCGCTGGGTGATGCAGGCCGCAGGGCGTACCCGGCGAAGCATTTCCCAGGCCAGATCGATTCGCCGGCTGGTATGCCATCGTCCCGTGAGTTGGGGGGCGATACTGCTTACCTGGGAGCTGATCAGGGCCACTCGGCCGCGATGGAAGAAAGCGCCCAGGTCCAGATCAGCCCTTTTTGCGCCGTACCAGGAGCCGACCACAATCCGGCCGCTGTAGCGCGCAAGCGCCAGAGCGGTGTTCAGGCCCACCGGGTTGCCCGAGAGTTCATACACCAGGTCCGCTTCGCCCCCACGGCCCAGCCCTCTGCCCCAACGCGTCAAAAGGCTCGGGTCCTGCGGATCGAAGCACTCGCCGGCGCCGAGACCAAGGGACGCCTCACGCCGTAACGGGAAAGCGTCAAGCGTCGCCAGGGCGGCCAGCGGGAAACGGGACAGCAGGGCCGTGGTCAAAAGACCGATGATGCCCTGGCCGACGACGACAACCTTTTCGCCGATCAGGGGGCCACCGTCCAGCAGAAGGTTGACCGCCGTCTCCATGGCAGGCAGAAAAAGGGCGGTTTCATCGTCCAGGTCGGCGGGAATGGGATGGAGCGTCGCCGGTCTGGCACAGAAGAGGTCCTGGTGGGGTTGAAAGGCGAAGACTCGGCGATTCCGCCATTCGCCGGAGACCGCGCTCCCCGTCTCCATTACCCGGCCCACCGCACAATAGCCGTAAACCAGGGGATAGGCGAAATTTCCGGCAAGGCTGTCGATGGTGGCATCCTTGGCCACGCCCGGCGGCCACTGGCCCCGGTAGACCAGCATCTCCGTTCCCGGGCTGATTGCCGAACAGTGCGTCTGCACCAGGACTTCATCGGCGGCAGGCCGAGGCGCAGGCCCGACTTTCACGGCGACCCGCCCCGGTTCCGTAAATTCCAGGCGATGCTGCTTCATGGGTCCTGCCACCGGGGTTGGGCCCAGATGACGATGTCGGGGCCGCAGGATTGGTAGGAAATTGGATTGAAGCCCAAGAGCGAACCATTGCTCACTGCGGGCCGATCCAATACCGGCAGGCCGCCCACCAGGCAGGGGGCGATGGTGATGATCATCTGATCCACTAGGCGGGCCTTGATGAAGCTCGTAATCACTTGGCTGCCGCCTTCCACCATGATGTTCCGGATGCCGCGCCGGCCCAACTTGTGAAGTACATCGGGCAGATCAACCATACCGCGCAGGTCGCGGCGGCAGCGAATAACCTCGGCACCCCGGCTTTGCACCTCGCCGACCCTTTCGGAAACGTGATTGTCGGTGCAGGCCAGCCAGCAGCGGCGGTCGGTGCGGTTAAGCAAGCGGGCCTGCAAGGGGATGCGCAATTTGCTGTCCAGAACGATGGGCTGGGGACTCGGCCCCTTGATGAGACGCACCGTCAGCAGGGGATCGTCCACCAGCAGTGTGTTAATGCCTATAACGATGGCATCGCAGGCTGCCCGAATGCGATGGGTCAAGACCATGGACTGATGGCTGCTCAATCGAAGCTGTTCACGATTGCGGGAGGCGATGCTGCCATCCACACTCTGGGCATAGGAAACCGTCACCAGCGGCCGATCATGACGGGCCAGGATCACCCCAGACAGGTGCGGCAACAGGTCGAACCATTCTTCCAGAAGGCAACCGGACTGGCCGGCATCGGTGGCCGAAGTATAGCCCTCACAGTGGCGCATGGTGTCCTGAGGCGTATCCTCAGACATGGATACCCTCCCTGTGGGTTCTTTGTATGTCATTGATGATACCGGCCCTCCTCCGGTAAGTCAAATAATGCATGGCAACCCCCCAACCGGCCAGGCTGAAGAGAATGTCGCGGAACCGAATGATCAGGCACAGGCTGAGTCCAAAAGCACTGCCTTTTCCAAGAAGAGCGGTTACCCAGGGCAGGGTCGTTTCTAGAACACCGATCCCCGCCGGTAAGGGCGTGAAAAATGCCAGCCTCGCCACCGCAACCACTGCGGTCAATTGCCAAAATGACAACGGCAGGCCCAGAAGCACAGACATCACCCAAAATTCGGCAAAGACGCCGACCCAGTGAACCAGGGAAAGAAAATTGGCCAGCAGGAATTGGCGACGGTGCTCCCGAAAGAGGGATTCCGCCATGGCTTCCCCTTGAACAATGATCGCCTTCAAGGACCCAAGGCTGCAGGATAACCAAGGCAAATAGTCTCCGTCAAACTTTTTGAACGGGGAAAATAATCGCGATAGAGGTCGTTTGCCGGTGAAAAGCGCGGCCAGGAAAGTGCTGAACGCCGCCAGCACGGCAATGATCAGGATCATTCCCTGATTCCCGCCAAAGAGCCCGGATTCGACAGAGGCCGAATAGATCAGGCAAAAGGTCAGGACGACCATGCTGGCCAAAAACTCCAGCAATCGGTCCACCGCCACCGAGGTCGCTGCGCATGACAGGGGGATACCTTGCCCATGGTGGAGGCAGTAGACGGATAAAGGCTCTCCCCCGAAATGAGGGCCGGGGGTAAGATAGCTTGCGGCGTTGGCGGCGGCGCGATAAGTACAGGCGGTGAGCAAATCCACCGGCCGGCCCAGCGTCCTTAAAAGCAGCCACCAGCGCGAGGTCATCAGGGGGAGCTGGAGCAGGTTGACGATTAGAAGAATCAGGATTGCCAAGGGGCCGAGTCTCGCTAATAGATCCAATGCCGCGGCCCAAGTCACGCCCTTCAGGGCATGACAGGCCAGCGCCAGGCCGAGCAACCCGAGCAGCCAGCGCCAGTGCTTCTCTATCGCCCGCCGGATGGCTGATGCTTTGGGCGGATCCTGCGCCGATAACATGAAAGGTGTGGTCATGGGGCCTCGCCAGATGTTATTGATCCATTTTTGCCGCGGCGATAAAGGACCGTCTCTTCCGGAGCCCAGAGGGACATGGCACCGGTTCCGGTCAACGTCAACGTGGCGGCGATGCCGAAGATCACCATGCAGATCAGGGATGCGCCGAATGGGGAAGAATTGCTGCCGAACATCAGGGTCAGCAAGAGGGCCGCGCTGCGACCCATGATACCAAAACCGACCAACAGGTAGCAAACGCCGTGGGCCAAGTGCCAGACCGGGTGGGCCCGGTAAACGCCATAGCCGACCAAGGCAGCGATTCCTCCCGAAAGAATCACCACGCGAAGCACCATCGGCAAAAACTTGATCAACAGAGATGTTACCCATGTGTCGAGTCTGGATTTCTGATGCACATTTGTCTGCATGCGGCAGGATACCATCAACCAGTCTCTTAAGAAACCGATCAACAGCGGGGCCATGAAAATAATGGCCGCAGTATAGGTGAAGACCGGATTGAAGATCGGCAGGAGCGATATTCCCACCAGTCCCATCTGAAAGCCGGCGATGATCCGTGCATAGGGCCGTGGCCGCAAAGCGATCACGGGAAGGGCTCGTTTTTGCCGCAACCAGATTCCCAGTACAAACGGATAGTAGGCCAAGCCCACCAAGAGATAGACGGCCGGCAATCTATCGAAAGCCACGGCCACCAGCGAGGCCACAAGCAGTCCCGCGGCATCGGATTCGATGTCCAGGCGTCGGCCGAGTTCGGTCTCCCGTTCCTGTTTCCTCGCCACCAAACCATCAAGCAGGTCGGCCAGCGAGAGTCCCAAGTAGACAATCCCAGCCCCCCAGGCAAGACTGTTGGGCAGCGAGGGACCCCGGCTGAGCGTCCACGGCAAAATGCCGGCGAGCCCGACGATGGCGCCCGCACGCATCAGGGTGATCCAGTTGGCCGCCCCCAGCGAGGTGAAAAGATGGCCATCTTCGCCTGGGCGGTGGTTGGACCCTAAATGACGAACCAACTGTCGTTGAATATGCACCGCCACGGCCAACCCGGGCAAAAGCCCCAGGATAACGGTTGGATGCGATGGAATTTCGGGCCAGCAAAAGTAAAGAGACAACAGCCAGGGTGCAAACAGAAAGCCTGCGGCCAGAGGCATTTGCCGACGCAAGCGAAAAGTGATTATTTTGGGATTATTCATTCCCTGCTCAATTAAGAGAGGCGTTGAGGTTGTTGCCTTCAGCATTTTTCAGAATTACCTGCCATAATCCTGATGGGCATTGACCATCAGCGTTGAGATCGTTATAGTAGGTTTTAAAACAGGGAGGTCGCATGAACAACCCACTGAGCGAATCAAAAAGATAAGAACTTGCTTTCAAGCGTGAAGAATAGAAACAATTAAAATTGTGTACCGCGGCAAGCTGAATCCCAATAGAGAGTACGATCAGATATACATATCAACCAACATACGCAAAATCCATTCTAAAAATTAATATGACCGATAATAAACACTATGTCAAGATAACATTTTTGCCCAAAATATTGAAATGCCCACAAATTTGGACACAGGAAACCTATTAAATAATACGCGACATATAACTACTACCGCCTTTTATTTTCAAAAATTTGAATATTTGTGATCAAATGATTTTCAATATATAAATATTGTTTTCGCGAATTGATATCCGAAAAAGAATCTTCCTTGAGATTAGTAACTGTGATAGCACGAATCAGACATGCTTCAAGCTCGTGTGCCAATTCCAACGTACATAGAAATAAACTGAACTTTTGATCACTGCTACAGATCGCAATTCCACTCAGACCTGCATAAGAGAATAATACCATAGAAATAATGCTTTTTGAGATATAAAAAAGGCGACCCTTTCGGATCGCCCATGCAAAGGTTGTGAAGATAGGTTAACCATCCTACAAGCCCTCGCCATTTATGATGACTTCCCCCAATGCCGTTATTAACTCCGGTGCATTCTAAAGTTATGTATAAAAATATACGGTCGTCCGAAGATTAAGATGCACGCACACCAGAGAAGCCATAAAATAAGTTCCACCTCAAACTCCCTTTTTTAAGTTTAACCATTTGAGGCTTACAGCCGTCATGCAGTTTTTTATTTTAGGTGTTGAAGTTGAGTGGCACTTATTTGCGTCTATTATGATTTTAACGCATGTTTTTATTTATATTTAAGACTTAGCAGAAATCATGCCAATTTCTTTAAATAACAATATGTCAAATAAATTTAAGTATATATGTTCTTAATAATAATAAATTATGCTAAATATTATGAACAGATTTACCAAATTTTTGTGAAATTCATTTCATAATTTTGAAATTTCTCAAGAAGGGTAGGGGGTTTAAACGGCTACTTCAAACCAAAACCAGCGAAGGGATCTTGAGAACAGGATAAGTTGGTTGTTGAAGGGGTGTTTAGGCTGATTATGAATATAAACTCGGACAAATATCTTTTGAATTATTTACCCTGATTTATATCTAACGGGTTGGAAATAGGGTTGGAAATTAAATTTTAATAGAAAAAATAAGGGGCTCAGATTAGATTATAAATCACTGTTATTATTGGTGGTACGCCCGGCTGGGTTCGAACCAGCGGCTTCCAGCTCCGGAGGCTGGCGCTCTATCCACTGAGCTACGGGCGCAATTTGGGGTGTGTTTCAAAGGCCTCATCGATATGTGTCGACAAATAATCCATCGGCGATAGTATGTCAAGGGAGATGATTGGTATCGGTCGGCCGGATTGGGATGACGCGCGGAAATTAATTTTTATTTAAAAGGTCGGGGCGTTTTGCAAAGAATTCTTTGGCCTCACCGACCACATAAAGAGATCCGGCGATGCAGATCGCATCATCGGGAGAAGCGTTTTCAACGGCATGTATGATGGCCTTGTCCACATCAGCAATGATGCGGATGTCCGACATCATTTGCCCGGCGACCGCGTAAAGTTTTTCCGGCGCCAAAGCCCGATCGATTTTTGGGCGGGTGAGTATGGCTTTTTTGCAAAAAGGGAGAATGTCTTTCAGCATGGCCTTATAGGGTTTGTCGTCCAATATGCCGATGACCAGCGTTATGCCGCGCTGAGACAAATTTTCTGAAAGATATCTTGCCAAATAGCGGGCAGCAATGAAATTATGGGCGCCGTCCAGCAATATCAGAGGGGTTGTAGAAACGATCTCTAATCTTCCCGGCCATTTGTTCTTTTCCAGCCCATACTTTATGTTTGTCAATGTCAGATTCAAGCCGTTTTTGTTGATGAGCTCGCAGGCGGCAAGAACAAGAGCGGCATTATGGATCTGGTGCCCGCCGGTGAGTCCGGTGCGAAGGTTGCGCCAAACATGATCGATGCCATAATAATTAAATGTCGCATTGCTGTTTTTCCGAACACGAAAAGCGTCTTTATAACGATAAAACGGCGCGGATTGAGATTCGGCGATGGATTTCAATACTGAAACAGCATGCTTTTGAGTCACACCGGTGACAACCGGGACCCCTTTCTTGATGATGCCGCCTTTTTCACGCGTGATGTCGGAGATGGTGTTTCCCAAATATAGCTTATGTTCAAGGGAAATATTGGTAATAATGACCAGATCAGGGGTTATCACGTTCGTCGCGTCGAGACGGCCTCCCATGCCGGTTTCGACGATAGCCCAGTCAACATTATGACGGCCGAACTCATAAAACGCCATTGCTGTTGAAAACTCAAAAAATGTAGGTTCGCGCGAGCCAAAATGTACGGCTTTTACAGCCTCATAAGCGGTAACGATGTTTTCATCGGAAACCGGGTGATTGTTGATGCAGATTCTTTCGTTAAATCTGACCAGATGGGGAGATGTATACAGACCGACCCGGAATCCCGCATGGATAAGAATTGTGGACAGCGTGGACGCAATGGAGCCTTTTCCGTTGGTTCCGGCTACATGTATCGTCTTAAAATTTTTTTGAGGGTCTCCCAGTTTTCGAAGAATATCCTCAATTACGTCGAGACCCAGAATAATCCCATATCTCCTGAGACTGTATAGGGTTTCCAGGCTTTTATCGTAAGGCTTTTTTGTTGTCATTTTAACAGAAAAAACCCGGCAGATGATAACATTTGCCGGGTTTTAAAAATGCTAAAGGGTTGTCGTTATTTTCGGTATCTGTTTCTCGAAGCCGCTATTCTTTGTCTTCTCAAGGCTTCACGCTGTTTGCGACGACGATATTCACTCGGCTTTTCATAGGCTTTTTTCATTTTCAATCGTTTAAAAAGGCCGTCATTTTGGACTTTCTTCTTCAAAATGCGCATCGCCTTTTCAAGGTCATTATCAAAAACCTTGACCTCAATATCTTTCAATATGCCCCCCCCCTTTTTGCCCACCAGCCGTCATCGATATGCCTGATGGTTATTTAACTATTATTTAAAAGAATAAGTATATATCTAAAAACCAATTTATTGGCAAGAAAAAATGTTTATTTTTATTTTGTCCTGGAAAACCTGGTCCTTTGGGCCAGGTCAGAGTTCTTTGGCTCTGCCTGAAGAATCGCTGCAAGAGTTTGAAGTGAACTAAAGTTTAAAGTGAG
>Ga0307423_1001837_pt1 | contig 12482 bp, 9 predicted proteins | sample SalMarWE160310MG_FD_202154 | JGI IMG/M metagenome (GOLD analysis project Ga0307423, IMG submission 202154) | Salt marsh sediment microbial communities from the Plum Island Ecosystem LTER, Massachusetts, United States - WE1603-10 | ecosystem: Environmental > Aquatic > Marine > Intertidal zone >...
AGAACATCTGTCTCTGTGTTTTTCCCCAGTATTCCATTCTTCCATAATTCCATTATTCCTTTTGGACCAAGCTACACCCCTCAGGGGTGAATTCAAAGCCGGGTCCTCTGGGCCCGGATTCTTTACTATCGATCGTGACAAAAGTTACATGGAAGGCGCGGGTGCAGCAACAAACATGATTGTGATCCTGGGGGCTAGAAGTGGAACGTCGGTCTTATTTCGATGCCTGGAGAAAACCGGCTTCAACGGAGATTTGTCCTCGTACAGACGCAGGGACAACGATTCCGAGCATAGACAATTCAGACTCATCAACATCCGACTGCGTAAGGACGGGAATCCGTCCAGTCTCACAGCGGAAGCCAAAGGGTTGTGGATGGATATGCTTAACCGAGGGGTTGAAATTCTCAAGGAACCCCATTTTGTTTGGGTGTGGCCGACATGGTTTCAGATCGTACCGGAGTTCAGAAACTACAGATACATATGGATGAGGCGGGGCCTGCGGGACAGAGCGTATTCGCTGTTAAAGTATCAAACAATTCAAGGTTATGAAGATAGATCTATGGACAAGTGCTACAAGTACTGTCGGGCCATGGATTCTGCAATATGTGCGCTCATTTCCCGTATGCCGAATTACTTGGTCGTAGAGTTTGACGACTTTGTGAATTTAAGAGGGATTGGGGCAATCAGCCGGTTTATTGGGCGAGAGCTGGATACTTCATTGATTGATGCTGCCCGGGTCTGTGCGTATTGATACGGCTTCCGGTCATCACGCCATCCACCAGGTGAACAGTAAAGAGAGGCCGCCCGCTGACACGGGTGTCAGGAGCCAGCCGATGGCGATCTTGGCAAGCATGCGCCCGCTGACGGTGCGCATGCCTCCCACAACGCCCACACCCACCACGGCGCCAACAATCGCCTGGGAAGAGGATACGGGAACACCGATTTGGGTAAAGAAATGCAGTGTGAGGGCCATTGCCAGGACGCAAACAAACGCAGAAAATGGGTCTAAAGGCGCAATGCCTTTACCCACGGTCATCATGACCGGCTTGCTGTAAGTCAACACGCCGATGGCAATGCTCACCCCGCCGATCAAAGCAGCGGCCTCACTCGACAACATCCCCGCGCCCACATAAACGCCGGTCACGTTAGCCACATTGTTCGAGCCAAGAGAATACGCCCCGTAGCAGCCTGCCGTCGCAATGCCGAATGAATACAGCGTGTTTCTATAGGTGATATTGGTGATTGTTCGATCCAGGAGATACTTCAGCACACGATGGAGGCAGTAGGCCGCCACACCGGCACCGATCGGGGTCAATACCCAACAGGAGACGATTTTATAAAGTCTGGAAAAATCCGGTGCGCCGCTCAGTATGGCGGCCCCAATGATCGCCCCTATGATGGCCTGGGATGTGGAAGCCGGAATGGCAAGGTAGGTGAGGGCGGCCATGGTGATGGCGGTGGCCAGAGTACAGGAAAAAGCGTTGATCGGTGAAAGGCGGGAGAGTTCGTTCAGCGTGGCCATACATTTGGAACCTTCAAGAGAAGCCCCCACCAGAACAAAAAAAGCGGTCAGGACAATCGCGGTGCCATATTTGATGGTTCCGGTCGTGACTCCCGGGCCGAAAATGTTCGCCGAGTTATTTGCGCCGAGGCTCCAACCCAAGAAAACGCCGCTCAGTATTTTCCACATGATCTATGCCGTTCGCCCAGGTGCGTTCGGAGAACCAACCCCTTTGTTATCTCAAAAACCAACGCCTCCAATCATCTCATGCTCACACTGATAATCTGCAAGTAATCACTCGCATCTTCGATGATGTCCGTGATCCCCGTCAGGCCGCTGATGAAGTCGGCCAGGATCCTTCCGTCCCAGAAGTTTTCCACGGGAACTTTGCGAACATCCCTGAAAAGGCTGAACTTAATATCGTCCACTTTCTTTTCGTATATTCTGATGGCAAGGGTTTTTTCGTGAAGATCTTCTCCTTGCAACATGGCATCAAATGTGATTGAGAGCATTTCACAGGTCCCAACATTCAGAAGTGCCACCCGGACACACTCTTCCCGTATCTCATGAGGAAGTTTTGTGTCCAGGTAGTAAGAAGCCGTATCCTTGACGGTGTCAAACACATTGTCAACCATTTCAACAAACTTGCACAGATCCGATCGTAAGTAGGGCAAGAAAGCCCCCTCGTAGACATCAGAAATAATCTCCCGTCGAATGGCATCCCCCTCCCGTTCAAGCTCAGCCACATGATGCATGAGATTCGGGCTGTTGTTCTCCATGGCATTCTTGAAGAAATTGCAAGCTTCACACAGAAGTCCGAGATGACGCTTTATCTTCTCCAGGACCTTCTGCTCTTGTTTGCCCTGGGACAGTGCTTTTCTAAGAAAGCTCATTTCCTCTCGCCCTTTCGATCAGTTTGGCCGCCATGAGATCTATCAAAGAGATAACACCTGCAAGTTTTTCTCCGTCACAAACAAAAACCCTTCCCACATTCGCCTCTTCCATCAGACGCGCAACTTCACCCAGCTCGGCATCCTTGTTGACGCAGAACAGGGGCCTCGATGCAACGTCCGAGGCCTTGACTGCTTTTGGATCAATGCCCTTTGCCAACACCTTGAAAACCACGTCTCGTGCCGTCATGACGCCATATTCCCTTTCACTTCCGGGAAACCTGACGAGCAAAGAACGAATACGCCTGTCGACCATTTTTTCTATGGCCTCATACGCCGACGCGCTGTGGTCTACTGATTCGAGCTTGGTCGTCATAAACTCACGCAACTTCATCACAAACCTCCCATCTGCCATGACAAAGGCCGCCAAAGGGTCTACCTGTTCATATTGCATCCACCGTGCGTGATCCACTTCCAATTCTAATTCAATGTAAAAAATGCAAGGTGTTTGCATGCCCACACCCTGAAACCATTTTCTGCCTATCATAAAATCTTAAATTTTTCAATTCCTTACATTAACCTGGTCACGCCGCGGACATTTTTCCACGTTGCCCCGTCCTTTGTGATGTCTGTCAACCCTAACGTTGCAACATGAGGGTCGATTCAGGGTATGGTGGCCCCTGGCCCATTTCCTCTTCTTGAATAAGGGGCCGTTCTGTCCTATGGTCCACGAGAGCGCAAGGGTTACTCGCCTTTGCCGGAATGCCCCGCGCCGGAGTGCCGGGAGCGTCACTTGAGATAGACTGATCGTATCATGAAACTTCTGGGGCACGCCATAGGAGACGTTATTGAGGCAATTCATAGCGTCTCGGGCCGGATCACCTGCACGGGTCTGTCCGGGGCCGAAGAGGCGTACGTGTTGTATCGATTGTACCGTGCACTGAATCGGCCTCTTTTTGTCATATGCCCGTCAGCAAAACAGGCTGAACTCCTGGCGGGAGACATCCGCTTTTTTTCCGGACAGACCGACCTGCCGGTGCTCTCCTTTCCACCTTACGATATTATTCCCTTCAAGCCCTTAGCCTACCATTCCCAAACGGCTTGCCATCGGATTGAGACGTTGTACAGGATGTTCACCGAGACGACGGCGCCCATCATCATCACCACCGCCTGTGCTCTCGTCCAGAAGGTCATTCCCAAGAAAACCCTATCCGGTTTCGCCGAGTATCTTGTGGCAGGTGAAGGCATCGAACGGGAGGCCCTCATTCAAAAACTCATTCAGGGCGGTTACCAGGAGACCGTCCTGGTCGAGGATCCCGGCGATTTTGCCGTGCGCGGTGGGCTGGTCGATGTATTTCCGCCCGGCCACCCTGATCCGGTCCGCATAGAATTCTTCGGTGACACGGTGGAGTCCCTCAGAACCTTTTCAGCCGAGGACCAGCGTTCACTGAAAGCCATCCCCGAGGTTGTCCTTCTCCCGGCGTCGGAGACGCTCCTTGATCCTTCCGACATGGATGCGATCGTCCAGCGGATTCGCCGGCAGGGAGACATCCTCGAGATGCCCGGTCTACGTGTTGAAGAGATCGTCGAAAAAGTGAAAAGTTTAGAGCAGTTTCCGGGAATCGGGGGCCTGCTTTCCCTGATACACCCCGCCCTGGATACCCTGTTCGATTATGTGCCTGAACAGGCCTTAACGGTTCTCATCGATCCCGGGGCCCTTGAGCGTGCCGCATCTGACTTTGAAGAAGCCGTGACCCGAGATTGTTTTTCAGCCCACAATGAGGACAGGCTGTGCGTTGGCCCCGAAGACCTTTACGTCCCCTGGTCGGAAATTGAAGAGAAGATCCAGCCTCTGGTTCACCTTGTCTTCAGGATGATTCCGGTCGGCGAGAGGGCAGCCGCCACCTTTAATCTGGCTGTGGAAAGAAATGATCTTATTACTTCACAATTGAAGGCACGGGGTTCCTCAGAGGCCATGTTGCGACCTCTGGCCGATTGGATTGTGCACGGCCGGGAAAATGCCTGGGCGACATACATTCTCTGCCGCACGAGAAAGCAGGCGGAGCGGATCAGCGAGCTTCTATCACCTTATGACATCCAGGTTCGGCTGACGGATGCCTTTCCATCGGTTCCGAGCGCCGACATGGGCCCGAGCGTCTGCGTGGGGGAACTCTCCACAGGCTTTGTGTGGCCCCGGGAAACCCTGGCTATTATCACCGAGGACGAGGTTTTCGGTGCCAAACACCGGCGCCGACAGATTTTACGCAAAGAGACAAAGGCCCGGTGGGTCACCTTTGAAGATCTCAAGACAGGTGACCTTGTGGTCCATGTGGAACATGGGATTGGCCGATACAACGGCCTGGCCAAGCTGGAGGTGGGAGAAATCGCCAATGATTTCCTTGCCATAGAGTACAAAGATGGTGACAAGCTTTATGTCCCGGTAGACCGCATGAACTGTGTTCAAAAGTACGTCGGCGTGGACAGCATCACGCCCCGGCTGGACAAGATGGGCGGCAAGACCTGGGAGCGGGTCAAGGAACGGGTGAAGAAATCGATCCGAAAAATGGCCGGGCAACTCCTGAAGCTCTATGCCTGGCGCAAGGTTCAGGAGGGGTATGCCGTGTCGCCGCCGGACCACCACCTCAGAGAATTCGAGGCGGCTTTTGAATATGCGGAGACACCCGATCAGGGTCGGGCGATCGACGAGGTCATGGCCGACCTTGAGGCGCCTGTGCCCATGGACCGGCTCGTGTGTGGTGATGTCGGTTATGGGAAGACTGAAATTGCCCTGCGTGCCGCTTTCCGAGTTGTGTGGGATCACAAGCAGGTCGCATTTCTGGTTCCAACAACCATCCTGGCTGAACAGCACTATCAGACCTTTAAGAAGCGTTTTGAACCTTATCCCGTGCAGATCGAGACGCTGAGTCGATTTCGTACGCCCAGCCATCAGCGCAACGTGATTCAGCGGCTCAAGGAAGGCAAGATAGATATTGTGGTCGGCACCCACCGGCTCCTGCAGAAAGATGTTGCGTTTAAAGACCTGGGCTTGCTTATCATCGACGAGGAGCAGCGCTTTGGCGTCGCTCATAAGGAAAGGCTGAAACGGCTCCGCCGGAGCGTCGATGTTCTGGCCCTGACCGCCACGCCTATCCCCAGAACGCTCCACATGTCCCTGATGGGCGTCCGGGATCTGAGTATTATTGCAACACCGCCGGAGTATCGATACGCGATCAAGACATACATCTCACCCTTTGACGACACCGTGGTGGTTGAGGCGATTCAAAGGGAGCTTCAGAGGGGCGGGCAAATATTTTTTGTCCACAACAACATCAGAACAATCTGGGGCATGGCCCATCACCTGGAGAAACTGGTGCCGGGTCTTCGGGTTGGTGTGGCTCACGGACGCCTGAACGACGACGAACTGGAAACGGTCATGCTCGCCTTTTTACATCGCGAAATCGATCTCCTGGTCTGTACAAGCATCATTGAATCCGGCCTCGACTTTCCATCGGCCAACACCATTCTGATTAATCGGGCCGACCGGTTTGGACTGGCTCAAATCTATCAGCTCCGGGGCCGCGTTGGACGGGCGGACGAACAGGCCTATGCCTATCTCTTCATCCCTGACGAAAGCGCTCTGACCCGGGATGCCCAGAAGCGACTCAAGGTGCTGATGGAACATAGCGATCTCGGGGCTGGTTTTCAGATCGCCATGAGCGACCTGCGAATCAGGGGCGGTGGCACGATTCTCGGGCCCACTCAGTCCGGGCACATTGCCTCTGTAGGCTACGAAATGTTTCTGGACCTCATGGAACGGGCCATGAGCGAACTGAAGGGGGAACCCGTTGAACCGGAACTGGAGCCGGAAATCAAAGTGAACCGCTCGGCTTATATCCCGGAAGACTATGTATTGGCCATTGACCAACGCCTCATGTCGTACCGACGGCTGGCGAGAATGACTGAATCCTCTGAGGTGATGGTATTTCGTGACGAGCTGAGAGACCGTTTCGGTCCCCTCCCCGAACCGGCCAAAATGCTCATAGACAAGATCATGCTGAAAGTCATGTGCAAGAAACTGGGAATTCAGCGTCTGGATCTGACAGACGAGAGAGTGGTTCTCTTTTTCAGTCCGGACTGTCACGTCAGGCCGGAAAACGTCACCCGCCTCGTGCAACAAGACCCGGCACGGCGCCGTTTAACACCGGACGGTATGCTCGAGGTGTCCATGGCCGCCCATCCGGTTTCCGACCCTGTCTCGGCAACCAAAGAGCTCTTGCAAGATCTGGTATGACATGATAACGCTCATTAAGTTACACTGTCATAACATCTGCCTGACTTTTTTCCTTTAATCAGCGGAAATTTGGCGCTTTGTTGGGGAGTAATCTTCCCCGGTTTGTGTTTGGAGCGTTAAGCATGCAACACGATCGAACAATCACTGTCGGGCTTGTCATACTGTCGCTCATCACGGGGTGTGCGAATAAGGGCGACACAAGCGCTGAAGATCAAGTGGTGATTCGGGTGGACGACCGAATGCTCACTCTGGGTGAATACAATGAATGCTTTGCACAAATCCGAATGAGCTACGGCTCGGATGAGGCCAACGATCGTGAGACCATGCGGGCGGCTCGGCTTCGGCTCCTTTCTCAACTTGCTGAAGAGATGATCATTCTGAGACGGGCGGATGAGCTTGATCTCGACATCTCTCCGGATGAGGTGGATAAGGTCATGGGGGAGCTGCAGAAGGACTCTTCTGGCGAGGGCTTCCAGTACCTGTTAATGAAGCAGGCCATTTCTCTTGAAGATTGGAAGGAGAGTTTGAGGAAACGACTGCTGGTCGAAAAAGTGATTCACGAAGACCTGTTGCCGAATGTATCTGTGGCGCCGGAGGAAATAAAGAATTATTATGAAAACCACTGGCGCGAGTCGGCTCATGTCGAAACAGTTCGGGCTCGACATATCCTGCTCAACAACGAGGACGAGGCCAATCAAATCTTGGAACGGCTCAAGAAGGGCGAGGACTTCGTGACGTTGGCGCGCCGTCATTCCGTGGGGCCGGAGGCTGAACGCGGCGGCGATCTGGGATATGTGGTTCGGGGGCAACTCCCCGAGAGCCTTGAGACCCCTCTGTTCGAAGTGCCACCCGGGGCTTTAAGCCCTGTGGTTAAGACGCCTTTCGGATTTCATATCTTTCAAGTGATCGAAAAGAGGGAAAGAGGCAAAGCAAAAATCGAGGATTGCATGGATGAAATTAGAGAACGCCTTATGAAAGAAAAGTTGGAGGTGGCCTACGGGCCGTGGCTCGATGCGTTCAGAAAGCGCTATCACCTAGAGATAAACAAGGAAGTCATTTCGTGAAAAAACGACGGATAGAAGGGCTGTTCCTGAATCTTCTCATCCTTCTCTTCAGCTTCTTCGGGGGAGGACCGGCCAATGCCGGCGAGTTGGCGGATCGCATCGTGGCGGTCGTGAATGACGACTGCATCACCCTGTCAGAACTGAATGAACGCCTTGAACCGTATGTGAAAAATATTGACGAGGGCGGCTATCCGTCGGACATGGCTCAGGAGATGCGCTTCAATGTTCGAGACAAAGTATTGAACGGGATGATCGACCAGAAGCTGGCCGATCAGGAAGCGAAGAAACTGAGCATTTCGGTGGGGCAGGGTGAGGTGGATCAATACTTGGAAAGAACCAAGAGCGAAAATTTCATGACGGAGGAGGACCTCAAGAGAGCCCTTTTGGCGCAAGGTTTCACGTTGGAAGGATATCGTGAGCAGGTGAAGCAGCAGATTCTTCAGGTAAAACTCATAAACATTGAGGTTAAGTCTAAGATAGCCGTTACTGAAAACGAGATCAAAGACTACTATGAAAAGCATGAGGCACAATACCAGGGGACCACGAAGTATCACTTACGCACCATTGTTATGCGTGTGCCGCCTTTAGCCGGCGCTGAGGAAGAAAAAGCGGCTCGAGAAAGAATCGATTCAATTGAAATGGCGCTTAAAACCGGTGGAGAAGGGGCCTTTGACGAACTGTCGCAACGGTTCTCCGGCGATAACCTAAACGTCACCAGCCGTGACCTCGGCCTATTCACTTTGGACGAGCTTTCAGAGAAGATCCGGGAAATGGTTCGTGGGATGAAGGAAGGGGACATCACGCCCGTGCTGGAAACGGATGCCGGCTATCAGATCCTCATGTTGGAGGAGATCAAAGAGGAACCCGGTCGCACCCTGGAGGACGCCAGGGCAGAGATCCAGGAGAAGCTTTACCGGGACCTGGTGGAGGAAAAATACAAGGCGTGGGTGAAAAAGCTGAGAGATCGATCCTACGTGAAGATTATTCAGTAAGGGCGGTTCTGAGACGTTTGAAAGCCTGATTATGGACGCAGTCACAATTGATGCTATAGGACAATATGAGGGCCAAAGCGTCACCGTGTGTGGATGGCTCACGCATAAACGCTCGAGCGGGCGCATCCGTTTTCTGGTCATCCGGGACGGTACAGGGACGATCCAGGCAACTTTGATCAAAGGGGAGAGCCGCGAGGAGGCCATCGCCCTTTTCGCCGAATTGACCCAGGAATCCTCGCTGGCGGTCAGCGGGACCGTGCAAAGGGACAAACGGGCACCCGGGGGCTTTGAGATTTTGGCCTCAGAGCTCAAAGTCTTTCAAATTGCAGAAACTTATCCCATTGCCCCCAAAGAGCATGGGGTCGGCTTCTTGATGGGGCACCGGCACCTCTGGTTGCGCACGGCCCGGCAGCAAGCCATCTTGCGAATTCGCCATACCGTGATCAATGCGGCGCGCAAGTTTTTCGATGATCAGGGATTCCTGCTGCTGGACGCGCCGATTCTGACCCCCTCGTCTTGCGAAGGGACCACGACCCTTTTTGAGACGGATTATTTCGAGGACCAGAAGGCTTTTTTGTCTCAAAGCGGACAACTCTACATGGAAGCCGGGGCCATGGCCTTTCGCAAGGTTTACTGCTTTGGTCCCACATTTCGGGCCGAGAAGTCAAAAACCCGACGCCACCTGACGGAGTTTTGGATGATAGAGCCGGAAATCGCCTTTGCCGATCTTGAGACGGTCATGACCATGGCGGAGGCCTTGGTTGCCGGCATCGTGGGCGAGGTGGTCGCGACGCGCCGTGAAGAGCTTGAATCCCTGGACCGTGACGTTGAAAAGCTGGAAAGGGTTCAGGCGCCTTTTCCGGTCATCAGCTATGATGACGCTTTGCGGATTTTAGAGGAAGCCGGCGAGGCAATCCCCTGGGGAGAAGATTTCGGAGGCGCCCACGAAACCATTATCTCAAATCGTTTTGACAAACCCGTGTTGATTCACAGGTATCCTTCAGAAGCAAAAGCCTTCTACATGAAAAACGATCCCCATCGGCCGGAGGTGGCCTTGTGTATCGACATGATAGCCCCTGAAGGGTATGGAGAGATTATCGGCGGCGGTCAGCGAGAGGACGATCTGAAGATTTTGAGAGAGAAAATCGAGAAGGCCAAGCTCCCGGCCAAAGATTTCGACTGGTATTTGGATGTTCGACGTTATGGCAGTGTGCCTCACGCGGGTTTTGGGCTGGGAATTGAGCGGACCGTGGCATGGATCTGCGGTCTTGAGCATGTTCGGGAAGCGATTCCCTTTCCGAGACTGTTGGATCGTTTGTATCCTTAATCACTTTAGGCACTTTTTAGCTATGAGCCTGGATCGAACAAAAATCCTTCTGGACACCATCAAAAGGCTTCTAAGGCGGGGTGCCACAGGGCATCTTCACAGGGTCGTGAACAAGACCCACCCGGCAGACCTGGCGGTCGTCTTCCGTTTTCTGACCCTGCACGAGCAGGAAGCCGTTTTTGACTACGTGGACACTGTGGAGCATAAGGCCATGCTCTTCAGTGAACTGGAAGAAGAATCGCTCGTCAAACTCATTGAAGACATGCCCGTTGGAAAGATTGCGGAAATCCTGGAGCAGATGCCGAGTGATGATGTGGCGGACCTGGTCGGAAAGCTCTCTGACGAACGGGCCAAGGCCCTGCTGGACCTCATGAAGAAAGAAGACTCCGACGAGGTCGAGGGGTTGCTCCGATACGACGAGCAGACCGCCGGCGGCATCATGCTGCCGGACTTTATCGCCTTGAAAGAGAATGTGACCGCCAGGGAAGCCATCGGGGCTTTGCAGAAAGATTATGTCGATATTGAGATGCCTTTTTACCTCTATGTCGTGGATGACCACGGCCATCTTGTGGGCGTCATATCTCTTCGGCAATTAGTGGTTGTCTCCCCCGAAACCCGGCTTAAGTCGATTATGGCCACGGACGTTGTGAGTGTGCGAACGAATATGGACCAGGAGGAAGTGGCCAGAATCGTGGCCCGTTACAACATCCTGGCGGTGCCGGTGGTGGATGAAAACAACGTGCTTGTGGGCCTCGTCACCGTGGACGATGTGATCGACATCATTCGCGAGGAGGCCACCGAGGATATCATGAAGATGGCCGGCATCGGCGGCGGTGCGGAGTATGCTGAATCACAATCGATTTTCAGCAGCGTCCGCAAACGGTTGCCCTGGCTCTTTGCAAGCTGGGTCGGCGGCATCATTGCCTGCTACGTGATCGGACACTTCCAGCAGAGCCTGAACAAGCTCATTTACCTTGCGACGTTCATGCCGGTCATTATGGGCATGGGCGGGAATGTGGGCACACAGACCTCTACAAGTGTGGTCAGAGGGCTCGCGACCGGTCGGATCAACGTAAAGGAGATATGGCCTGTTATTGCCAGGGAGCTTAGCGTTGGATTCCTGCTTGGTTTTTTCTATGGTGTGCTCCTCTCATTGTTTGCCCAGTTTCAATACGGTCATGGATACTGGCAGCTCGGTATGGTCGTGGGTCTTTCCATGATCTGTTCGATGACAGTGGCTGCCACCCTGGCATCCTGCCTCCCTTTGATCTTCAACCGTTTTCACGTGGATCCGGCGGTGGCTACCGGGCCGTTTGTCACCACGTCGACAGACATCCTGAGTGTGTTCTTCTACTTCCAGATTGCAACCCTGCTGCTCAATATATAACCCTTTTGCAACGCTAGGGTGTAACCCTAATGCCGCATCTGTCTTCGTCCGCTATTATGCTTCGCGCCGTCGACCACGGGGATTATGACAAGATCGTGACCTGCTTCACCCTTGAGCAAGGCAAGATTTCAGCCATCGCCAAGGGTGCCAAAAAGAGTGTAAAGCGATTTGCCGGCGTGCTCGAGATTTTTTCGCTTTTGAACATCGTGTGGAGCTATGGGCGGGGCCGCGGACTGCCGATTCTCACCGAGGCGGCAGTGGTGCGGCCTTTTGAGCAGATTCGGACCAGCATCATCAGAACGGCTTATGCCAGTTACTGGTGTGAGTTGGTCTCCCTCTGGATGGAGGAAGGCCAGAAACAGCCTGGGGTATACAACCTCCTGGAATATTTACTCGACCGACTGAACAGCGGGGGGCTGTCTGAGCCGATTCTGCACGTGGTGTTTCAGTTGCACTTTATGGCCACCAGCGGTTTCAGCCCGGGGTTGGTCCGCTGCGCGATCTGCGGTACGTCTGTTGAGGATTTTCAGCGCGCTGCCGTTATATTCGATGTGAGACGGGGCGGCGTGGTATGCGAGAAGTGTTCGCAGGGCAGGGGACCTCTTGTTCTCTCCAAGGGGACGGCGAAGCTGCTCAGCTGGATGTTGAAGGCGCCTCTGCAAAAAATTGAAAGGCTCCGCTTTTCCGAACAGGCGCTCCAAGAGAGTCTCCGGATGCTCGGGGCCTTTGTCCCGTATCATCTTGGCAAGGAGACCAAAAGCCTCAAGTTTCTGAAGCAGCTGGACACCAGGCTGCCTGACCCGGTCTGATTGAACGCCTTTACAATTGAAATGTTTCGGTGTATCCAAGCAGGGCGAAGTGAGACAGAGTGAGCTGGAGTGCCTAGAGTGCCTAGAGTGCCTAGAGTGGCTAAAGTGGCTAAAGTGACTAGTGCCTAAAGTGCCTGGCGGGAGCTAGAGTACCCGGAGTGACTAAAGTGCCTAAAGTGATTTAAAGTGCCTGGCGTGACTAAAATGAGCTGGAGTGGCGT
>Ga0307423_1001838_pt1 | contig 12480 bp, 14 predicted proteins | sample SalMarWE160310MG_FD_202154 | JGI IMG/M metagenome (GOLD analysis project Ga0307423, IMG submission 202154) | Salt marsh sediment microbial communities from the Plum Island Ecosystem LTER, Massachusetts, United States - WE1603-10 | ecosystem: Environmental > Aquatic > Marine > Intertidal zone >...
TCCAGGTGCTGGACGTGGCCGAGATCCTGGCCGCCAGCCTGTAGACTGCGCTGAAATAAAATAAGCAAGGGAGCGCCTCAAACGGGGCGCTCCCTTTTTTATTCATTAAAGTAGCTGGTACATAGCAGCTTTTGGCAGGATAGGGATGCTTTAGTAAGCAGGTTTTTTTCCGGGGGGACACCCCCCTCTTTTTCGGAAAAGAAGTGTTGCCCCCCCGGAGCCCCCTCGTTTGGTACAAGCGAAAGATCTTTGTATAATATAATTAATATATCAACATGTTAACGATGTTACCATCGTTCAGAAAAACCACCCTGACCCCCTGAAGTAAATCACTAGTGTCCGGTTTAAATTGGTAAAAAACGCTATAACTCCATAACAATCAAGGTGATACTAGCAAAAATGATCTGCACCGATATCAATTGGGGCTTAGACTTGATCCTTTCCAATGGGAGAGGAAAGGCTGATGCATGCAGGTCGCACCATCTTTGCCCAGATCATGGATTTCTTGCCTACACGGCGCTTTCACACCTGTGTCCGCCGCTACCAGGGGGATTTGCGGGTGCGGCGGTTTACATGCCTGGACCAGTTTCGAGTCATTGCGTTTGCCCAATTGACCTATCGCGAAAGCCTGCGCGACATCGAGGCATGCCTCAGAGCCATGCAGCCCAAGCTTTACCGCATGGGCATCAGCCATTGCGTCCCCAAGAGCACCCTGGCAGAGGCCAACGAGAAGCGCGACTGGCGGATATTCGCGGACATCGCCCAGGTATTGATCAGCCGAGCCCGGGGTCTTTACGCGGGCGAGGACTTTGGCAAAGAGTTGAAGGACGCCACTCTCTACGCCCTGGACGCCAGCACCATAGACCTTTGTCTCTCGCTCTTTCCCTGGGCGCGTTTCCGAAAAACCAAAGCCGCCGTGAAGCTTCATACACTCATGGACCTGCGCGGCAGCATCCCCGCCTTCATCCACATCTCCGATGGAAAGCTGCACGACGTCAAGGTCTTGGACCTTTTGCTCCCAGAGCCTGGCGCTTTCTATGTCATGGATCGCGCCTATCTGGATTTCAAACGCCTGTACTCGATTCATCAGGCATCCGCCTTCTTTGTCACCCGCGCCAAAACCAACTTCAAATTCCGCCGCCGTTACTCGCGCCTCGTGGACAAGCTGACTGGCTTAAAATGCGACCAGACCGTGATGCTGACCACCTACTACCCTGCCAAAGGCTACCCGGAACCTTTGCGCCGGATTGCCTACTTCGATCAGGACACAGCCAAGCGCCTGGTGTTTTTGACCAACAACTTCCATTTGCCTGCTCAGCTTATCGCAATGCTGTACAAGGCCCGCTGGCGCATCGAGCTATTCTTCAAGTGGATCAAGCAGCACCTGCGGATCAAGGCTTTCTACGGTACCACCGAAAACGCCGTGAAAACCCAAATCTGGATCGCAATATCGACTTACCTCCTAGTGGCCATACTCAAAAAGGAACTCGGACTCAGCCAAAGCCTCTACACTATTTTGCAAGTTTTGAGCGTCTCGCTTTTCGAGAAAACCCCCATTTTATCGGCCTTCTCGGATCTGGATTACACAAACGAACTGGACCCTGGCTACAACCAATTGTCTTTATTCAATATTTAACCGGACACTAGTGGAAGTAAATATGAAGTGATTTGGCTCTGAGATTTTTGCGATGCCAGTGTCAAATGGCTCCCAGGATTTTTGTCCAGAACTGGGAACTCCTGCACAACCAAGACCCTTTGGCGCAAATACATTTTGAGGCACGGAAAGGGCCTGGGCTAAACATCGGCCCTTCCTCTGGGGAGAAGTTCCACACCAGCCTCCTCAAGGAGCGTGGCGGCGGTCCCTTCCTTGCGTTCGGCCACCACCACCTGGTCCGGGTTGAGATTCAAAAGCCAGCGGCCCACCAAAAGACCCCGTTTGGTCTCGGCTGAGCCATGCGGATTTTCCAGGTACTCCTCATGCAGCACTTGGCCGCTCGCCCTGTCCAGCTCCTGCAGGCGAAACCAGGGCGCCCGCGCCAGATGCGCTTCCAATTCTCCTTCTGGCGATTTCACCGGGGTAAAACGGCGAATGCGGTCCTTGGGAAGGCTGCGCGCGCGCACCCTGACCGAGGTCAGTTGGGGAAATTTCTCTAACAGCTTGCGCTCCAGGTTTTTGGTCAAAAGCTCGGCTTTCTGCAAGGAGGAGGTGCGCGGCAGTACGTCCATCTCCACCAGGAAACGGCCGCCCGCAGTGCGGCTCAGCACCCGCTCCACCCCCTGCACCAAGGGGTCCTCCTCGGCGGTGCGGATCAAGGCCCTTTCGGTCTCCCGGTCGATGGCCTGGTCCATCAGGTCGCAAAGGGCCCGCCAGAGCAACTGCCCCCCGGACCAAAAGACAAAGCAGCTCACAGCCGCCGCGGCCCAGCGGTCCAGATTCAGGCCCAGCCAGGCACCCAATAGACCGACTATCACCAAGGTGGTGGAAAGGCCGTCTATCAAATAATCCCGGGCATCGGCCTTTAGGGCCGGCGAATGCAAACGGCGGCCGTGGCGAAGCTGCAGCAGTCCAAAGGACACGGTTACCAGCAGGGAGATCATGGCCGCCGGCAAGGCCACTCCCACCAATGGTATGGTCAGTTCGTCCAAAATGGCATGGCGGGCGATTTCATAGCCGGCCAGCACGATGGCCAGGGCCGAGACCAGGGTGGCCAGGTTCTCGGCCTTGTACAGGCCGTAGGGAAATGAGGGATGCTGGCGGCCAGCCAGCCAAAGCCCCAACAGGGCCGCAGCCGAGCCCACCACATCGGTGGCCGAGTGCACCGCATCGCCCATCAAAGCGGCGCTGCCGGAGGCCCAGCCCGCCAAGCCCTTGCCCGCGGCCAAGGATCCGTTCAGCAACACAGAGATCGCGGCCCAGCGCCGGGCATGGACTATTTCGGTTTTACTCCCTTGGCTTGCCATGTCGTGCTTCCTTGGGCAGACTGTTACGAAGGATTCTATTCAGTTGGCGCCACCAGCATCCTGAAAGAGTTCCTACCATAGTCCAGGCCCCGATAACGTGTGCTCAGCCTTCGCAGAAAAGCAGCATCATCCCGCTTCAACTTTGGAAGGATTGATCAGGAGCACCGGCACATCAGGGGTCCGGGTCACTTTGTGGGCCACGCTGCCGAAGAATACATAGTCCAATCCCTTGCGGGCATGTGACGCCATGATGATCAGGTCGATGCGGTTGTTCTTGGCGTAATCTCTGATCTCTTGGCCGGGTCTGCCCTTGAGCAATACCGTGCTGACCTCGGGCAATCCCGCAAGATGCTCCTCGGCAATTTGGGCAAGCTTTTGTTGTGCGCCGCGTTCCATGTTTTCCATAATTTGATCAAGGTCCACATGCGCCTCAACCAGCCCGGTGTACTCGCTTGTGATCTCCAACACGTGAAGCACTTCCACCTTTGCCTGGTGCCGGGTGGCCATCATGCGGACGTACGGAGATATCTTTACGCCGATCCCTGAAAAATCGACCGGGAAAAGAATCTTGGAGAACTCGACCATGACATATTCCTCCATGGTTGGGTTTCAAAGGCCCCGGCAGGTCCGGCCTCGAATAGGTTTTTCAAGGGCGGCTCTCCGTCAAGCATTGCCCGAGACTAATTCTGCGCCACCTTTCCCCCGCGTTCGGCGCCATACCCGCAGGCGCTTGCCACCTTTTCGATCAGGCTGCGCATGGCCGGTCCGGCCCCGCTTTGATCGTGGTCCAGCTCCATGGGCCGCCCCGCGTCCTCACTGCTCACTATGCGGCTGTCCCAAGGGATGCCGCCTAGAAACTTGAGGCCATAGCGCTTGGCTGTGCTCAGGCCGCCGCCCTGCCCGAGAACCGGGATGGAGGCGCCGCAGTGGGGGCAGGTCTGACTGGAGAAGTTCTCCACCAGTCCCAGGATGGGCATACCCATGTGCTGGCAGAAGTTGATGGCCTTGCGCACATCGGCCAGGGCCAGTTCCTGGGGGGTGGTGACAATCAACGCCCGGGCCCCGGGCACGGTCTGGGCGATGGTGAGCGGCTCGTCGCCGGTTCCCGGAGGCGAGTCGATAATCAGAAAATCCAGCGGTCCCCAGGCCACATCGGCGATAAACTGCTTGATGGCCTTTATCTTCATGGGCCCCCGCCAGATCACCGAGGCGTCGCGGTCCTTCATCATGGTTTCAATGCTCATAACCTCCAGCTTTGGGCTGTAGGCCACCGGCGCGATGAGTTCACCCCCTTCCAGGCCTAATGCCTTGGCGCTGATGCCCAGGATGCGTGGGATGGAAGGGCCGTGCAGGTCCATATCCAAAAGTCCCACCCGGTAGCCCGCGCGGGCCAGGCCCAAGGCCAAATTGGCGGCCACGGTGGATTTGCCCACCCCGCCCTTGCCGCTCATCACCATGACGGTGTGCCGGATGCCGGCCAGGTTATGCACGAGGCGCTGCTTGCGCATGGCCTTTTCCGGATCAACCGGCTTCGGGGTTTCCTCCGTCTGCATGGGCCCAGCCATTTTCATTTTTCCTTTGGGTTGGGGCTCAACTTGATATCCAGATTGGCGACCGGGCCCTTTTCCAGGCGAACCTTATATTTTTTTTCGCAATAGCCCGGGCAACTAGCCCGCAGGACATGATCGCCCACTGGCAGGCCGGTCATCTTGAACGGCGATTGAACCAAGCTGCGCTCATCCAGCCAAATCTCGGCCTGGGGTTGGCAGGTCACTTCCAGACAGCCTCCATACAAGCGCAAGTCAACGCTCGTCAGGGTGCGGGGCTTGATTTCAATCTCCTTCACGGCCCGCGCGCCATAGGCCTCTACCGCGACCTCATGCCTTCCAACGGGGATCTGCTCCAGGGTTAAGGGGGTGGTGCCTCGCGCTTTGCCGTCCAAAAAGATCACGCCTTGCGGCAGGCATGCCACCCACAGAGAGCCTTCTCCCATATCACGCTGCATGGCGCGGGCCAGGTTCAGGTTTTGCGAGGCCAGTTGGTCGCCGGGATAAACCTCCAAGCACTGGGCAAACAGCTTTGCCGCGGCCTGATAGTCACCCCGGTTGAATTTGTCCACGCCCTCCACATAGGCCAGGCGCGCCTGAGAGCCCCGCTCCAGAGCGGCCATCTGGGCGGGAAAGCTCTTTTTACGCTGAGCCAGCCCGGCCAGGCGGGCCTCCGCCTTGTCCCAACCAGGTTTGATCTCCAGGGCCTTGCGCCACAAGCGGGCCGCCTCCTCAAAGCGCCCGGCGGCGGCGGCCAACTCTCCTTGGTCCAGCATCTCAATGGCCTGTTTTGCGCTGTCGGCCTTGGCGGCCTGGTCCGCGCCCAGGGCCGGCTTGGGTGCCAGCCCCATCAGCAACACGGTCAGGGCAATGGCCAAGATAACTCCCACTGCGCGCGGGGCGCCCCTGGGAAGGGGCGGCCCGGCGATATTTAAGGTCGCTGACTTCATTTCCAATCCTCCCGCCAGCCTTGCAAGGCGCTTGCGGAGGCTAGCCTCTGGTCATTTTGTTTCCGCAATTGGGGCAAACGCTCTCAAAGCAGGGAACTCCCCTTTGGTGGGGGATGGTTTGGCCGCAGGCCGGGCAACGGCACAAACCGCCTGCGCCCGCGGCAAAGCGTCCACCCATCCTGCCGCCGCCGCCGCCGCCGCCGCCGAAGGAATTGAAGGGGCCGATGCCTTTTTTACCGTTGGCTGTCATTTTGACCTCCTAGTCCAGCTAACCGCGGGTTTGCCGCGATAGGTTATAAATCGTTGGGTGCCCCAGTAGTTCCTACCGAACGCGACCCTGCTTCTGTTTAGCCTCACAGGCGGGGGTCCATGTGACCCGGCCCACCGCACTCCGGGGTGTAGCAAGTCACGTTTTTAAACTCGCATTGCTCCCCGCATTCCGGACAAACCGCCGGCGGGGCTTCCGTGGTTACCAAGAAACCGCATTTGCCGCATTTCCAATAGGTGAGTCCGCATTGGGGGCAGATATCCCCTTCGAACGCGCCGGAGGCTGAATATCCGCAGTGCGCGCAAACCCAAGCGCTTTTGCTTTCAGTGTTCATGTTGCCCTCCCTGTTCTCCCCTTTCAGGCGCGGGCTTCCGCGCTTTGCGTTCCGGCGGCGCCTAAAGCCGCGGGCTCATTGGCCCGGCTGGCATCCCCTTGCGCCGCAGCGAGCCTTTCCAGCCGCTCCACCACCAGTCCAAGCTTGTCCAGGGCCATGCAATCACCCAAAGCCTTGCCGCTCAATCCGTCCTTTATCAATCTCTGCTCATAGGGTATGGCCGCGATCACCCTCTTCCCCAACTCGCCCAGCTTTTCCCTTAGCAGATCTTCCATCTCCAGCGATCCCACCTTGTTCAAGATCAGCCAGTAGTCGCTTATGCCGGCCTGCCCGCAGAAATCGGCCATTCTTTTGCTTATGGAGACCGATTCCAGGGTGCAGTCCAAAAGGCCCAGAACGATATCCATCCTGTCCGGTATGCGCCGGCCGAAATGCTCGATGCCGGCTTTCATGTCGATCAGGTTCACGGCGCCGCCCTTGATCAAAAAGTCCCTGACCACCTTTTCCAAGGGGCCGTCGCAGCCTTGCCCGTAGGTTTGGATCTTGCCCGCCTGCAAAAGGGTGATGTTTCCTTTCCGAAGGTAATAATCAGGGGGGACCTCCCGGAAGAGGTCGATCCTGTTCTCCGGCACGCCCGTTAAATCGCCCACGCGCCGCAAGGGGTCGGGGTCGTCCACCGGGCAGGTCACGGCCCCCAGCCCGCCGAAGAATTCCACCAGGGGCTTGGGTTCTCCCTCCACGCCCAGGCCGAACAACAAGCGTATGAGCCCCTCGGGATTGGAGGCGTCTCCGTCCAGAACCACCACTTGATAAGACTTCGCCTCCAAGGCTGCTGCCAAAAGAGAGATGATGGTACTTTTGCCGGAGCCGCCTTTTCCGCATACCAGGATCCTCTTGCCTTGCAGCGTCTTGCCGGTTCTTTCCGATTTGCCCATGGGAGCCTTTTCCTTCTTTCTCCGCTTCCGATAGAGGCGCAAACATCCGTCCGTCCAATGTGCGCAGACTCCTTGCTTGACCGCCGGGGTTCAGCCCTGCGGCCCGGTAACGCCCTTAAGAGGGAGCAAGTCATATGCCATGAGTTTGCAACGATGCCGGAAAAACAAGAAGGATGGCTATATCGGAGGCTTATAAGGTGGATTCACGGCCGGGCCGGAGCGGAGGCGGAAGCGGGCATCATGCATTTTGCACGATCAATCGCCGCCCTCCTGATCGCCCTTGGGAACCTCCAGGCCCAGGCTTTTGATTTTGCGGTACAGGGTGCTGACGTCTATGCCCAGATCGCGGGCGGCTGATTTGCGGCTTCCCTTGTGGCGCTCCAAGGCGTGCATGATCAACACTTTTTCCATGTCCTTGAGACTGGTGGAACCCATGTCGGCCAGGCCGGCCTGCGCTTGTGGCCTTAATTCCGGAGGCAGATGGCGCGGCTTAATGATATTGCCGGGGCACAGCACCATGCCTTGCTCCAGAATGTTTTCCAACTCGCGTACGTTGCCGGGATAGTCATGCTCCATGAGACAGGCCATGGCCTCGGGCGAGACTCCTGCGATCTCACGATTCTGAAGATGATTGAGCTTGTCGATGATGTGGTCGATCAAAAGGAGCAGGTCGCCCTTGCGCTCCTTTAGGGAAGGCAGCCTAATATGTATCACCCTTATGCGATAGTAAAGGTCTTCCCGGAAGCGGCCGCTTTTCACTTCTTCTTTAAGCTCCTTATTGGTGGCGGCCACCACCCTCACGTCAACCGGCTGGGGCTCGTTGGCCCCCAGGGGCTCCACCACGCGATCCTCCAGAAAGCGGAGCAGACGCACCTGCAAGGCGGGCGAGATGTCCCCGATCTCGTCCAGGAAGATGGTGCCTTCATGGGCGCGGGTGAAGCGGCCGACGCGATCGCGGCGGGCGTCGGTGAAAGCGCCAGCCTTGTGGCCGAAGAGTTCGCTTTCCAAAAGCGTATCCGGCAGGGCGGCGCAGTTGACGACCACCAGCGGTTTGTCGCTGCGTGGAGAGAGGCTGTGGATAGCCCGGGCCACCAGCTCCTTGCCGGTGCCGCTGGGTCCCTCGATCAAAACGGTGCTGTCGGTATTGGCCAGCCTGGGCAGCAGGGAGAAAACTTGCCGCATGGCCGGGCTTTGTCCTACCATGTCAGCAAAATTGTAGTGGGATTTGAGTTCTTTTTGCAGTTGCTCCACCTGGCTCAAGTCCTGAAAGGTTTCCACCCCGCCTACGATGTTGCCGCTGTCGTTGTGGAGCACCGCCGCTGATATGCGGATGGGCACTTTTCGCCCTGAATGATGGACGATGTGGGCGTTGGTTATGACCGAGGGCTGGCCCGAGTCCATGGTGCGTCTCAAAGTGCAATCGGACTCGCATATGTTGGCGTGGAAAACATCCCAGCAATAGCAGCCCAGAGCCTTTTCCACGGGAACGCCGGTGATCTTGACCGCCGCCCGGTTGAAGCTGGTGATGCGCCAGTCCAGGTCCACGGTAAAGACTCCCTCGTTTATGGATTCCAAAATGATATCCCTGTGCGTTTTCATCGGCGGCCTGTCCCTCTACCCGTCCCGCTTGGAGCCGGGCAAATTTGCATTTTGCAATCCCCGCTAACTAAATCATTGCGCATTGCAATGTTTCAGTCAATTGTCCATGCCGGGTCAGGGAGCCATCTGCTCCATATTGCATGCCATATTCCGTAGCCGCTAGGGCGGGTCCAGTTGGCCCGGACCTTGCTCTTTTAAGAAATTATGAAAATCGGAATCTCATACTGGCAAGGCAGAATTTCGCCGGTTTTTGACGTAACCAGGCACCTCTTGGTGTCGGACCTGGATTTCCGGGTTGAAGGGGGCCGTTATGACGTTCTCCTGCTGGAAAAGAATCTCGGGCAGAGGGCAAGGCAATTGGCTGAACTCGGCGTGGAGGTCTTGATCTGCGGAGCTATCTCCCACGACCTGAAGTCGGCCATGGAGGAGGAAGGCGTTGAAGTAAAAAACCTGGTGCGCGGCGATGTGGAGGCGGTGCTTGATGCTTACCGCGAACATCACCTGGACCAGGAACAATTCAGAATGCCGGGGCCTCCCGAGCTTGGGAGCGCAGGGAACAGGCCGGGGTGAGAGGCCATCCCCTGTCTGGAGTCTTTGGAACCGTGCGCGCGCCATCGATTCCCGACCGTAGGCGCATTATTTGAAAGGAGGATATCATGGCTTCAACCAGAGATTTGGTGGTCTACATCGTAAACACCAACGCAAGGATTCGCCAGTGGTGCCAGGACAAGCATCAGTTCAGCTTGGAGAAAGCCGAGCAGGCGGAACTCGATCGCTACGGCGACATCGTGGCGGAGATCATCGCGGACGGTGAAAAGGCCGGGGTGGTGAGCAGAGCTCAAATAGAGGGAACCGAGCCGCTCCCCACTTGAACTTGGAAGGGCTCAATCGCCGCTCGCCCGTCTAGTTGCAGCTCACAGGCAAGTGCCGGCGGGGCTATGCCGTCCAAACGATAGCCCCGCTTAACTTCAGGCCCGGGTGCGGCCGGGAACGAAGGGAGATTGCCATGTTGGTAAGGAATTACATGAGCAGGCACCTTGTAAAAGTGCCGGCCAAGTATCCCTTGCTTGAGGCGGCCGGATTAATGTTTGAACACCACATCAGCCACCTGCCGGTGGTGGAAAAGGGCCTTCTCAAGGGCATTGTCAGCAATCGGGATCTAAAAAGGGCGTGGAGCAATCGCCTGGGCAAAACGGACCCGGATTTATTTTGGGCAAAGATTCAGAAAATGAAGGTGGTCGACATAATGACCAGCGCCCCTCTGCACATCACGGAAAACGAGTCCGTGGAGAACGCCGCCATTGTCATGCAAAAAAACTGGATATCGTCGCTGCCGGTATTGGATGCTTCAGGCCGCCTCAAGGCCATGATCAGCTTGGGAGATGTCTTTAGAGCCCTGATGCAGGCGAAGGGATTTTCACACGAATGCATGATCAGCCTATGCTCGAATATCGTATCTCCTAAAACAGGCTTTGAGCAAACGGTTAAAATACCCTTTGCCTGAGCCCGAGGGGCTTGGCATTCAGGCGGCGGCTTCCCGCACAGCCCCCCTGAAGAGTTTATCGGTCATGGCTCACAAATGACTAACTTGGCGAGACTCTAAGCAATCGGCGCTCTCTTAAAGAAGATTTCTCCCGATGGGCACCTCTTCTTTTTCGGAAAAGAAGGGGTTGCCCCCGTGGCTCCTTGATTTTTATATGCAATTAACTATTGTCTAAAATTGCCAACAAATCAAAATGTTAGCCATGTTTACAATTTCCTGTCAAAGCAGTCTGACCCCCTGAAGTAAATATGAAGTGGTTTTACTTCGGATTTTTGTAAAGACGACATCGGATTTATGTTTGGTGATGTTCAATGTCCAGCACTCATTTAAAGAGCATCCGGAAAGATGAATGGACTCTCTCCCGCAAGGCTTAAGTACTGTTATCTGGATACAATTTTTGGTTCCAATTCTGCTGCTACCTCGGCCTCTTTAATCAATTCAACTCACTATTTTTTAGGGCCGGCGTTGGGTACCCTCAAAATCCATACCTTTGCCGCGATGGACTGAAAACCATAACTTGGCTCCTGGCGAAGAATCCGTGGGAATGCCAGTGTGCGGTTACCATGATGCCCGTGTGAGCATAGGGCCATCCCGGCGGCTGGCGCGGCATACGCTATTGGTAAATAAACTGTCAAACCAACTTATTGAGACAGGGAATAGTCAACGAGGTTCCTCCTTTTAAAAGTTTGCCATAACCCCATTTACTATAGTTAATTAAGGGGTATATTTGTTTTCGGGCATAAGCCCATAACTCAAATAGGGAAGCGATAGTGGTAAGGCCACGTAAATGCCGGATGGTGGAAGCCGAACCCGAAGCTGCCCATTTCAAACCCTGGGGCTGTCCCGTAAAGGGAAATCATACGGTTCGGCTTAGAGTGGAAGGCCTGGAGGCCTTGCGCCTAGCTGATCTGGAGGGCCTGAGCCAGTTAGATGCAGCCCGGCGCATGGGCGTTTCCCGTCAGACCTTCGGCCGGGTGTTGTGCGAGGCCCGCCAAATAGTGGCTCAGGCTTTGGTGGAAGGCATGGCCCTGAAAGTGGACGGAGGAGACTATTCTGTCGGCAAACCAGAAGCCAGGCCGGATGAGCGAGCCAAACTGACGAGTGACATAGAGGTTGTGAAAAGAGAGAACGCAATGAGCAAGATAGCCATAAGCAGTGAAGGACCGACCCTGGAGGACATGGTGGACCCCCGCTTCGGCCGGGCCGGCGGTTTCGTACTGGTGGATCTGGAAACCAACCAGATCGAATATCTGGACAATGGGGCCAGCCAGGCTCGGGCCCAGGGCGCGGGCCTCCAGGCCACCGAGATAGTGGCCAAGGCCGGGGCCAAGGTGGTGCTCAGCGGTTTCGTGGGGCCCCAGGCCTTACATGCCCTGAAGGCGGCCGGCGTGCAGGTGGGCCAGGACCTGGAAGGGCTTACCGTGGGCCAGGCTCTGGAGCGTTACAAAACCAAACAGGTGACCATAGTCGATTAGGGCCCGGTGGCGAAAACGTTATAAAAGGCCTGGCAACATATATTGGAAAAGACGGCCAGAGTTTAAAGGACAACCTGGCTTGTTATTAATATTGAAAGGAGTTCACTATGGAAGCGGTAGTAGCGATACCTTCAGCCAATCCCGGTGGCCTGGACGCGCAGTTGGGGGCCCATTTTGGGCATTGTGATCTATACACCTTGGTAAGCCTTGCGGACGGAGAGATAAAGGAAGTGAAAACCCTTCCCTGTATCCCCCACCAGCAGGGCGGATGTATGGCCCCGGTGCAGTATCTGGCCCAGAACGGGGTCAAGGTTCTGATCGCGGGCGGCATGGGCATGCGACCCCTGATGGGCTTCAACCAGGTGGGCATCAGCGTGTTCTTCGGCGGCCAGGCGGCCAGTGTGGGCCAGGCGGTGGAGGCCTTGGCCCAAGGCCAGCTGCCCATGTTCGGCCAGGAACATACCTGTGGCGGCGGCGGCCAGATGGGCGTTTAGCGCCGGCTGAATCTGCGTGGAGGCCAAAAGTTGAGCGAGAAAACCCATGCGGCCGGGGACCAGGTTAGCGAGGCCTTTCTGAGCCATGCCCGTCTGCCCCGCCATCAAACCAGACTGGATGCCCCCGACGGTGCGGCCGTGGGGGTGGGACAATGCGGGGATTCGGTGGAGGTGACTATCCAGATGGATGGCGATGTCATCTCACGCATCGGCGCTACCCCCAACGGCTGTTTGTACACGGTGGTCTGCGCCAGCGCCTTGGGCGAGCTGGCCAAGGGCCTCAAGCTGGAAGGCGCCCTGGAGATCGATCCGCAGGACGTTGACCAGGCCTTGGGCGGGCTGCCCGAGGATCACCAGCACTGTGCAAGGCTGGT
>Ga0307423_1001839_pt1 | contig 12476 bp, 12 predicted proteins | sample SalMarWE160310MG_FD_202154 | JGI IMG/M metagenome (GOLD analysis project Ga0307423, IMG submission 202154) | Salt marsh sediment microbial communities from the Plum Island Ecosystem LTER, Massachusetts, United States - WE1603-10 | ecosystem: Environmental > Aquatic > Marine > Intertidal zone >...
ATGCAAAGAAGATGGGAAGAGTGTATCTAGTTCCACATGGTGATTACTCAAGTGTTGCAGGTTTCCGTGATCGCGGTCCATCTGCACTGGACCCGAACCTGACTCTTGAAACATTCAGAGAGCGATTGAAGCATCATAATGGACAGATTAAGAATGTACTTCGAAATCAGAGATTTGTGAAGGGTATTGGTAATGCCTACGCTGACGAGATTCTTGTGTATGCAGGAATTCTTCCGTTTCGAAAGAGATCAACTCTCAGTGAAGATGAGATTGAGAAACTCTATGAATCTATGAAAAAGGTCCTCATACGCATCAGAGAAGTGTTGTCAGGGAGGTCTCTTGATGAGATTGCTATTGAGAAGAGAGACTTCCTGATGGTTCATAACAGAGGAGGAGGAATCTGCCCTCTCTGCGGGGGAAGAGTTTCAGAGGTTACAGCTAACCGTTTCAAAACAAATTATTGTCAGACTTGTCAAAAATAGCGGAAGGCCATAATACTAATCAGTGAGGTATGCATACTTCAACAACCTACTTGGAGAGTATCAGAGATGGATAAATGGGAAGAAAATTTCCTGAGAGAGATAGTCGAACTGGATACTAACAGTGATGAAAAGAAGAACTATGCTGTCTGTGCGGGTATCATTAAGAAATATTGTGAAGAAGCAGGTCTTCATGTAGAGATTTTTGATTCGATGCACGACGGAATTCCACAACCCAATGTGGTCGCAACAATGGATGTGGGTGCGAAGACGACAGTTCTCCTCTGTACACATTATGATGTTGTGCCTCCTGGAGACGTTGAAGATTGGAAATTCCCTCCGTTCGAGCTCACAATACAGAAGGACAAGGCCTTCGGTCGTGGAGTGAGTGATAACAAGGGAAATATTGTTGCCTCAGTGAGTGCAGCAAAGGAGCTCATCAAGAAGAGAAGTTCAAAGGTAAACTGGAAGATCCTAATTAGCCCGAATGAGGAAATTGGAGGCGAATATGGAATTGACTATCTTATGAATGGTCCACCTAAGATACGAGGTGACTTCGGTCTCGTTGTTGATTCAGGACCCGAGTATGTCAGTATTGGAGCGAGTGGAGTCATTGCGGGTACAATAACGGTCCACGGAACTCAAGGTCATGCAGGATATCCGTTCAAGTTTGCTAACGCAATCCACCTTTCAGTGCCCTTGATGCAGGTCATGCTTGATTATGTCGATATACGAAGAAAGGTCGAGTCAGAATTTCCAGCACCACCAGGGAGTCCACACCAGACGTTGTGGGGAAGGTTTTCCATGACCGTCTATCAAGCTGGAAGTAAAACCAATACGATTCCAGGGAAAGCAGAGATATCCTTTGACTGCAGAACAGTACCCGAAGAAGATGTCGAAGAGGTTGCGAAGAACATTGAAGAATTCTTTGAGAAAGCCAAGGAAGAAACCTGTGTGGAAGCAACGCTGACCTTCAAGACAAAACATGCTGGATGGGGCTCAGACCCAGAGAACAAATACATCAAGTCATTCCATACAGCAGTTCATGATGCAGTAGATCCTGATATACCAATATCCGCAGATCTAGGTGGAAATGATGGCCATTATTTCACAGCCCATGGAATCCCAACTGCCTGTTTTGGAACACTCAGAGATGATAACAATTACCATGGACTTGACGAGTTCATGCACCTTAAGGATTTTGAAATAGTAAAGAAAGCTCTAATCCACTTTACAGAGACGTGTGAATGATGGTAAGTCTAAGTGATCTGAAGATTGGTGCCCCAGGTCCGTTTCTTCCTCCGTGGGAGAACGCATTGAAGAATGCGAAAACTATCGATGCTCTTGGGTATGATAGTATGGTATTCCCAGACCACTTAGCAGGATTCGTTCCTCAAAGTATCTGGATTCCAGAAGTGACTCAACTTGCATATCTTCAACACTCACCACACACCTACTATGAATTAGCATCAATAATGGGAGCATGCGCTGCAGTCACTGAAAATGTGCAACTCATTTCTTCGGTAACTGAGCCTATACGTCGGCACCCTGCGTTGATAGCTCAAACATTCCTTACTTTAGATCACATCAGCAATGGGAGAGTGGTTCTAGGAATAGGAGCAGGAGAAATTGAGAATGTAGACCCGTATGGCTTGAATTATCGAGGGCAAGTAGGAAAACTCCGAGAAGCTCTGAAAATCATTCGACATATTTGGGAGAATCCTGAGCCATTCAATTTCGATGGCAAGTTCTGGAAGATGAAGGACGCAGTTATGTCCCTACGCCCAACTGTTGAAGGTAAACCACCACCGATTTGGATTGCAGCACTTGGTCCTAAGATGCTGGAGATAACAGCAGAGTATGGTGATGGATGGATTCCAACATTGTTACAACCCAAAGATTTCGGAAAGAGCCTTAGAACCATTCAAGATCTCAGAAAGAAGAAAGATATTGATAGAAAGTTTACAGCAGCGCTATGGAATTGGTGTATTCTTGATGAAGATGAATCAGTGTGCGAGCGTCTAATGAATACTGATCTTGCCAAAGCATTTGCTCTATTGTTACCTGATAGTCAGTGGAAAAAGCATGGTTACAATCATCCCTTTGGAGAAGGTTTCCATTCCCTGACAGATTATGTTCCGATGCGCTACGACAAAGAAACAACGATGAATGCAATCAATCAGGTCCCACAGGAAATCCTCAACGATTTCTACATGACAGGAAACGCAGAGTCAATAATTAAGCAACTCGAGGAATACGTCCTTCAAGGATTAGACCACCTTGTACTTTGGAACACGACGGGCATGTATGATCTCTCAAAGACGAAGTCATCCTATGGCGTGATGAAAAAGGTGCTGGCATATGTCAAAGGATAGCCTTGTATTAGTAACTCAGAATAAGCATAAACTAGCTGAGCTGACTCCGCTCTTTGAAGAATATAAGATGCCCTTTGAAACTACTACTTTAGAGAAGTTTGAGATACGCTCGACTGATGTCGAGCAGATTGCTGAGGCAGCTGCGAAACAGGCATTTATGACCTTAGGAAAACCCGTAGTACTTGATGACACTGGTTTCTTTGTGTCTGCACTGAAGGATTTTCCAGGAGCATATGCTGCTTTCGCCTTGAGGACAATCGGATATGAGGGAATTCTCAAATTACTTGAGGGCACAGAAGACAGGTCAGCAAAGTTCGTTACTGCAGTGGGTTTCTGTGATGGAGAACGCCTCAAGACATTCGTAGGAGAGATGCATGGAACTATCAGTGAAAAACCATCAGGAAGTGAGGGATTTGGATATGATCCCATCTTCATCCCAGAAGGGTTCACGAAGACCTACGCAGATCTGACCTTCACCGAAAAGATTAGTATCTCACATCGTTCAAAGGCGTTTAGGGCGTTCCTCGAATGGGGAACATCGATACCCGACAATCCTTAAGTCCTGACACATCTTCACGAAGTCAGGTGTTATAGATGTCCGTGAGCGATGCTACACTGAAGGCACTCAAGCAACTAGGTTTGACTGAATATGAGACCCAAGCATATCTTGCGCTTGTTGATGGGGGTCAAATGGCAGCTTCTGTTGTTTCAACCAAATCTAAAGTCCCATTTTCACGGATCTATGATGTTCTTGGTAGGCTTCATGAGAAGCAGTTTATTCAGGTTCAGAAAGGCCGTCCATCCATGTATATTGCAAAAGCGCCAACAGAAGTTATGAACACGCTCAGACTTGATTGGGAAGAGCGTCTCAAAGAATCATCAGCACTAGTGATCTCAGAGTTACAACCCCTTTTCGAACGTGAAAATAAGCAGACTCCAAGAGATGTATGGGTAATTCATGGAAGATCTTCAATTCTTGCGAAGGCTATTGAAATGCTGGACACAGGAAAAGAAAAAGTTCTTCTTTCACTACCAAGCTTCGATATGTCACATGTTGATGTCGATGCCATTGTCGAAAAGGTTCTAGATGTCAAAGCACATGTGAGTATTCTGACATCATCAATCAATGAATCACTGAAGGCACTCATACCTGAGAGGTTTGAAGTTCGGACGCGAGAGCGAGTCTTCGGAGCAGGACTAGTTGTGGATAACAAATTCACGTTGATCATGCTGGCGGGTGGAGAAGAAAGCGATGTGCTTGGAATATATTCATCGCATGATGTATTCGCGGCCATGGCAACGAGCTATTTTGAAAGCCTCTGGAAAGATAGTGACACGATTTAACGACTTTTTATTGTAATCAGTGGACCATCTGTTGTATATTACTAGCCAATTTAAGGTTCCAATGAGGGTTAGCCAGTGACTCAACCAGCAATCGAAACACAGGGTCAGGATGATTTAGGATTGCCCAAAGACAAGAAATCAAAATTCGGAAACAAATTATCACCAAGTGCGTCTGCAATCCTGAAATTTGTAAAAACTTTTGAAGAAGGAGGACAACTCGAGGTTTTCCAAGGTGATGCTGAATTTGAAAGCCTTCGAACTATGGTCTTGTCCTACCGCGGAGCTCTTCACACTCTCCTACAAAAGAAACTTGAAGAAGTCGTAGATCTCGGAGGTGTTGAAATCATAACCCAGAGAGATGTGATGTCACTTATCATCAATCTTTGGAAGATTAATATCTCGAACCTGACACGAGCAGAGCTTCCTTTCCTAGAAAGTGTCTTAAAAAATCCCAGATATTCGCTAAAAGAATTATCAAAAAGTGCGGGTTTGTCGTACGCACAAAGTCGTAGAGCACAGAAACGACTCACGGACAGTGGTGTTCTCAGGGTGGGTGGAATGCTGAGTCCATCTCGGTTAGGTTTGGATCGATTGTTGATTATACTCGAAGATCCCAGTATGGTACTTTCAGGTCCATACTGTCAAAAAAATCTCTTCATCGATGGAAGCCCTTCTCTCGTGTTTACAGTCGTTAACATTCCTCATACCAAAGTCAATGAAATGATAGAGGTTGTTCGTAGCCTTCGAGATGTAACTACAAATGCCAGTGTATGGCGACTATCTACGGGTATCCCTCGGTTTGATGGAACCTACTTCAATAAACAGGACGGTTGGGAACTCGACCTTCTTCACTTCAGACTAATGCTTCGGAAAGGAGGAGAAACTCTCACAATGTCTGAAATTCCAGTTCCTACAGCTGAAGATCCTGTGAAATTCACCAGTGCGGAGGTTTCGGTGATGGATGCACTCATCAAGAGCCTTGATGGAACAGCTGGTGATATAGTCAAGTCAACCAACCTTTCTGAATCTTCTGCGTTCAGAAAAAGAGCGATGCTCCTTAGGAATGGCATCATCTTACCCAGAGCACATGTGTCAATCCCCCAACTCGGTGATAGGGTCATCAGTCTGCTCAGTCCGGAGATCGCTGGTGATATTGCTCCTGCGTGGTCCAAACTACCACTGACCTATCAAAGTCAAATACAAAATCTAGAGAATGGTGAGAAAAGAGTTGTCTTGAGTACTGCTCTTCCAACGGGCTCAAGTCGTGATATGATAAACATCATGAGAGATGAGATTTCTAAAGTCCACGACGTATTGCTGCATCGAGTTGCTGCAGGGAGTGGTTTAACAACCAAGGTCTCGTCTATGTTTGATCGGAGAGCCAAGACATGGAAATGGGATACCAGCAGATACTTTGATGTTGTATCATATGGTGTGATGAGGAAAGAGGCTTCTGAGAGTGAAATCCCATTGGACCTTGCTTGATTGCTATCGCAACCCATATCTTGTCCACTCATTAGAAGTAAAACGAGTAAATTGTTAGAGATTAATATCCTTGGATCCGGAGGTAGTATGCCAACCGAAAACCGCAACCTTCCTGCAATCGCAATAAAATATCAAGGTTGGATTTTGATGTTTGATGCAGGTGAGGATGTTCAAAGGCAGATAGAGAGAGCAGGATTGGGAACGAACAAGAAAATGGCTATCTTTGTTAGTCATATGCATGCAGACCACTTACTGGGACTACCAGGTCTCTTGCTGAGGTTTTCTCTCTTAGGACGTATAAAACCCCTCTCGATATTCGGTCCAAAAGAACTCATTGAATATATCAAAATGAACCAGAGTACAATAAACCTAGGGACAACCTTTGAAGCGGTTGTTCATGCCATCGAGCCAGGAGTAGTATTCCAAGAAGAGGACTTGGCAGTAAGAGCTTTCGGAGTTGACCATCGCGGTTATGCCTTAGGATATGAATTAACTATCCAGAAACCAACAGGAGAGTTCCTTCCAGAACGTGCCGAAGAATTGAAGATTCCCAAAGGACCTCTGTGGAGCGAACTTGCTGAAGGAGAGGATGTGCAACTGGAAGATGGTACTACAATTCACCCGACTCAAGTGACTGGACCACGTCCTGATCCTGTGAAAATAGTCTATTCAGGAGATACTCGCCCCTGCCAAGCATTGCGAGAGGCATCTCAAAATGCAACCGTCTTGATATCTGAGGCAATGTATACTATTGAGCATGAGGATTTGGCTGCCGAGAGGGGTCATTCAACAGCCAAAGCGATGGCACAGATTGCATCAGAATCTAATGTTGGACTTCTGGTGCTCACTCACTATAGTCCTCGGTACTTTGACGGATTAGACATCCTGAGAGAAGGAAAGGATATCTTTGCAAACACGGTTCTAGCAAGAGACCTCATGAGAATAATGGTAGATAAAGATGGCAAATACACAATAACTAAGCCTGGTCTAAAACCACCGACTAAATTCCAAGCTTGATGGCCTTTCTGGGATGCTTTGTAATTAGTCGTTTTGCAATCTTGTACTTTAGTTTCGAGTAAGGTGTTATCCGCGCAAAGATATCGGAGAGGTATTCTCTCATAATTGCGTCATCATCTATTATGTCGCAAAGCATCTCCAAATTCGATTCAGACTTATACATAATTCCTGCGAGAGTACGCAGATCTTTCAATTCTTCAAGCAAGGTACTTTTCAGTCTCCTATCATATTCAGCGATGTAGACTGGTGATTCGTCCCGAACTGCTTTAGTGGCAACTTCAGCAGCAAGTATTCCAGATTCAAGAGCAAAAGAAATTCCTTCTCCAGAGACCGTCGAAACTAATCCAGCAGCATCACCGATGAGCATTGACCGTCTACCAATGAGGCGACTAGGTGTGCCACACATCGGAACTCTAGCTGATGAATGTTCAATTGCATCAATCTTAATGCCTTTCTCAATGCTAATCTTCGATAGAAATTGCACCCATTTATCACGAAGTCCCTTAGCTTTATCCAATCGGCAACCTATCCCAATATTCAATGATTCCCTTTTTGGAAAACACCATCCATACCCCCATTCCACAAGACCATAATAGAGGTCGAGAAAGAATTGAGTTGATTCTGCATCCACAGCCATAGTACGCTCGATTTCACTTGGATCAACTTGGACCTCGGCGGTGATACATACTGCAACATCCTCAACACCCCAACGATGTCGAATATCCAGTTGCTTCATGGAGACTCCATTGACTCCATCAGCTCCCACAAGTAGATGTGCTTTATACGAATCGCCAATACCCAAAGCCCGTACTCCTTTTCGGAGTTGCTCGATAGCTACAATCTCATCACCCTGTACAATCTCAGCACCTGCTTCTCTCGCTTTGTCAATGAGAAAACTATCAAATTCATCACGGCGAATCAAATGACCCTTCAGATTATCTCGTGTGAGAATACTGCACTTTCCCGAAGGTCGGAATATCTTGGCGGCATGATATTCTCTTTGAATCAGGTGAGAATAATCAAAATCTAGAACATCAATAGCTTTCGGACCTAATGCACCACCACAGGGTTTTGGTCTGGGATGATATTGCTTTTCGACAAGAACAACATCTAACCCATTCAAAGCAGCTCTTCGAGCACATGTTGCGCCTGCAGGACCACCGCCAATGACTATCAAATCGTGAATTCTGACTCACCAACTAGGAATACTATGTATCACAACATGAATAAATTTCATGATATATCTGCCTAGATTCAATTTCTTCTGTGGCAATAAAATAACTTTGAGTACCAAATGGTATATGAAATAGTTGTGATTGTACGAGTTATTATACTTCAATATACATAGAAATATTGGACTAGGTATGTGGACTAGAGCGGTTGTTCGTGGAACAACCAATCGACGTGCGCCACTGAAAGCCCGAAAGAAGAAGCCTTCTCAAGGGAAGTCCTTACTCTCTACAAAAGAATCATCATCAGGTTCTGGAGAGTCCGCGGCTGTTCACTTTGCTCAGACGAGTCTTCTTAGTTTTGGTGACAAATCTAAGATGAGTGATAATGACCTCGCCGTGGTAAGAACTGTGGAAACGCTCTCTGTTGCTGGAAGTGATGTGCCAGTAGTAAAACAGGAGAAGGAAGCCAGGTCCTCAGAAGGGATCCCATCCCGATGAGCGTTGACAAAGCCCTTGCTAACTCGTTAGTCTGCTGGACTAATGGGAGTGGTGACACTGGCAAGAGAAGGGTGAAACACAGAATTTTCTTACGAGCGTAAGAAATAGGTTATAAATCTCCTGTTTTGATTATTGGGGTGGGTGCAGTAGAATGGCTTCCAACGAGACTGCGAAAATCTGCTTGATAACAACAGGTGGGACTATCTCAAGTATCTATGATGAGAAAATACAGGCGTTAAGTCCTGGTCTCTCAGTTGATGCATTACTTGAAAGACTCCCGAAAGAAATGGGAAATGTCGAGGTCATTAAAAGGGAACTCTATCAGTTAGATTCGGCAAATGCCCAACCACATCACTGGCAAACTCTTGCAGGGGCTATCAAAGAGATAAATGAGGAGATTCCAGACCTTAGGGGAATTGTTGTTTCGCATGGAACTGACACAATGGTATATTCAGCATCTGCAGTTTCCTTCATGGTTCAAGAATTTGGGAAGCCTATCGTTTTCACAGGGGCTCAGATACCAGCCAGCGTACCCTGGAGTGATGGACCTAGAAATCTATTGGACTCGATACGTGTTGCGGCATTTGGAGACCTCGGAGAGACCTGCATAGTATTCAATGGTGAGATACATCGAGCCACACGAACCAAGAAAGTCAGAGTTAATTCATACGATGCTTTCGATTCAATGGATCCTACACCCATTGGACTACTAGGCCGAGATATTGTACTCTATGAGGGAAGAAAGAAGAGGGACCAATCACTGATTCCTCGCTTTGATACGCGACTTGATGATAGAGTGTTTCTATTGAAAGTCTTTCCAGGAATCCCACCCCAAACTCTAGCACGTATTGTCGACATGGGTTTTCATGGTATTGTTGTTGAAGGATTTGGTTCAGGGAATATTCCAAGTGATGAAAACGCACTGGCTGGAGGAATTCTGCAGGCAATTAATCAAAAGTGCTTCATCATAGTCAGTTCCCAATGTGCCTTTGGACAGGCGGATTTGTCGATCTATGCCGTTGGAAGAGCTGCGTTGGACGTCGGTGCAATGAGTGCATACGATATGACATCAGAAGCAGCTTTCGTGAAGCTAGCTTGGGTACTGGGCCATACGCGTGAACCGGATAGAGTACGAGAGATGATGTCCATCAGTTATGTTGGCGAGATGTCATTTACAGCAACTACTATTCCAAGTGACAAGTAGAAAAGATGAAAAGGGGATATACCGCCAAGACGGATAAGCTGAGGTAGCCAAGCCTGGATCACGGCGATAGCCTGGAATCGATGGTTGTCTTTGCGACCTTCGCGTAGACAGCTATTCTCCTTCCGGAGGCATGAAAACTAATCATTTCGGTTAGTTTGGCCAGAGTTCGAATCTCATCCTCAGCGCCATATTCTTTTCCTGATACAATGATTAAGTAATATTTCGTCTGAATTCATCTTAAATGTAAAAGATGCTTTGCTCATCAATACGAAGAGAGAGCGTAGCAAACTAGTAGCAATATTGGAATAGTAAGTTCCGAGGCCGCAAGAAATGATTCACAGCACGGTTCTCCTCAGAACTAAGAGTAGTAGAACAATTGCAGATACTCAGTATTGGATGTTTCAAGTACCACGAAGTGATATCAAAGAATTTCTGAAAGCTAGACAAGAATTGCTCAAGGTTGCAAAAGGAGAGAAAGGTATCTCTCTTAATGTAGGTGGTAACAAGTACTTCGCACAGAGTGTATCTCCAGATATTCTATTGATATTCATAACCGATATCGATGAGAATGACAGAAATGTTACAGAGAAAATCAAAACCGCGGCAAAGGCACTCAGTCAAATACTGAACCATATGACAATACCTTTTGTGAAGAAGAATTACGAGAAGATCATCAATCCTTTTGTTCATTCTAAACTTAAAGTTGCACTTGTTGGAGAAGGCGGGGTCGGAAAGACAACAACATTACATCTTCTCATGGGAAAACGTCCTCCAACACAATATATTCCAACAATCGCACTTGCAATGGAAGTCATTGAGAACATTCACTTTGCAAATTATTCACTCGTTCTCTGGGATTTCGCTGGCCAGGAACGTTTCAGAAAACTCTGGAAATTATATTTTCAAGGGGCAGATATTGTATTCCTACTTACTGATTCTACACTGAGAAATATCCTAATTTCGAAGGATATGTTCCAGACAATCCGACGTGACGCACCGCACGTACCAATCATTGTTATTGCAAACAAGCAAGATAGACCTAACGCTCTCGATCCTTCAATTATCGAACGAATAATTGGAGCAGAAACATATCCCTTAGTGGCAATAGATCTTGCCTATAGAAACAATATCTTGAGACTCCTCCTAGATACTGTGGCAAAACACGTTAACATTCCGATTCCTGATGTACCCGTAGACGATCTTCTTCGATTTACCGATGACGAGAAAACTGAGAAAGAAGAATAATGCATTTCTATTCTTCCAAGTATGAAACCAAGTCATACAATATCTTAAGTTGTGCAATTAGGCTATAGACTAGGACAATGCAGTGTAAATGCCATCCAAATGGTTATTGACATGAAACCATAACTGAGGAACAATCTATGATATTCAATATCGTCTTGATGAATACAACAAGCCGGAAAAGGATTGCGACCTCAGATTATTGGATTCACAAGGTTTCTCGTTCACAACTATCCAAGTATTTGAATACGCTTCTTGAAATGATAGAACGCTCTGAACGCCTCAAGTACAAACCTGCGATTATTGATGATTTCAAATTCTATAGTCGGGAGTGTGGTGAAGATATTCTCATTATCTTCGTTATGGATATCAACGAGCCTGATGATGAGGTGATATACAAAATCAATAGAGCTGCACGTATACTGAGAGGCGTTCTTGAGAAAGAATCAACCAGTTATATCAAAAAGAACTTTTCACGAATTGTTGATCCCTACGTGATTTCCAAGTATGTCATTTCTTTAGTTGGAGAGAGTGGTGTTGGAAAGACTTCGCTTCTATGCTTGTTAATGGGGCGAGAACCACCTATGGAACACATTCCAACGATCGCATTAAACACTGAGATAATTGAGAATATCAGATTTGCAAACTATGAGATTGTGATTCTTGATTATGCGGGACAAGAATCTTCAAGGAAACTCTGGGATTTCAGCTCAACAGATATGGTGTTCCTTCTTACAGACTCGAGTCTGAGGAATCTTATAGCTTCAAAGGGGATTATGTCAAAAATTGAGAGAGACAATCCCGACTTACCAATTATCATTTTTGCTAATAAACAGGACCTGCCTAATGCATTAGATCCAACAGCGATAAGTAAGATAATGGGGATTGACGCTAAATCAATGGTTGCTGTTGACTTGGCGTATAGAAATAATCTACTCAATACACTGACTTTTGTATTGTGTATACACTTTGAATTGGATGTGCCAGATGTATTTCCAGACGATCTTCTTCGATTCGTTCCAGAATAATTAGAGAGTCTTGACAAAAACGTTATTTTCATCCAAATGAGTAAACCCTAGAATGAGATTTCCACGCACCTCATCAAACCTAAAAACTCCAAAAGTATATACTACTCCGTTTTGTTGAGTCCAAATCTGACCCTTCTGAAGAAAGAATTTGAAAAGATTACGACAACGTTTTCTAACATCCGAGAAGAGATTGCGATACTTACGTCTTTGAGAAGATCTAATCCCCCATCTTTCAAATATGAATTTGTTAGCTAGGCTGTTACTGGAAACTAGGATGCTCTTCTTCTTTCGTTCATGTTTCCCTAATATTGACTCAACCAGCAGGAATTTCAAGAGATCAGGAATAGCTGCTTGGATTGATGGCGTGACTTTAGGTTCGGATAACAAATTGCTCCCTACAAGGGTAATATTCGTCTTCAACCTATAAGGTCCACTTCAAAGTCGTATCTCTATGGCAATGGTTATAAGTATCGCAAAAGAGGCGAACAAGCCTTTAGCCAGTCAGAATGAGGTTACAGACCATGTCTCAAGAATACAAACATATCGTACGTGTCGCAAGCGCAGACATAGATGGCCAGGAAAGCCTTCTCCAAGGACTTACCAGAGTTAAAGGAATAGGTCTAAGAATCTCC
>Ga0307423_1001840_pt1 | contig 12476 bp, 10 predicted proteins | sample SalMarWE160310MG_FD_202154 | JGI IMG/M metagenome (GOLD analysis project Ga0307423, IMG submission 202154) | Salt marsh sediment microbial communities from the Plum Island Ecosystem LTER, Massachusetts, United States - WE1603-10 | ecosystem: Environmental > Aquatic > Marine > Intertidal zone >...
GGGCGTGGGTTGTTTCGGCCTTGTCCCAGTCGGCCTTGAGCGCGGCCTCGTCCACCTTGGCGATGAGCCGGCCCTCGCGCACGGCGTCGCCTTCCTCCACGCCCATCCATTCGATCTTGCCGCCGCGTTCGGCGCTGACCGTGACATCCTCGTCCGGCTCGGTTTCGCCGGGCAGCGTCAGGATGTCGCGCAAGGGGCCGGGGACCACCTTCTGCGTCACCACCCGAGTGAGCCTGGATTTTTCCTCGGCGGCTACGGCCGCGGCGGTTGCCGCCGCGTCGCTGGAAACGGTTTTTTCCGGCGAGATTTTGGCGTCGGAAGGGCCGTCGCCGCAGGCGGCCGTCGTCAGACACAGGAACAGAGCGAATACGGTCATGATGGTTTTCATAGTCATGCGAGCGCCTCCCGGATGGCGGCCACGCCGCCGAGGGAAAATGTCGAAATGTGTTCTGAAATGCGCAAAAGCTCCTCTTCCCGTTCCAGGGAGAGATCCCTGTCATGCAGATAGATGAGGAAATAATGCACGGCCTGGGAGCGGACGCTGATGCTGCAATCCCGAAGCGCATGCTCCGGGCAGTCCTTGATGTCAATGAGTTCGCGTATGATGGGGATGAGCGCTTCCACCTCGCGCATGATGCAGCGATGCATGGCCTCGGGCGGCGGCCCGTCCTTGGCGAATTCGCGCAGGATGAGCTTGCCGCGCCTGATCCTGGTTTCCGTGTCAACGTCGCCGAAATGGAAGGTGCGCAGGATTTGGGCGCGCACGTAGGCCCGCAGACGTTCAAGCGGGGAAACTTCCGGGGCGTCTTCCGGATATTCCGGCGGGTATTTCTCCAAAGACGCCTCCCACCAGCCGTTGAGCACGGCGTTGACCAGTCCGGCCTTGTCCTGAAAATAGTAGTTCACCGAGGCCACGTTGGTTCCGGCGCGCTGGCAGATGTCCCGGATGGTGGCCTTTTCGAAGCCTTTTTCGGTAAAGACGTCTCCGGCGGCCGAAAGGATACGGGTCCTGGCATCCTGTTGCTTCTTGTTCGTCATGCGACGCTCTCCAACACAGTTTCAAACAATGTTTAAATCGGCGTTTGTCATTATTGTGCAGGAAAGTCAAGCCGAATGCGCCGACTGTGTGGAAAGTATTTATTAATTATATCATAGCGTTGTATCGATAGGCGAAGGCGTGGCCAGTGAGGGCGCGGCTTGAAGCGGCCCGCCTGCGCCGCTGAGACGCCACCGACGCGCCCTTGATCGAGGACGGGCGTCTTGACCTGGACGATCCCGAGTTCGCGGGCGACCGGCTCATCTGCCTGCTCAAGGGGTTTCTCTTTTGGCCGGCGATCATCGGCGTACGCGAGGCGCCGGGGCAAGAAGAGCGGGAGCGGATCATCGCCGCGGCTGTGGACATGTTTCCGAGCCGCTACGAAAGGTGACGGGCCGGGTTCCGCCTGTGAAATAGAGCGGGAGCGGGACCGCTTGATGATTTTCGAGCAAGAAGGTATGAAAATGAGGAGGGGGGTTTTCATGATCCCGCCTTTGATGGCTGGAGCATAAGGAGTTCGCGCCGGCCTGAAGACGTTTTTCGCCGCAAGTCTTGTCCTGGCCCTTAGTTGTCTGTCTGCGCCCTCCTTTTCCCGGGAAGCCGGGCCGGGTTGGGGCCATCCTGCAAAAATACCGCAAAGAGGCTTGTCCCTGATCACGTCCCCCCGTCGCCATCCGTTGCGACGGCTCGCCAGACGAAACGATAAAGCGGGACGGCTGTCCGGAAATCATCGAGAAGAATATCCGCCAAGTCCGGCGAGAAGAGATCTGCGTCCAGGGGCAGGGTGCGCATCAGGCAAAAGGATTTGCGGTTGAGCCAGACGGCCAGGTCGTCGGGCGCGTCCTTGACCTGCGGACGTTTGTAGGATTCGCCCGCCACCTTGAAAATCCCCGTCCCCTCCATGTCGGCCGCCAGGGCGCGAAAGGCGTCCGGGTCGTTGAGGACGTCCCGGCGGAAGGCGTCCATGGTTCCCCTGGACGCGCTGTAAAAACCCATGCCGTGTCGCCGCCCCTCGGGCGTGAATTCAAAAAAGAAGCAGGGCCGGTCTTTCCAGTCGCCGATCCGGCGTTTGAAGACGATCCAGACGGCTGTGCGGTAGGGGGATTTGTCTTTGGAAAAGCGCACGTCCCTATGGATGCGCGAGAGAGTTTTTCCCACGGCCGGGGCGGTCTCGATGAGCGGGTCGATTTCGAGCATGGCCGGGGCCAGGGCGCCGACGAGCCCGGCCAAGGGCTCGACCACCAGGGCGCGGTATTCCTTTTTATGCTCCTCGAACCAGGGCTTGGCGTTGTTTCTCCCCAGCTCGGCCAGGAACTCTACGGCGCTTTGGGGAATGCCGGCGAAGGCAGGGCGTCCCTTGGTCATGATTTTTCCTCAGTATGATTTGGCGTCAAACGCCCGCTCGGCAATGTCCGCAGCCCGCGACAGGCCGTCCTCGGCCCGAATCCGCCCCCCTATTTCACCGGCCAGGCGGCTTATGGATGCGTCCGAAACGCATTGTTTCAGGGCTTCGGCCAAATTCACGGCCGTGAGCCTGCGTTGGGGAATGGGCCGGGGGCCGAGGCCCTGGGCGTGGACCAGGTTCCCCCAAAAAAACTGGTCGCCCATGAACGGGCAGATCAGGGTGGGCTTCCCCGCCCGCAGTCCGGCGGCGGTGGTTCCGGCCCCGCCGTGGTGGACCACCGCCGCCACATGCGGAAAAAGCGTCTCGTGCGGGGCCTGATCGATAATGTGCAGCCTTTGGGGCGCAGCGTTTCGGGCGGCTTCGGAAAAATACGCGCCGCCCCAGCCCGTGGCCGCCACGCCGCGCAACCCGGCGCGATCCAGCGCTTCGATGATGACGTTCCCTAGAGCCTCCGCCCGGGTTCCGGCCATGCTGCCGAATCCCAGATATACCGGCGGCGGGCCCTGGGCCAGGAAATCCTCCAGGCCCTGGTTCAGGGGCGGCGGAGTCAGGCGGGAAAACCAGTAGCCGGTCATGTGGGCGTTGTCGGGCCAGTCCTCGGGCCTGGGCAGGACCGAGGGGCTGATGCCGTGCAGCGCCGGCAGGTCGCGGCCTCGTACGGATCGCCACCCGGTCCCGGCTGTCCTGTCCGGGAGTCCGAGAGCTTCCCTGCGCCATTCCCGTATGATGCCCGCGTAGGGAAAGGCGAGCGCTTTCACGAGGCGGTAGGTCAGCCTGTTGTACAGGCCGCCGAGGGGAAAGGCCGAGAACAGGGGCAGGGGAACTGGGAAGGCCCGGGTGGGGACGAGGAGGGGCAGCGGCAGGCCGATGGCCGCCGGGATGCCCAGTTTTTCGGCGATGTGCGGCCCCCCGGCCGCCTTGGGGTGGAAAAGGAGGGCCTGGGCGTCACGGCAGGCGTCCCACTGGGCGCGCAGCATGCGTCCGATGATGCCTTTGACCCTGCGTATGAGCCTCAAGGGCGCCCCCCGGCTCTCAATGGCTTCCCGTCCGTCCTTTACATCAAGGAGTTGCAGGAGTTCGTCGCTCAAGGGGGCGAACTCCAGGCCCTGTTCCAGGGCCATGGGCCGAAATCGTTCGTGGGTGCAGAAAAGGACGTTATGGCCCCGGCTATGCAGTTCCCGGCCGAGGGCGGCGAAGGGTTGGGCGTCTCCACGGCTTCCCGTGGTCAGAACGGCGATGCGCATGTGATTCCTCGCGCCGGGCCGTGAAGTCCGGCAAACCGCCGGATGATCAGCGGGATGTGGCGGGTTCGGACTCCCGCATGAAGCGGCTCAAGGCCTCGGCGTGGATGCCCGTGAACCCGGAGTCGGCCATGGCGGGGCCGGGGGCCTGGGCGCCCAGGAAGTCCACCAGGACCATGCCCGCGAACTTGCCCGCGCGGTAGACCTCCACCCGGAAGACGCCGCCGTCCTTGTCCACGGAATAGCGCTCCATGAGATCCGCTCGCGCGATGGCAAGCTCCGACTCGTCGGTCGCGCCGGGTTTGGTGAAGCCGATGACGTTGACCCGGCAGCCGGGTTCGGGATGCACGGAGAAGGAGTCGGTCACGCGCACGATCCGTCCGAAGGGCACGTTCCGTTTGCGTCCGTCGATATTCATGGCCACCCCGCCAAGGCCCTCGTCGAACTCGAAGTACTGGGGTTCGAGCGTGGTCACGTTGCGGTTGCCGTAGTAGACGTCCAGGCGCTTGTTCGTATCGATCACGGCCATGAGCGGATTGCCGGGAACGTAGTCCAGGCCGCCGTTTTTGTTGACCGGGAAGTAGCCGAGACGGGAGCGGGCGTTGCGCAGGTCGAGAAAGATCTTGTTGCCGAAAAAGGACATGGCCACGTTGCGTTCCATGGCTTCAAGCACCCCGTCGGCCGCCAGATCGAAATTGCGCCGGTAGCCGATGCCCATGGCCTTCATGAAGGATTCCAACGCGTTCAGATGGTAGTAGGCCCGCAGATGCGCCGGGAAATTCTTGCTGGCCTCCACGCCGAAGGCGGGCTTGCCGCGCTCGATGGCGAAATAGGTCAGGGTCTTGGCCATTTCCGCATCGCCTTCCCGGGTGCGGGTGTTCTTCACATGGTAGACGTGCTCGGATTCGTAGAGATGGCCGTTGACCTCGGCCACGGCCTTGCGGGCCATGTCGCCCAGGGCCCCGAATCGCTTCACGTCGATGGATTCCTGGTCGATGATGACGCTCTGGCCCCAGCGCTGGGGATTCTCCCATTGGCTGACGTGGTTGGGCCTGTAATACCCTGATCCGTCGTGAAGATTGAGGACTAGGTCCACCTGCTTGTCCAGGATGATGCGTTTGATCTTCTCCACGGTCCGGTATTCGGGGTCCGATGGGTCGATGTGGGCGAATTTACGGTTCATGTCGCCATGGAGACCGCGCGAGCATTTGATGATGCTCGGGAAATTGAGGTTGGGCACCACCCAGACGGCGCCCCGCGTGACGGTATAGTTGGAGACGATGAGGGCTGCGGCGTTGAAGCCGCCCGGTTCGTCGCCCTGGATGCCGCCCACCACCAAGAGGGTGGGACCGGGAACGCCGGATTCGAGCTTGTGCAGGGTAAAGTCCAGGCCGGAGTTCGCCATGCTTTGCGAAGCGAACGCGAATAGCGCGAGGAAAAGAATCGCCGCAGTCTTCTTCATGAACTCTCTCGGCGCGTCGTTATGAGACGCGTAGAACGTCAGGGCCTACAGCGTGGACCGTTTGTAGACCTCTTGCCTTATTATAAGCGTGTTGTCACTGGTCGTCCGCCCCAGCCTCCGAATTGTCGGGCCCGATCCGGCCCTTGAGACGCAATCGGCGGGCCGGGACGCTGCGCGGCGTAAAATTTCCGTATCGCGTCCGCATGGAGCCGTATTTTTATCTGGCGGGCCTCATTTCGGCAAATTGCATGTACCGGGCCATGGCCATGGCCCGCAGTCGTTTCATGTCCACGGGAACTTCCTCCACCCCCTCCCGGCGCTCGCGGTCCAGTTCCTGGATGTAGCTTATGCCCAAAAAGGCCTTGCGCACCCGGCTGACGCCCAGGATATGCCGCATGTCCAGGAACTCTCCGACGTCCAGGAGTTTTTTCACTTCCTTGTCCAGGCCGGACATGCGCTCCGGCAGGGGCGCGCGGGCCATGACCACGCCGTGGGTGTGCAGCAACTCGGTTTTGGAGGCGGCCTCGCCGGGTGAAACGTAGAATATGGCGTCCAGGTCGTCCTTGGCAAAGCTCGAGGGATCGGCGCCGAGGTCCACGCCCAGGCCGCACAGCAAGCAGGAAACGTTCTGGTGGCGGGGAGTCTTGTCCCGCTCGAACCAGATGCCCGCGTTGGCCGGGTGGGTGATCATCTCGCGGTTCTCGGGGGCGTTTTCAGCCACGGGCGCGATTTTCACCCCCGTGCCGTAGACGTCCTCCATATCCGCCCAGGCGGCCAGGCCGATGACGCCCTTGAAATCGGGCCTGCGCCGGGCGGCCAGACGGAACAGGCCGCGGTAGAGTTCGGTCAGCATGACCCCGCCGGGACTCTCGCAGGTGAACATGGCGAACTCGTTAAATTCGCCGGACAGGGAGACGTTGAACGGCGTGTGCAGGAGGGCCTCGCCCGCGTCGGACTTTGGGATGAGAAAATCCGGGACGTCGCTGCCGTCGGCGGGCAGCCAGACCATGGCCCCGCCGATGGTCATCATCTCGCCCATGATCTGGAAATAATCCTCGTCGGCTCCGCCAAGGCCGCCCAGACCCAGGGAATATTCCGTTTCCGAAAGCTTTCGGGAATAGACCATGGCCTGGGTGATGTCCGAGTCAAGCACGTTCTTGACCCGGCCCAGAATCAGGGCCTTGGCCGGGCGCACGGAACCCGGAGCGAAGCGGAATGTCCCGCAGGATTCCGAAGCCGTTTCAAGCCGGTCCCAGTTGTCCAGGGCGTATTTCTCGCGCAGGGCCGCGCGGCAGGCGGCGCGGGCCTCGGTCTGGGATGGGTAAAGGGGCAGGGTTCCGATGAGGCCGGTGAGTTGCAGCACCTCGGCCACGTATTCCCCGGCCCCGGCCAGGGCCAGGAGGCCGCCGCGAGCGGCCAGGGTCCGGTTGGCGTTGAGAAAGACCCTGACGCCCGCGCTGCTTAAATATTTCACGCCGGTCAGATCAAAGACGGCGCAGGAGACGTCGGTCGTCGCGCCCGTCTCAAAAGCTTCCTGGGCCTCTCGGGCTCCCAGGGTGTCCAGCCGTCCGGAAAAGGAGAAGACCGCGATATGATCCTTGACGGTAACCGATGATTCCATGCGCGCCTCGTTGCTTCCTATGGTTGCTGAAGCGCATAGTAGCATCCCAGGCTTTAGCCAGCAACGTTTTCAGCTTACAGGGCGCAGTCCAGGCGCTTGCCGCCTCTCTTCCGATGGGATAAGGCCGGTCTTTCCCTTGGGCCGCGCATTATTTCCCGGAGGCAGCGTGTCGCACATTCCTGAGTCGCTCTTCGCCAAACGTCCCTGGACCGCCCTCGGCGTGGTTTCCGTCGGGACCTTCATGTCCACCCTGGACGGCACCATCGTCAACGTTGCTTTGCCCTCGATCGCCTCGGGCTATGGCGCGTCCCTGCCCTACGCCCAGTGGATCATTTCGGCCTACCTGCTCATCATCTGCTGCCTGTTGCCGCTTTTCGGCAGGCTTGGCGACACGCGCGGCAAGCGGCCGGTCTATCGGCTGGGCTTCCTTATTTTCGGCGCGTCCTCGACGCTGTGCGGCTTTGCCTGGTCCATGGAAACGCTCATCGCGGCGAGAGTCCTCCAAGGCATTGGCGCGGCCATGCTCATGGCCAACGGTTCGGGCATCATTGTGCTGGCCTTTCCGGGCGCGGGCCGGGGGCGGGCTTTCGGGGTGATGGGTTCGGTGGTGGCGCTGGGGTCCCTGACCGGTCCGGCTCTTGGCGGCGTGCTGCTCGACGTCTTTGGCTGGCGTTCGATTTTTTTCGTGAACATTCCGGTGGCCCTGGCTGGCGCGGTCTGCGTCCACGCTTTTTTGCCGCGCGAGGAGCGCGTCATGAAGGCGGGCTTCGATCTGGCCGGGCTTTTTCTCTTCGCCGCGGGCATCACCACGCTGCTCATGGCGTTAAGCCACGGCCGGGATTGGCCCTCCTGGGCCTTGACGGCGGGGGTGCTCGGGGCTTTGTCCGTCCTTATTCTCTTTCTTCAGGTGGAGCGCCGGGCGAGGTTTCCCATGGTGGACCTGGGGCTATTGTCGCACAAGCCCTTTTTGACGGGCAACGTCGTGTCCTTCATCTGCTTTGTAGCCATGTTCGCCAACGCCATCCTCATGCCTTTTTACCTGAATGACGTGAAAGGCATCTCCCCCATGCTTATGGGCGCCATCCTTGCGGTGCTTCCCCTGGTCATGGCCGTGATTTCGCCGTTTTCCGGCTATCTGTCCGAGCGTTTGAGCCAGCCGGGACTGGCGGGGCTTGGTCTGTGGATCACGGCGGCGGGACTCGCCAACCAGGGGTTTCTGGGCGCGGATGCGCCTTTGTGGCGGGCTGCGCTGGGTCAGGGGTTGCTTGGGCTTGGGGTGGGGGTGTTTATTTCCCCCAACAACAACAGCATCTTAAGCAGCGTTCCTGCGGCAAAGAGCGGTCTGGCCGGGAGCATCCTGGCCCTGACCAGGAATGTGGGCATGGTCACGGGCATCGCCGTGGCCACGGGAATTTTCGAGACGGCCCGTATTTCGGCCATGGCCGGGATCGCGTCCCCCACGCCCGAGCAGATCACGGCGGGCTTTTTGTCGGGCTTTCGCTGCGCCCTTTTCACCGGCGTCGCCTTTGCTTTTCTGGGCGGGGCGCTTTCCTTCTATCGTCGCCGCTACCGGACGCCCTAGTCGGGCCATGTCCTGAGCTTTGTGAGGTCGGGCAAGACGCTCTTTGCAGCTTTTACGCAAAAACAACACTGTCCTAAATTCTGATCCTCCCTCCCCGTCGGGGTTTCCAAAGGGGCAGTCGCCCCTTTGGCCGCCGGAGGCCCCCGCCCGTCAATGCCCGCGCAGCGTCAGTTCGGCCTGTATTTGTAGAATACCATGAACTTGAGGTTGTCAAACTTCTTCTTCGTGTCGAGAACGCCCTCGAACTCGAACCGGTTGGCGTTGCGGTTGTAACGCAGGTCCATGTTGGCGGCATCGACCTTTTTCCCGTCTTTCATGAACCGCACCGAGAGCTTGGCCCCCCGGTACTGGTTGGCGTTGACCTGAAGCAGGACGAGCGTTCCCCTGATGTAATGCTTGCCGCCAGCTTCCCATATTTCGGCTTCGATGGATATTTGCTCGTCGGCAAGGTTGACGTTTTTGATGGCGGCCCCCGGAGGCGGCGGGCTCACAGGGGGCGCGCATGCGGCAAACGTCAGGCAGAGGCACAGGGAAAGAATCGGAAGGATGCGTCGGCGGGGCATGCGAGGCATGGCGAGGCTCCGTAGGCTTGTTGATCCGTAAAAAAGTCGGCAACCGATCATAGTTCGGCATAACTCGTTTTTCAATCGTATTAAAGAGATTTGCTTTAGGAGCAAATAACGCCGGGCGTTAGTTCGCCGGCTCTGGAAAGAGCGCCCGGCCGATCTCGCTGATGTCGCGGTATTCGGCGTCTTTATTCGCGAACATGCGGTCGAATTCGTCGGCCAGGCGGAAGACCGCCTCGGGGTCGCGCACGGTTATGCGGGATTCGTAGTTGGCGCCGAATCCGGCTTTGGTGAAATTGGCGGAGCCGAGAAAGGCGATCTCTTCGTCGATGACGTACATTTTGGCGTGGATGAGAAAGCGGCCCTTGCCTTTGCCGTCGGTATTCGGGGAGACGATGGAGGCCATGGGGATGCGCGGTTCGTAGGAATAGGAGTACACGCGCATGGACCGCAGGAGGAGGAAGACGAGCAGGGCGGGCGGCGCGGCCATCCAGGCCATGCGCAACTGTTCGGGACCGCGAAGATACCCGAGACCTGCGGCGGCCAGCGCGGCCGTGAAGACGGCCAGACAGGCCAGGGAGCCGAGGGCGCGCATGGCGCGGGCGGCGTGGCGGGCATGGCGCTTTTGGATGATCAGGCGCCGGGCGCTGGCTTCGCCGCGCTCCTCGAATTCCGTGGAGGTCAAAAGCCGCACGTCCAGCCCTTCGCCCGCTTTTTCAAGAAGCGCGTCCACCAGGGCGGCCCCGAGGTAGGGCGACATGACCCGAATCGATTCGCGGGCGTTTTTCATGGCCGCCAGGATGGGCTTTCCGGCGTTTTTGCCGAGATGGACGTCGGTTGACCGGCAGGGGATGGTCGGCGCGGAGGAGCTTTTCACACAGGCTACTTCCGATAGAATTCCGGCACGAACAGGATGATGACCGTGTATATTTCCAGACGTCCCAGGAGCATGCACAGGGTCAGGGTCCATTTGGCCAGATCCGGGATGGCGGCGTAGTTCTCGGTGGGGCCCACGGCGCCGATGCCGGGGCCGATGTTGCCGATGCAGGCCAGGACCGAGGCAAACGACGTGACCACATCCACGCCCGAGGCCGCCACGATGAAGGCCGAAATGAAAAGCAGCCCCAGCCACAGGATGAAAAATCCCCACAGGCTCGACATGACGTCCGGCGAGACGACCCGGCCGCCGAATTTCACGCTGGTCACGGCGCGCGGATGAATCAGCCGCAAAAGCTCCCGGTAGGAATGCTTGGCCAGGATCATGAGCCGCATGACCTTCATGCCGCCGCCCGTGGACCCGGCCGAGCCGCCGATGAACATGCACAGCAAAAGCAGGCACTGGGGGAGCGACGGCCACAATTCATAGTCGGCCGTGGCGAAGCCGGTGGTGGTCAGGATGGAGGCCACCTGGAACGCGCTGTATTGGGCGGCCTCGCCCGCGCTCTGGTAGTCGCGGCCGAAGATGCAGTAAAAGGTGATGAGGGTGATGACCAGGAAAATCCCGAGGAAGCAGCGGCATTCGGGATCGCGCCACAGGGCGCCCGGACGGCCCTTTATCAAGAGGTAGTGCAGGGAAAAATTGATGCCCGCGATGAGCATGAATATGGTGATGACGGCGTCGATGTAGGAGGAATTGAACGCGGCTACCGAGGCGTTCCGGGTGGAGAAGCCGCCCGTAGCCATGGTGCCGAAGGCGTGGCACAGGCCGTCGAAAAGGTCCATGCCGCCGAACATGAGTAAGATCGTTTCGATGAGGGTGATGAGGATGTAGACCTTCCACAGGGCCGTGGCCGTGTCCTTGATGCGCGGCTTGAGCTTGTCCGGGGAGGGGCCCGGAACCTCGGCCTTGTAGAGCTGCATGCCGCCCACGCCCAGGAAGGGCAGGATGGCCAGGGACAGGACGATGATGCCCATGCCGCCGAGAAAATGGGTCAGGCTGCGCCAGAAGAGGATGCCCTTGGGCGCGGCCTCGATGTCGGTCATGACCGAGGCCCCGGTGGTGGTGAAGCCGGAGATGGACTCGAACACGCAGTCCACCGGGTAGACGAACGCGTCGGAGAAATAGAAGGGCAAGGCCCCGAAGATCCCGGCGGCCACCCAGCCGAGCGCCGTGATGGCCATGCCCTCGCGGTGGTTCATGCCCGCGCGCGGGTCGGGGTTCTTGAAGAGCAGGTACATGGCCGCGCCGCAACAGAGCGTCAGGGCCATGGATAAGGCCAGAGGGACGAGGCTTCCGTCCTGGTAGTAGAGGGAGAAGAAAATGGGAAAGATCATGGTCAGGCCCACGCAGAAAACCAGGGCGCCCACCACTTTGAGCACGTAGAACCAGCGCATTTAGTAGCGCTCCACCCTGACGGCCAGCGCCTTCTCCACCTTGGGCACGTCCTTTCGGGCGGCCAGGGCCAGAATGCGGTCCTCGGGCCGGATGACGGAGTCGCCCGTGGGGATGATGACCTCGTCGCCGCGCAGGATGCACAGGATCAGGGCGTGCTTGCGCACCTCCAGATCCTTGAGGGGTTTGTCCACGATCTCGGAATTGGGCAGGGCGATGGCTTCGAGGATTTCCGCCTCGTCGTCCTGGATGGACACGGCCGAGATGACCTTGCCCCGCCTGATATGGTGCAGGATGGAATTGATGGCCGAGAGGCGCGGGCTGACGATGTGGTCCACGCCCAAGGCCTTGACCAGGGGCATGTAGGCGAATTTGTTGATTCTGGTGATGGTCTGGCGCGCGCCCAGGCGCTTGGCCAGAAGGCAGGAGATGATGTTGGTCTCCTCGTCGCCGGTCAGGGCGATGACCATGTCCATGCTTTTGATGTTTTCCTCTTCCAGAAGCTCGTGGTCCGTGCCGTCGCCCAGAAGAACGATGGGCCTGTTGAGCCGGGCGGAAAGGGTCTCGCCGCGCTCGGGATTGATCTCCACCAGCTTGACCGCGTATTTTTGACGCTCAAGCGCGCTGGCCAGACGCAGACCGATCTTGCCGCCGCCCACGATCAGGACGTTTTTCACGGGCTTGGCGTCCGCGCCCATGGCGACAAGGGCCGCATCCAGATCCTTTTTTTCGCAGGCGAAATAGACCAGATCCCCGGCCTCGAAGCGGTCAGCGCCTTTGGGGATGATCAGGCGCTCCTCGCGCACCAGGGCGGCGATGACCAGCCTGAGCTTCCCTGTCACGGCCGGGAGATTCATGAGCTTCAGTTCCGTCAACGGGGATGCGGCGGCCAGGCGCACGCCCGCCATGACGATGCGGCCGTCGGCGAATTCGTTGAGTTCCAGGGCGCCGGGGGCCGAGATCAGGCGCAGGATGGAACGGACCACTTCCACGTCGGGGTTGATGACCATGCTGACGTTTAAAATGTCGCGGGCCAGGACGTGGCTGTAGGCGGTATAGTCCTCGTTGCGCAGGCGGACCACCTTGCGGGTCTTGGGGGCCAGGTGGTTGGCGAAGAAGCAGGCGATGAGGTTGGCCTCGTCGCTGTTGGTCACGGCAAGCAGCATGTCCGCTTCGGCGATTCCGGCCTCTTCCAGAACCTTCGGGCTTGATCCCGAGCCTTCCATGGTCT
>Ga0307423_1001841_pt1 | contig 12475 bp, 9 predicted proteins | sample SalMarWE160310MG_FD_202154 | JGI IMG/M metagenome (GOLD analysis project Ga0307423, IMG submission 202154) | Salt marsh sediment microbial communities from the Plum Island Ecosystem LTER, Massachusetts, United States - WE1603-10 | ecosystem: Environmental > Aquatic > Marine > Intertidal zone >...
CACAAACCTGGTAACCGAGTCCGCGGGAACCGGTATGAATCTGAACAACTATCTGTCCCGGAAACATTCCAAACACTTCGGCAACTTTGTTGTCGTATATTTCTTCAACTACATCAACTTCCAAAAAGTGATTGCCTGATCCTAAGGTACCAACCTGGTCAGCACCGCGATCAAATGCTCTTTTACTTACAGCATCAACATCAGCATTTTTAAGCGTTCCGCTTTCTTCTGTAAAATCAACGTCAGCTGGAGTTCCTAGATCATTCTCAATAGCCCAGACAGAGCCTTTGGCTAAAACTTTTTTAAGATCATTTATGGAAAGTTTTTTAATTGCACCGCTTGCACCGACTCCTGTCGGAACAGCATTAAATAATTTCGAGACCAGTTCCTCTATTCTGTTTTTAACTCGTTCGTGTTTAAGATTCGTTGTTGCAAGTCTCACTCCACAGTTAATATCATAACCGACACCGCCGGGAGAAATAACCCCTTCATCCATGTTAGTGGCGGCTACTCCGCCGATTGGAAAGCCATATCCCCAATGGATATCCGGCATTGCGAGAGAATATTTTTCAATACCCGGAAGTTGGGCAACATTCACGACTTGCTTTAGTGCTTCATCATCCTTCAATCCTTTTTCAATCATATCACGTGAGATATAAATTCTTCCGGGCACCCTCATTTGTCCTGTTGCCGGGATTTCCCATATATTCTCACGAATTTTGACAAGCTCAATTCCACCTATGTTCATGTTCTATCTTTTCTCTTTTACCAAATTAAATATCAAACACCACGCGAGTTGAGAAGAGATTTTTCTTTTTGACAATTGCCATTTGATGATAAGTAACAGATTTAATTTCCTGCTTAAGCGGATGATTCTTTTTTATTGTAACTCCATTTAACTCCGCTGATACTTCACAACCCTGAGGATCCTCAAAAATTTTAATCGACTGAACTGATAAGCAGAGCCACTTTTTGGTACTAAGCAGAAAATTTAATTCATTTAAAAAAGAAACAAGCAGTTCTTCTTTAGAATTAGCTGAAATATCTATTTCTAAAAGATCATCAGCTTTCAAGTTTTTTTTATCTATTACTGAAAATAACCATGCCTCAGCTCCTGAAGTAAACATCTCTTCCAGCGTACTGCCTTCCAGTTTAACTGCAATGTCGGCAGTGTGATCGATAAATTCGTAATTTCTGCTCATCTTTCTAAATTATTCCGTTTCTTAGTTATAATTTAGTGATGAATTACCACAAATGAACCTACATTTATACTACTATGCATTGATTATATTTGCAAACCAATATGAAAAACCTTACCGAATATCAAAAGGGAATACTATTTGTTTTTATTGCAGGACTTTTATGGAGTACTGGGGGTTTATTTATCAAGCTCATTTCACTTCCGGCGATGCAGCTTGCATTTTTCCGATGTTCGATTGCAGCAATTACTTTCGGAATATTATTCAGGAAAGAAATTCTTCTTATTAACAAACTAACATTTATCAATTCGATATTTTATGCTGGAATTCTTATAACATTCGTCATTGCAACTAAAAAGACTACAGCAGCAAATGCCATCTTCCTGCAGTCTACTGCACCCATTTATGTATTAATATTTGAACCTATCTTTAATAAAACAAAATATGAAAGAATAAATATTATCACGGTTGCAGTTTGTATGGTCGGGATGCTTTTGTTTTTTGTGGGTAAAATTGAACCGGGACATCTTGAGGGAAACATCATTGCATTGTTCTCGGGTGTAGCATTTGCAGCTTTCTTTCTTGGAATGAAAAAAAATGATCCGAAGTACCAGCATAGCAGCATATTTTATGGAAATATTCTCGTTGCAATTATAAGCTTACCATTCTTGTTTTCACTCGAGACACTAAAAACCAGTGATCTTTTAATGGTAACTTTTCTCGGTGTGTTTCAGATTGCAATCGCATATGCATTCTTCTCAGCCGGGTTAAAAAGAATTTATGCTGTTGAAGCGTCGATAATATCTTTGATCGAACCAGTATTAAATCCTGTATGGGTTTTTATTGGTTACGGTGAGTCACCATCTCTTTATTCGATAATTGGAGGATGTATAATAATTCTGACGATTACTTTACGGACTTTGTATTCAGGTCCTGGTTTAATTATAAGAAGATTCAGGACATGACCAGCATTTTGGATTGATTAATTAAAATACTGATAATATGTTTCACAAGTCTTATTTAACAACTGATGAAATAATGACGATAAAAAAAATAGTCCTGTTTTGTTATTCTCTTCTAATTATTTCTTTTAGTATTTCACACGGCCAGAACCAAGTTACTGTCTCTCCAGTAATTGGTCTTTATCTATACAACTCTGAAAATTCGTTACCAGTAATGGGTGATGAAAACTATTTGATTAATTATGGTTTTGGAATCAGCTATAGAAACAAAAATATGTTTGGATATGACATTCAATTAGATTATTGCTATGCATATTCTAGTAAGGACAATGTTCTTGAATTCGAGTTTTACGATCCAAGTCCAAATCCTAATCCAAACAGATTTTTTTATTCTGATGTTTCTTTATCTTTAAATACTATAGATGTATCTGTGAACGGTAATATGGGCAGTTTTTTTTCTTATGGTTTTGGACCATCTTTTTCTATCGTAAATAGATCAATTATTATTGAAAATGCTGATGTTGATCGTGAGGACTTTGTAGATAGATTAGCTTCATTTAATATTGGACTAAATGGTTTAATAGAAATGCGAATCCCTTTTAGTAACAAAACTAATTTTTGGTTTTTTTACAGCGGATTAAAATTTAGATATCTACATGGATTTTTCTACGACGAAGGATTAAGAGACTTGTCTGATTACAATCAGAATTTTGTGACTGCAAATTTAGCATTAGGAATAGGATATAATTTTTAAAATTAAAAAAGAATACGCTTATGGCTAGAATAAAAATACTCTTCATCTTTAGCCTAATTTTTTTATTTGGATGCAACTCTTCTATTCTTGATGATCCATCAACAATAATTAACTATAGAGTTGAGGAAACATCACATGTGAAATTGGTGGTATTAAATAGCTATGATACAGAAATAGCAACTCTTGTTGATGAAGAAAAACCTGCTGGCATATATGAGGTTAGTTTTAGTAATTCTAATTTGGCGGAAGGAATATATTTTTATACGGTAGAATTAAAAGGGGTAAGCGGTAGTTATACGCAATCAACAAGAAATATGTTATTGATTAAGTAATTTTCTAACTATTTTTTTTACTCAAACTATTATTCCTTAATCAAGGGGCTAATCGAAATATTTTCCAACTTCGTTTGCTTTTTTTATAACAGATTCTATCGTGTAAACGGTTTTCCCTTCCCTGCCAGAATTCAAAATAATCAGCTGCTAATCTGAATCCTCCCCAATACTGTGGTACCGGAATTTTCTCTCCAGAAAATTTCTTTTTAAATAATTTGAATCTTTTCTCTAAATATTCTCTGTTAGGAATCTCTTTGCTTTGTTCAGAAGCCCACGCAGCAATACGGCTCTCAACCGGACGTGTATCGAAATATTTTTGACATTCGGCTCTGGAAATTTTTATAATTTTCCCTTCAATTCTTACTTGCCGCTCAAGCTCTCTCCAGTAAAACAGCAAAGCAGCAGAAGAATTTTGTAATAATTCCTTTCCTTTTCTGCTATAATAATTTGTGAAAAATGTAATGCCCTTACTGCTTATTCCTCTTAACAAAACTACTCTTAAGGATGGCTTGAATTTGTTATCAGCGGTAGCCAATATCATAGCGTTCGGTTCAACAAAATCCATTTTTAATACCAGATCAAACCAAATTTCAAACTGTTTGAATGGATTTCGATGAACGGATTCCTCGGTTAATTTGTTTAGTTTATATTCACGTCTTATATTATTAAGGGATTTAGCTTTATTCATAGCTTAAAAAATTGAATAAATGATACATATTAAGATTCAAATTTCTTTAATAAATTGTACAAAAAGATAAAAAACTAACTGATTAAAATGAAAAGTAAAAGCCTATCAAAGAGAGAACAGGAAGAACTAGAGAAGTTCGGTGCAAATACATGGTTTGTTGAGTCGTTGTATAATCAATTCTCAAAGAATCCCGAGCAAGTCCCCGAGCAATGGAAAAAATTCTTTACAGAAATTTCTAACAAAGATAGCGGAAACAGAAAAAATCATTTGGAAATAACATCCTTGCGTAGCAGTAGTATTCCATTACCACAGCCAAGTGAGAATGATGAAATTCAGATTATTGCCGGCAGTTCTGAAAAGATTTTGGATAATATGATGACAAGTCTTTCAGTTCCGGTGGCAACTTCACAAAGAACTATCCCTGTTAAACTTCTTGAAGAAAACAGAACTTTAATCAATAATTATTTGAGAAAAGTAAAAGGTGGTAAAATATCGTTTACTCATTTGATTAGTTGGGCAATACTTAAAGCTGTAAAATCATTTTCCGTATTGAACTACGCTTTTACCATTGTTGAAGGCAAACCGCACGTTATTAAGAGGAAAGAAGTAAATCTCGGATTGGCAATAGATATTGAACGAAAGGATGGCTCCCGATCTTTAATAGTTCCTAATATTAAATCCGCAAACAAACTAAACTTCAAAGAATATTGGAATGCATATGATGATATTATCTCGCGTTCCAGAAAAGGTACGATTGATCCAAATGAATTTCTCGGGACGACAATTACACTTACAAATCCGGGGACTATCGGAACAGTTGCTTCCGTACCAAGATTAATGGTTGGTCAGGGAACAATTATCGCAACCGGAGCAATCCAGTATAATGCCGAATATCAGGCAATGTCTCCCACCACAATTTCAACACTTGGTATCAGCAAAGTAATGAATATAACAAGCACTTATGATCATAGAATAATCCAGGGAGCGGAATCGGGTTTATTTCTAAAAGAAATAAATGAATTGCTGCTTGGCAAAAACGAATTTTATGAAGAGATATTTGAATCATTAAAGCTGCCCTTTAAACCATTGAAGTGGCAGACTGATTACCAGCCAGGGATTTTGGAGTCAACTGCTAATACTGAGGAAATTGTAAAACAAGCAAAAGTATTACAGTTGATTAACCTTTACAGGGTAAGAGGACACCTGATTACTAATCTTGATCCGATTGGTTCAAAAATACAGTATCATGCGGAGTTAGACCCGTCAAGCTACAACTTAACCATCTGGGATCTTGACAGACGCTTTATAACAGGGGGATTTGGTAACCTTAAAACTGCAACACTTCGCGAGATTATGAACATCCTTGAAAAAACCTACTGCGATAAAATAGGTGTTGAGTATATGCATATTCAGAATCCGGCGGAGAAAGCCTGGCTTCAGGAAAAGATGGAACCGGTTATGAACACTCCGGAATTTGATGTAAAAACAAAAAAAGAAATTCTTGAAAAATTAATTGCTGCGGAATCGTTCGAACATTTTATTCACAGTAAGTTTATCGGTCATAAGAGATTTTCACTCGAAGGATCAGAAACATTAATTCCGGTCCTGGATTTAATTCTTAATGAAGCTGCTGACGAAAATATAAAAGAAGTTGTACTCGGAATGGCTCACAGAGGAAGACTGAATGTATTGGCAAATATAATTGGTAAACCTTATGAATCTATTTTTGCAGAGTTCGAAGACATAACTGACCCTAATTCCATCGCAGGTTCGGGAGATGTTAAATATCATCTGGGTGCAACGGGCAACTACAAAACAAAAAATAATAAAAATATTAATGTATCAGTAGCGGCTAATCCGAGTCACCTTGAATGGGTAAACCCTGTTGTTGAAGGAATTGTGAGAGCAAAGCAAACAAGACTTAGAGATAATAAAAGCCATGTCAAAATAATGTCACTCCTAATTCATGGTGATGCTGCTTTTGCTGGACAGGGAATAGTTGCAGAGACATTAAATTTATCTCAGCTTAGTGGATACAGGACTGGTGGTACAATTCATATAATTGTTAATAACCAGATCGGTTTTACAACTACTCCCGATGAAGCAAGGTCTTCACAATATGCCACTGATGTTGCAAAAATGATACAGGCTCCAATTTTTCACGTGAATGGTGATGATCCTGAAGCTGCACTTTGGGTTGCAAAGCTTGCATTTGAATTCAGGCAAATATTTAAGAAGGATGTTGTAATTGATCTCTTTGGATACAGAAGACATGGTCATAATGAAGGAGATGAACCTGGTTTTACGCAACCAATTCTTTATGCAAAAATTAAAAGTCATCCTTCCATAAAAGAAATCTATCAGAAAAGATTGATTGAGGAAGGAACTATAACTGAAAATGAAGCTGATAAAATCCAGAGTGAAATTACAAATCGAATGAATATTTCTTTTGAGAAGACCAAAAAAGAGATTAAAAGGTTTGAAGGAGATCTGACTCTTGCTGTAACAAAAAAAGAAATCGAAACAATCGCGGTCGAAAAAAATACTGCTGTTTCAATTGAAGTCCTCACAACCATTGTAAAAGGATTAACAACAATTCCTAGTGATTTTAACGGTCATCCCAAATTGTCAAAGTTTCTTGATGCGAGAAAGAAATTACTTGACGGCTCTTCAAAAGTAGATTGGGCTTTCGCAGAATCATTAGCTTTCGGAAGTCTTCTGCTTGAAGGTACACCTGTAAGATTAAGTGGTCAGGATAGCGTGAGAGGAACATTCAGTCAAAGACATCTTGCATTTACCGATATAAATACTGGAGCTGAATATTTTCCACTCAATCATCTAAGTGATAAACAGGCTTATTTCGAAGGACTTGATAGCTTACTATCTGAGGCAGCAGTGCTTGGCTTTGAGTTTGGATACAGCGTTGCTGATCCTTTAGCGTTAGTTTTATGGGAAGCTCAGTTCGGTGATTTTGCCAATGTTGCTCAGGTAATTATTGATAATTTTATTGCTGCTTCATTTGAGAAATGGCAGGTGCCAAATAATCTGGTTTTGTTATTGCCGCACGGTTTCGAAGGACAGGGACCTGAACATTCAAGCGCTCGCCTGGAAAGATTTTTAATTCTTTGTGCAGAAAATAATATGAAGGTATGTAACTTAACAACGCCTGCACAATACTTTCATTTATTGAGAAGACAAATTCGGGCGGCAATGAATATTCCGCTTATAATTATGACCCCTAAAAGCCTGCTAAGATTACCGGAAGCTAAATCCGCAAAAGAAGAATTTATTAGTGGAAATTTTCATGAAGTGCTTGATGATAACACAGTTGAAAAACCAGAGATTGTTGATCAGATAATTTTAACCAGCGGAAAAGTTTATTATGATCTTCTTAAATACAAAAAGGAAAACAAAATTTCTAAAACGGCTTTAATAAGGTTGGAGCAATTTTATCCTTATCCTTCCAAAAAGATTCAAAAGATTGTTGCAGCATACAAGTCAGTTAAAAGAGTAAAATGGGTACAAGAAGAACCAAAAAATATGGGTGCCTGGAATTTCTTGCTGAATCGTTTAAAGAATGATTTACCAAAGGATTGCGAACTTGATTATGCGGGAAGACCTGAAAGTGCCAGTCCGGCTGTGGGCTCTTCTAAAATTTCTACTCAGCAACAAACGAAAATTTTAAAGGATGCGTTTTTATAAATATGAAAAGATTTATATCATCTTTGGTTTATATATCTCTACTATACTAAGTATTTCTCCGGAATAATAATTTATTAATAATCCGGGATATCCATCATTATCATATTTCATCCAATTACCTTCTGGAACACCATTTAAGTAGATACCTTCACATTTCCTTACGCCATTTTCGTAATACCAAAACCATTTCCCAATTGGCTTATCATTCTTAAATTCTCCTTTACATTCTAATTGACCATTGTCATAGTAATATTCCCAGGTCCCGGTATTTTTATTGTTTTCCATGATACCATATGCTTTTAATTTTCCTGAAACGGAATAAAGAAAAAACTCTCCATTTTTTAATCCATTAACCACATCAAATTCTACCATCATCTTATTATCAAGTGTGTCCAGCATTCTCCCAGTGAAAGGAAATGATTCACCTTCTACAAAAATAACTCCATCTTTAAGCAATAGATTATTTTTGTAATGGTCTTGATATACTTCCTTATTCTTAAAAATTAATGAGCTCAGTAGAGCTAAGAAAACTGTTGCAAAGAAAAATACTAAAACACTTATTTTATATTTTTTTATTTGATATTCCACGTATTATTTACAACATTTTTGCTATTAAAAAGTTATTGTTGATTTATAGTCGAAGTAATTATGGTGTGGCCAATCACAATTTCCACTATAAAATCTTTGCCTCGATAATCAAGGTCTATTCCAGTAACACTTGATTTTCGGTACTATATTTTAGCTATTTTCTAACTTTTTATGCTGTTGGGATTCTAAATCAGAGAATATTGTCGATAATGATACAGTATTTTTCATTCCCGTCAGGATTGTCAATTCGACTGAAATATTAATATAGAAAAGAGAAGTTATCTTAAGTCATTCTCCATTTATATCTAAAATGCGCCCGGAGAGAATCGAGATAAATATGAAGTTATAGAATGTTTACAGAGAGAAAAATTTATGAGTAAAGAATTATATAAATAAGAAGATCAAATTCGAAAGTAGTGTATACGAATTAATTCTTGAATAGGTTTAGTATTAATAAAGTCATATTAATTTTGGTTTATAGATTTCCACAATACTTAGTAAATCTCCGGAATGATATTTTTTAATTAATTTAGGGTAACCAAATTGATCATACTGGGACCACTTTCCTTCAGGTTTACCATTGATGTAAATTCCTTCTGATTTTTTTGTACCGTTTTTATAATACCAAACCCATTTACCTGTGGGTTTATCATCATTAAAATTACCTGTACACTCCAACTGACCATTGTCATAATAATAATGCCAGGTACCGACATTTTTATTATTACTAATAAAACCATACACAGTATAAATGCCATCTAAGTTAGAAAGGAAAAATTCTCCATTTTTTAGTCCATTAACCACATCGTACTCAAGGATTATCTTTTTTTGAAGTGTATCCAAAATTCTACCCGTATAAGGATGCGATTCACCCTTTAAATAAATAAGACCATCATTAACTACTATGATTCTCTTTCCAGAATGATGTTTCGTAACTGGAGTGATGAATAGAAGTGACACAAGTATACCGATGAAGATGATCTGAAGGAAAATAATAAATGAATTTACATTCTTACTTTTAGACAAAAGAAGCATAAAAACCCTCACGAGTATTTTAGATATAAGAACAGGTATTCAATTACCTGTTAGGAAGACTAAAAAATAATGACAGAGATTTTCGCCCAAAATCTCAGGATTATATTATCAATGTTTGTTCCATTTACAAAACATAAATTAGAGTCAAAATTTTCAGAGAGCCAATTTTGATTGTTATGTTATGATACGATAAAAAATGAAATAACCAATAATGATACAGTAGTCTTACTCATTCAAACTGCATAAAAAATCAAACAACGATATGAATTATTTGAAAGAAAAATGCTTAGAACTTTAAGTAACCTGCATTATTTATAGATTAAAATTATTTAATGTCCCACCGTATTCAGAATCAAGGGGAATAACAAAAATCGCGAAATCAGTGATGGCACAGTTATTGGGATTTTAATAGTCGTAAAACTATTCCAATTGAGGGCAAAATGAATAATTTTCAATTTCGGCATCATTGCGGTTATTTGATCGCATCAATACAAATGCAAAAAGCTACGTTTCAAGAAGCGATCGAATTCAAGAGTTTGATTGACGATGAAATTGAGAATGGTTTCTACAACATTATCATTTCTTTAAATAACTGTGAATTTATTGATTCTACATTTGTAGGTGTATTAGTAGTTATCTGGAAAAAAGTCCGTGCAAAAGGTGGTACATTAAAACTGGTTAAATTAGGAAAATTTAATCATACAGTTTTACACTTGACCGGGGCAATAGAAATTTTCGAAAAATTTGATTCTATCGAAGAAGCTTTAGCGAGTTTTATCACACCTATCGAGCAATACAGCGACTAACGATCCCAACCTGTATATAAAAATACTTATCAGACCTTTTACCGCTTAGTAAGAATTTTCTTGTCGAAAATCAATTTTATTTTTTAATGATATTTTTAAAAGTAAGAAGATTAGGAAACTACTAATAGTTCCATTAAAAAATGATAAAAGAACAAACGAGTTTTCTTGGAATGAAGAATAAAAAAGATTTGTGCAAAGGTTCAATGACCTTTAAATCTTAAAATTACCTGATCTTAATCTACTAAGACTGTCTAGTACCCAGTAAAAGGTAAAGTGTAACCAAAGTTACAATCGAAAAGATTATAATACCTGTAAGCATAGCATCCTTAAATATCTTAATTTAAGATATTAATTTTAGAAAAATGGTTTTTTAGTTAGGAGCTTTTTGCCCTCGCTCCTGAAAAAAATAATAGTTTAGCTAATTAATGTACAACAATAAGAGTACCGTTGTTTTATAAATTAACCGTCGAAATATAATCAAATTTGCACGCATTTCAACAGCTTTTTTCAGTATTGAATCGGAAAGGGAATTTCCATTTCACAATGAAACATAAACCGCCATACCAAAATAAATCAATGGTAGTTTGAGATGCAAACCAAATACATTAATTTTATGTTAAATATATTTTTAAGTTCAAATAATAATTGCGGGCGTAACTCAGTTGGTAGAGTGTCAGCTTCCCAAGCTGGATGTCGCGGGTTCGAACCCCGTCGCCCGCTCTACAATTCATATGAAATTTGTTTTTTTAGCTTAATAACTTGATATTTGTGCCCTAAAATTATGGGAGCTTAGCTCAGCTGGTTCAGAGCACCTGCCTTACAAGCAGGGGGTCAAAGGTTCGAATCCTTTAGCTCCCACTTCCTTTAAGACCGACTTAAAAAATCTCAAAGAATTCTTATTATCTTAAATATCAATTCAAATAATCTGTTTTGATTTTTATGTGAATTGAATAAAGGGCGCTTGGCTCAGTTGGTTAGAGCGCTTGCTTCACACGCAGGAGGTCAGTGGTTCAAATCCACTAGCGCCCACATAAGCTTCGGAATTTTAGTCAAACGCTGATAAAACAGGAATGAGATTAATAATTTAGCGTGAATTTAATCTCTCCATAACTTAGATTAAACGTTGTGCCTTCGGAAATGTTCTTTTCATTATTAAAATCATAAATAATATCAAAAATAAAATCTCTTATAGGTTCTATTCTTAATCCCAGTTGAAAAATATTATTGTGAATTCGTATCCCATCCAAAAAAAGGGCTTCGGTATTTTCAGGCTTTGTTCCGTGCGTAAGATTTATATCTCCACCAACATTTTTGATGAGATTACCATCTTCATCGTAAATATTCTCGCCTCTACGAATGAAATGGTAATCAAATGAGATTCTTACCCAACCAGTAATGTTGTATGCCAGCCTGGTGAAAATCTCATCTGCATTTGGACCGATAGGATGTCCAAGACTAGTTCCCCAGGCAGAGTAAGTGTTCTGAATATTAAAATGAGTATATACATAAGGTCTGATCTTGGTATATTCCAGTATATAAGAAAGGTTGTTAAGAGTAAAAGCCTCATACCAAAACAAACCAATCTGATAAGCAGTTTTGTTTTTATAGCTCTGTAAATTCTGAAGATTGGAAAGAATATTTTCATCAAGTAGAAAAGTAGCCTGGAATTCTAAATTAGGTATGAAGCTTGTTTGCAAATCGAAATATAAGTTACCATTATCCCTGTCCTGGATGGAGTTCTCAATAAATTTGTAAAATCCCAATGGAGTTAAATAAGCTAGTTCAAGACCTCTGCCTGAATAGACCATACTCTCACCTATTCCAATATCAAAAAGATTTTTAAAAGATAGCGAAAAACGATTGAATGCCCAGAATTTTGTATATCTTTTATCCCTTTCCGGTGAATAATCACCGACAGTTGAACCATGAATTGAAGTAAAGTGAGTAATTCCGTAGTTAAAATCGAATTGAATAAAATCAAGCGGTGGATTATTACCCGATAGTATAAGTTTTCCTCCGTAACCATAACCCACAGTCTTATGTTCCTTTCCAAGCTGAAATGAGAGATGCATATTATTTATAGGTTCTGTGTGATATTTAATATATCCTTCTGTGTAATCATAGTTTCCTATATTCTCACTGTTTTCTATCCATTTAAAGTTATGCAGTAATCTTGGTTCAATTAATTCAGCTACTTGTCTGTTACCTGCAGCGCCACCTTTAATAAACGATAGATCATAACCGAGGTGGTCAAATAAAGTTCCATGAAATCTGAAGCCTATATCGAAGAGATGTGCATTATTTATTGAAGGTTTAAATTGAGCTCCGTAAGAATAATGTCCGAGCATCTCAATGTAAACATTTGCACTTTCTTCCTTGTACGCATAAAAATATTTTACTTTATTTGAG
>Ga0307423_1001843_pt1 | contig 12472 bp, 9 predicted proteins | sample SalMarWE160310MG_FD_202154 | JGI IMG/M metagenome (GOLD analysis project Ga0307423, IMG submission 202154) | Salt marsh sediment microbial communities from the Plum Island Ecosystem LTER, Massachusetts, United States - WE1603-10 | ecosystem: Environmental > Aquatic > Marine > Intertidal zone >...
GCAGCAGCCGCAGCGGCTGTCGAAGGATCTTGCATCGCGGGCGGTCTTCCCATCCACCCGCCAATCGCTGGCCGGTCTGCGGAGATGGCTTCGGGCCGAGATGACCTTATTGACCGGCACAGGCGGGCAAGTTCGTCGAGGATTCCCTCAGCGATTGGCGTCGACGTCGTCCCCGGCAGCCAATCCCCAGCGATCCTCGATTCCAGCGATCGGATCCGTACGGAGTTCGGCATAGACACCGAAGTGATCGGTGGGCCAGACGCCATCCTTCTCGTCGTTGAACACGACGCGGCAGGATGTCAGTCGACCGACGCCGGTCCGGACGGGGTATCCAGCGAAGATGTAGTCGATGCGGCGGTTGGGTTCGAGTTCGGGAGCTGCGTAGGCGTTCGTATTGTCCCACGTGCAGCCGGTGCCACCCTCCCCAACCGCCTTCCACGCATCCACGAGCGCGACGCTTCGTCCTTCCAGCGACTGCAGCCCCGAGACGTATCGGATCTCGGCGGAATCGGGCGCCGCATTGAAGTCGCCGACCAGGATCGGAGGGAATCCGCTCGCCGGACGCCGACGCAGGGCGAGGTCGCACAGCGCCACCACCTGCTTCTCGCGCACGACTCCGTCTCGGAGCCTCCAGTGGAGGTGTGTACAGGTGAAGCCGATCTCACCGAAGGGGGAATCGAGCGAGACGGAAATCGCGGCTCGCCTCTCGGTGTCCGCTGGTCGCCCAGCGGCGGTCGAGTCTGGCAGGACGAGGGTCTCGCGATCGATGATGGGCCATCGGCTGGCGATCGCATTGCCGATCCCACCCGGAGAGAACCTCGAACCTTCCCGCTCGTAGCGAGAGGCCTCGACGTATTCGACGTGATACGGGCGGTCGCCGAGCAGCTCCGTCACCTGGTTGCTTCGTGCGTCCGCGCGGAGCGCCTCCTGGAAGCCGATCAGATCGGGATTCAGGCGGTTGATCCAGTCGCGAATCCGCTCGACGCGGCGCTCGTAGGGTCCGGAGTCGTGCCAAAGGTTGAGAGTCAGGACCGAGAGTGTCATCGCAGCTCCTCGGGGCTCCGTACGATTGCCGGCAGGCGAAGCGCAGCATTCATCCTACCGTAGGAGCCTGTTCCCGGAAGGAAGAGCCGACGGGCGGACTCATCGACTGCCCTACTGTCCCTCCCGAAAACGCGATTCTGCCGGAATCACGCCCACTTATCGAGGAGTATCCCCAGCCGTGGGTTGCCTAAGCCAGGCGCCGGAATGAGAACAACCGCCGCTGGAAGCAATGCCGCCGCGACGACGCCCGCCCTTCGAGCTGTCGTTTTCGATTTGGTCGCCGTTGGCTGAAAGCTGGCGACCAACACGGAGCTCGAGACAAGGCGATCCGTAACATCGGGCGTCCACCGGGATGTTGCTGCCCGGCAGGCTCGTCGGTTACCCGCGATCCAGACGCCCGAATTCACTCGGGAAGTTCGCGATCGCAACGACCGCGAGCTTGATCAACATATGCGAGTGGCAATGAGGATCGTCGACGGTCGACGTTGGCACGCCGGTTGCTCGTTGACGGCTACGAGCCAAGAGAGGCGGAAAGCCAGGAGGAATGGACCATCAGAAAATAAGCACATCATAAACGGGCATGAGAACCGGCGGGCAACGGCGTAGCCCGTCGCGGTGCAGCGCAATCGTAAGTCTTGGGAAATGATGGGTGTCTGGCGGGAAGCTGGCCGGGCCGGCGAGATTTGAACTCGCGACTTCCTGAACCCCATTCAGAGGCGATACACCGCTAAGTATTCGTATCTACACAAGTGTTTCAGACCTCGAATTCGCTCATAAGCACATTGTAAGCATCTGAAATCGCAGTCGGGCGTAGTGGAGCGAAGATCCGGCGGACGCTTGGGCTCATCCACCGACGCAACCGCGTGCGCCGGACATCTACAACGGCGCGGCCACGACGAGCTTGATGAGGGACCGGACGAATGAAGAAGACGCAGAACGGTGTCGATCACCTCATCACGCGGACCCTATAGGTCCTCGGGGCCGAGGCCCGTCCGCTTCGCGATCCGTGCAAGCATCCGCGGTCCAATCTCGACGCGGTCGTGGAAGGCCCAGACGAAATCGGGAAAGCCCTCGCGCTGGAGTACCTTGTGCGACCCCTTGGCCTCGCGCTTGACACTCCAGCCGATCCTCTGGAGCGCCGCGAACACGCGGGAGGCTCGCGTCGAGCGCCAGCGGCTCACGCGGTGGCCGAGGTCTCGAAGACGACACTCACGGGGCCCTGCGGCCCCTCCCCATGGTCGAGGCGATCGGCCAGAACGCGAAGTGCCAAAGCCTGAACATGAGCCAGCGCGACCTCGGCCGTTTCTCCGTAGGCCATCACACCGGGAAGACCCACAACCTCGGCCAGGAACCGACCGTCCTCCTCCTGCTCGATCTCGACGCGGTAGCTCATCTTCATGGCCTGTCTCCCCGGGGCACCGGCGGATGGAGCAACCACAGCCTCCTGGACCGGTTGCGGCGTCCGATCATCTCATTTCAGTCAATTCCCGTGGGGACAATAGCGTCCGGCGAGCCTCGATGCCCTGTAGCTAACGAGAATCCGATTCTCGGGGGATCACGGCCACTTATCGAGACCCGTCCCCAGCGGCGGCATGCCCCGGCCGGGCTGCGGCCTGCGAATGAGGGGCTCCGCCGAAGCCATTGAGCAGCCGCGACGGCGTGAGTATTGTGCCTGCCATGAGAGCTGTCCTGGTCGCCCTGGACGTCGCCGCGGCCTCTGTGCTCCGTTCACGCGCCTCCCTGCACCTGGAGCCCCTCGCCCTGCGGCATCAGCTCGCGGTGCTTCAGGGCGGTGGGCGTCGCCCACGACTCAAGCCGGCCCGCCTGCTCTGGGTATGGCTATCGAGAGCGTGGTCTGGCTGGCAGGACGCCCTCGTCTTCGTGAAGCCCAGCACGGTCATCTCCTGGCAGCGCAAGCGGTTTCGCGACCATTGGACGCGGCTGAGCCGACCGGGTACACCCGGCCGGCCACGCATCGCCCCGGAGATCCGGGATCTGATCCGCAAGATCTCGCGGGCCAATCCTTCCTGGGGATCGCTTCGCATCCAAAGCGAACTTCGGAAGCTGGGCATCGATAACGTACCATCTGTAAATTTCCGGGGGCAGATCAGCGAAAGGGGTGAGGTTTCCCTGAGTAGCGGCACTTCTACACGGAGGCCGAGATCCATTGGTTTGGCTCGCAAGGAGGATCGCCCAACTGGGCCGACCCCAAGAAAGAGAAGCAGTATGCCTGTCTGATTCATGAAGATGAGCAGCGCGCACTGTGCCTGCTGTTCAATGTCGGCGCCGATGCAGTCGTCTTCGGCTTGCCCGCCGTACCGTCGGGGGCTCGGTGGCATCTGGCCGTTGACACCTCTCGCGAGGCGCCACGAGATCTGTTCGCTGCGGCGGAGGAACAACTCTTGGAGGATCCACGGACTTACCAGCTGCGCACCCGAGCGAGCGCCATACTGCTGGCTCGAGCGACGGGCGGGTAGGGGCGGCAGACGGCGTTGCCGGAGGTCAAATGAACCGGGCACTCCCGATCACGACGTTGTTCCTGGATATCGGCGGTGTGCTGCTCAGCAACGGGTGGGACCATCATGTCCGCAGATGGGCCGCGAGGAACTTCAAGCTTGAGTTCAGTGAGATGGAGGCTCGCCATCATCTGACCGCCGACACCTACGAGGAGGCAAAGCTCACGCTGGAGGAGTATTTGGGTCGTGTGGTTTTCTACGAAAGGCGACCGTTTACCCGTGCTCAGTTCCGGCGCTTCATGTTCGCGCAATCGAAACCGTACCCCAAGATGATCGCGCTGGCCGCTCAGCTCAAGATCCGGCACGGGCTGAAGATCGCGGTGGTCAGCAACGAAGGGCGCGAACTGAATGAGTATCGGATTCGAAGGTTCCAGCTTGACCGGTTTGTGGATGCGTTCATCTCGTCCTGCTTCGTCCACGTCCGCAAGCCCGACGCGGACCTCTTTCGGCTTGCACTGGACGTCACCCAGGCTCCAGTCCAGGAAGTCGTCTATATCGAGAACACTCCGATGTTCGTCCAGGTCGCGGAGGGTCTAGGGATTCGAAGCATTCTACACACGACGTACACGTCGACCCGCGCGAAACTGGCGTCCTGTGGATTGCAGCATGACGAGGGCGTCCTCCATGAAGCCAGCTGACCCACGCATCCTGACGATCAACGGCGGGTCCTCAAGCATCAAGTTCGCGCTGTTCGAGGCCGGTGACTGGCTCCGACGGATTCTAGAGGGCGGGATTGAGCGGATTGGACTGCCGGAGGCGACGCTACGGGTGAAGGACCTGAACTCGGCGGACAACGTGTCGCGGTCAGTGACGGCGCCGGATCACATTGTCGCGGTCGGCGCTCTGATGGAGTGGATCGAGGAACGCGGTGGGCGCGATGCAGTGGCCGCGGTGGGGCATCGCGTGGTGCATGGCGGGCCGAAGTACAGCGAGCCGCAGCGAATCACTGGGGAAATGATCGAGGAGTTGCACCGGCTCAGTCCATTCGATCCTGAGCATCTGCCGGAGGAGATCCTGTTGACCGAAGCGTTTCACCGCCGATTTCCTGACCTGCCGCAAGTGGCGTGTTTCGACACGGCGTTCCACCATGATCTGCCGCGCGTGGCACAGCTGTTGCCGATTCCGCGCCGCTACGAAGCGCAGGGGGTGCGACGGTACGGGTTCCACGGATTGTCATATGCGTTCCTGATGGGGGAGCTGGCGCGACTGGCCGGAGCGGAAGCGGCACAGGGCCGGGTCATCCTCGCCCACCTGGGCAATGGCGCGAGCCTGGCGGCGGTGCATGACGGTAAACCCATGGACACGAGCATGAGTCTCACGCCGAGCGCCGGTGTGCCGATGAGCACCCGTTCAGGCGATCTCGATCCCGGGCTGGTGTGGTATCTGGCGCGCACTGAGAGCATGAGCGCCAAGCAGTTCAACGAGATGGTCAATTTCCAGTCCGGGCTGCTCGGGATCTCCGAAACCAGTTCCGACATGCGTGAGTTGCTCGACCGTGAGGCGCAGGACGTGCGGGCGGCTGAGGCGGTCGCGCTGTTTTGCTACCAGGTGAAGAAATGGATCGGCGCATTCGCGGCGGCGCTCGGCGGACTGGATACGCTGGTGTTCGCTGGGGGCATCGGAGAGAACGCGCCCAGGGTCCGCGCCCGGATCTGCGATGGGCTCGGATTCATTGGAATCGAAGTCGAAGAAGCGCGCAACGCGGCGAATGAGGGCGTGATTTCCGCGGCGGCCAGCCGGGTTGCGGTCCGCGTCATTCGCACGGACGAAGAACGCGTGATCGCCGAGACAGTGTGCCGCGTGCTCGGCCTTGGTTGGAAGAAGGAGAATGAATCATGAAGACACACTCTCTTTCCCCGGAACTGCTCCACAAGATGGATGCCTACTGGCGCGCCGCCAACTACCTGTCGGTAGGCCAGATCTATCTTGCCGACAATCCGCTGCTGAAGCGGCCGCTGAGGCTCGCGGATGTGAAGCACCTCCTGCTGGGGCATTGGGGTACGACCCCGGGGCAGAACTTCATCTACGTGCACTTGAACCGGGTCATCGTGAAACACGACCTCGACATGATCTATGTCTCCGGCCCCGGGCACGGCGGCCCGGCCGTCGTGGGCAACACGTACCTCGAGGGCACCTACAGCGAAATCTACCCCGACATCAGCCAGGATGAGGCCGGGCTGCAAAGGCTCTTTCTCCAGTTCTCGTTTCCCGGAGGCATTCCCAGCCACGCGTCGCCCGAGTGCCCAGGCTCGATTCACGAGGGCGGCGAGCTGGGGTATTCGCTCAGCCATTCGTTCGGCGCGGTGTTCGACAATCCCGATCTCGTCGTCGCCTGCGTCGTCGGCGATGGAGAGGCGGAGACGGGCCCGCTGGCCACGGCCTGGCATTCGAACAAGTTTCTCGATCCGGCCACCGACGGCGCGGTGCTGCCGATCCTTCATCTCAACGGCTACAAGATTTCCAACCCGACCGTCCTCGCGCGCATTACCCGCGAGGAATTGGAACAGTTGCTCCGCGGCTACGGGTGGACGCCCTACTTCGTCGAGGGTCACAAGCCCGGGCTGATGCATGAGGCCATGGCCGCGACGCTCGATACGGCGGTGGAGCAGATCAAACACATCCAGCAGGACGTGCGCGTCCACGGCAACCGTGGGCGTCCGCGCTGGCCGATGATCGTCCTCAATTCACCCAAGGGCTGGACGGGGCCGAAGGTGGTCGATGGCCTACAGGTGGAAGGCACCTTCCGCGCTCACCAGGTGCCGCTCCACCCGGCCGCTCATCCGGAACACCTCAATCTGTTGGAAGACTGGCTGAGGAGCTACCGGCCGCAGGAGCTCTTCGATGAGCAGGGCCGCCTGAAGCCGGAGCTGGCCGAACTTGCCCCCAAGGGCGAACGACGCATGGGTGCGAATCCCCACGCCAACGGCGGCATTCTGCTTCGCGACCTGCGGATGCCGGATTTCCGCGACTACGCGGAGAACGTGCCCGAGCCGGGGGTGCGCGGCATCGGCGACACGCATGTGCTGGGACCCTTCCTGCGCGACGTGGCGAAGCTGAACGGGGAGCAACGGAATTTCCGGGTCTTTGGCCCCGACGAGACGCTCTCCAACGGCCTGGAGGCCCTCTTTGACGTGACCGAACGCCAATGGAACGCCGCGACCGTGCCAAACGACGAATTTCTCGCGCCCACCGGGCGCGTGATGGAAATGCTCAGCGAGCACCAGTGCGAGGGCTGGCTCGAGGGCTACCTGCTCACCGGCCGGCATGGACTCTTCAATTGCTACGAGGCGTTCATCCACATCATCGATTCGATGTTCAACCAGCACGCCAAGTGGCTGACGGTCACGTCGCACCTGCCGTGGCGCCGGAAGATCGCCTCGCTGAACTACCTGCTGGCCTCGCATGTCTGGCGCCAGGATCACAATGGCTTCACCCATCAGGATCCGGGTTTCATCGACCACGTCGTGAACAAGAAGGCCGCGGTCGTGCGGGTGTACCTTCCGCCGGACGCAAACTGCCTGCTGTCGGTGATGAACCACTGCCTGCGCAGCCGCCACTACGTCAACGTTGTGATCGCGGGCAAGCACCCGGCGCCGCAGTGGCTGACGATGGACGCCGCCGTCCAGCACTGCACCCAGGGCATCGGCATCTGGCAGTGGGCCAGCAACGACCAGGGCGCCCCGCCTGACGTGGTCATGGCCTGCTCTGGCGACGTGCCCACGCTGGAGACGCTCGCAGCCGTCTCCATCCTGCGCGTGCATCTGCCCGAGCTGAGAATCCGGGTGGTCAACGTCGTCGACCTCATGAAGCTGCAGCCGCCAACCGAGCATCCACACGGAATGAGCGACATCGATTTCGACGAGATCTTCACCAGGGACAAGCCGGTCATCTTCGCCTTCCATGCCTACCCGTGGCTGATCCACCGGCTGACCTATCGCCGCACCAACCACGACAACATCCACGTCCGCGGCTACAAGGAAGAGGGCACCATCACCACGCCCTTCGACATGACGGTATTGAACGACCTGGATCGCTTCCACCTCGTGATGGATACCATCGACCGCCTCCCGCAGACCGGCGAAAAAGGCCTTCACCTCAAGGAGCAGCTCAAGGACAAGCTGGTCGAGCACAAGCAGTACATCGAGAAGAACGGCGAGGACATGCCGGAGATCCGCAACTGGAAGTGGAGCACACCGAAATGAACGCCAGTGCCGACCAGCCCAAGGCTCCCGAATCGAAGCTGGGGGCGAAGCCCACTGCGAAGGACGATCTGAAATCCCTTCCCATGACGGAACTGCAGGCACAATTGGGGTCGTCGCCGGACGGCCTCAGCCAAGCCGAGGCGCAGAAACGGCTGACCCAATATGGACCGAACGAGATTGAAGAAAAGAGAACCAGTCCGTTCCTGAAATTCCTCACCTATTTTTGGGGTCCCATCCCGTGGATGATCGAAGCGGCCGTGATCCTTTCGGCAGTAGCCCGGCACTGGCCGGACTTTTCCATCATCCTCCTTCTGCTTCTGGCAAACGCCGTGGTCGGATTCTGGGAAGAGCACCAGGCGGGCAACGCCATCGCCGCCCTGAAGGCCACGCTGGCGATCAAAGCTCGGGTGAAACGTGATGGGAAGTGGACCACCCCGGAGGCGCGTGACTTGGTGCCGGGCGACGTCATCCGCGTGCGTCTGGGCGATATCGTGCCGGCGGATGCGCGATTGCTGGAGGGTGACCCGGTGGAGGTGGATCAATCCGCGCTGACGGGAGAGTCGCTGCCCGCCACGCGAACACCTGGCGAGGCGGTGTTCTCGGGTTCGATCATTCGCCAGGGCGAGATCGGCGCACTGGTCTACGCCACCGGTGCGAACACCTACTTCGGCAAGACGGCGCAGTTGGTGCAGGAGGCGCACACCGTCAGCCATTTCCAGCGCGCGGTGTTGAAGATCGGCAACTACCTGATCATCCTCGCGGTGGCCCTGGTGGCGGTGATCATTGCCGTCGCGCTCTTCCGCGGTGACCCGATGCTCACCACGCTTCAGTTCGCCCTGGTGCTGACCGTGGCCGCGATTCCGGTGGCGATGCCCACGGTGCTGTCCGTGACGATGGCAGTCGGCGCGCGCTTGCTGGCCAAGAAAGAGGCGATTGTCACCCGGTTGGCGGCCATCGAGGAGTTGGCGGGCGTCGACGTGCTGTGCTCGGACAAGACCGGCACCCTGACCCAGAACCAGCTGACGCTGGGCGATCCGTTCAGCGTAGATGGCATCCCTGCCGATCAAGTCATCCTCAACGCCGCGCTGGCTTCGCGCGCGGAGAACCAGGACACCATCGACCTGGCCGTCCTGGGCGGCCTGCAGAACGATCAGGCTCTGAAGGATTATCAGGTGCTCCATTTCCAGCCGTTCGACCCGGTGCACAAGCGCACCGAAGCCACCGTCAAGGGCACGGACGGAAAGGAGTTCAAGGTGACCAAGGGCGCGCCGCAGGTGATCTTGGAGTTGTCGGGCAATTCAGGGCAGGTCAAGCCCGCCATCGAGAAAGCCGTCAACGAATTCGCCGCTCGCGGCTTCCGCTCGTTGGGTGTGGCTCGGGCGGACGCGCAAGGCCCATGGCGCTTCCTGGGCGTGTTGCCGCTTTTCGACCCGCCCCGGGAAGAAGCCAAATCGACCATCGCGACCGCCCGGCAGATGGGAGTCGGCGTCAAGATGGTGACGGGCGATCAAGTGGCCATCGCTCGGGAAACCGCCCGGAAATTGGGGCTGGGCAGCAATATCCTCGACGCCACCGGCTTCGGCGACACGAAGCATCAGGAGACGGCGCAGTTGGCGGAGTCCATCGAAGAAGCGGACGGCTTCGCCCAGGTGTTTCCCGAACACAAGTTTCACATCGTAGACGTCCTGCAGCAACGCGGCCACATCGTCGGCATGACCGGAGACGGGGTGAACGACGCCCCCGCGCTCAAGAAGGCCGACTGCGGCATCGCCGTTTCGGGCGCGACGGACGCGGCGCGCGCGGCGGCGTCCATCGTGCTGATGACGTCCGGCCTGTCGGTGATCATAGACGCGATGAAGGAGAGCCGGAACATCTTCCAGCGGATGAACAGCTACGCGATCTATCGCATCGCCGAGACGCTGCGCGTGCTGTTGTTCATGACGCTGGCGATCCTGATCTTCAACTTTTATCCATTGACGGCAGTGATGATCGTGATGCTGGCGTTGCTCAACGACGGCGCGATCCTGTCCATTGCGTATGACAACGTTCATTACGAGGACAAGCCCGAGGCCTGGAACATGCGCATGGTGCTGGGGGTCGCCACGGTGCTGGGCATCATCGGACCCGTGGCTGCATTTGGCCTGTTTTACCTCGGCGACCGTGTCTATCACCTCGACCGTGCGCACATCCAAACGCTCATGTACCTGATGTTGTCCGTAGCGGGACATCTGACGATTTTTCTGACGCGCACGCGCGGCCTGTTCTGGTCGATACGCCCCGCGCGAACCTTGCTGCTGGCGGTGTTCGGAACGCAACTGGTGGCGACTCTGATCGCGGTTTATGGGTTGTTCATGACGCCACTCGGCTGGGGATGGGCGCTGTTCGTGTGGGGCTATGCCCTGGTGTGGTTCCTCGTGAGCGACCGCGTGAAACTGCTCGCGTATCGGGTTCTGGATCCCGCGAAGGCCAAGACACCGTCCGAGTTGACGCCGCAGATCGCCAGGCGTGCGTACGAGCTGTACGAGCAGGGAGGCCGCCAGGACGGTCGGGCGGTTCAGGACTGGGGGCAGGCGGAGCGGGAGATTCGGAAAGATGAGCCCCACAAATAGACAGGCGGAAACAAGTCGGCTGGCACGATACGGCCACGCGACGTGCGTATGAGTGGGGCGGGCCGTTCCGAGCACGAGGAGTCGCGCATACTCGATGCGATTCAACGCCGTGCGTTCAGCTTCTTTGTGCACGAGACCAACCGTGCCAACGGGCTCGTGATGGACAAGACGCGCGCGGACTGGCCGGCGAGCATCGCGGCGGTGGGCTTGGCGCTCACCGCGTATCCGGTTGGAGTGGAGCGGGGATTCATGAGGCGCGCCGAGGCCGTGGAGCGCACACTCGCGGCGCTACGCTTCTTCTGGCAGAGCAAGCAGGGACCCGAGCCCGACGCGACGGGCCACAAGGGGTTCTACTACCACTTCCTCGACATGCAGACCGGCGCGCGGGCCTGGCGCTGTGAGTTGTCGACGGTCGACTCCGCCCTGTTGCTGGGCGGGATGCTGACGGCCGCGGCGTACTTCGACGGAGATGCCCCTGCGGAATGGGAGATCCGCGACCTCGCCGGCAGGTTGTACGAGCGTGTCGATTGGCGATGGGCACAGAACGGCGCCGCCACGGTGACCCACGGCTGGAGGCCAGAGGAGGGATTCCTGCCGTACCGGTGGGAAGGGTATGACGAGGCGCTGCTGCTGTACGTGCTCGGGCTCGGATCACCGACGCACCCGCTCTCCACGGAGAGCTATCGGGCCTGGGCTTCGACCTATCAGTGGAGGACCGTCTACGATACCGAGTTCCTGTACGCGGGGCCGCTGTTCACGCACCAGCTCTCCCACGTGTGGATCGACTTTCGCGGCATCCAGGACGAATTCATGCGCGAGCATGGGATCGACTACTTCGAAAACAGCCGGCGCGCCACGTTCGTGCAGCAGCAGTACGGTATCCGCAACCCACGCGGCTATGCGCGCTATGGGGAGTTGTGCTGGGGTATCACCGCGAGCGACGGACCGGGGGAGATCACCCACTCACTGAATGGCGTCGAGCGGCGGTTCTTCGACTACCTCGCGCGGGGAGTTCCCAATGGCCCCGACGACGGCACGATCGCTCCGTGGGCCGTGGTCGCATCGCTGCCGTTCGCGCCGGAGATCGTGCTGCCGACGCTCGAGTACTTCAATGGGCTGCGCCTCTCGGACGTCCATCCGTATGGCTTCAAGGCGACGTTCAATCCGACCTTCCCCGTGGCCGACGCCTCTCCGCTGGGATGGGTGTCGCCCTGGCACTTCGGCATCAACCAGGGACCGATCGTGGTGATGATCGAGAACCACCGATCGGGATTGGCGTGGCGATTGACACGTGACTGTCCACCCATCATCGCAGGGCTGCGGGCCGCCGGATTCACCGGCGGGTGGCTTCCGAACGACTTCGAGCAAGCGCCATGAAGATCAGTCCTCTGGCCGGCAAGCCGGCTCCCTCCGCGATGCTGGTGGACGTACGCAGACTCGTCAGCGCCTATTACACCGAGCTGCCCGATCCCTCGAACCCCGGGTAGCTAGTCGCTTTCCGCTGTCCATCCGAAAAACTCGATTCCCATCGAATCACGGCCACTTATCGAGACGCCGCCGGAGCCGCGGCGTGCTCCGGCCGGGCGCCGGCATGGGCATGGCGGTCTCCGCCGACGCCCACCGCTGGCGCCGACGGCGCCACGCACGTCGTCTTCGACCCCGTCCTGGCTACCCGTCTCATCCAAGTGGGCCGGCCTGTCGCCGTGCCCGTCGTTCTACGCCGCCCACCGGTAGTCATGATGGAGCCCACCCAGGACGGGCATCGCTGTGAGCCTCCCGCCGGTCGCTCTCGCCCAGTGAGCGCCATCCCGACCTGGTATTCGCTGTCCCAACCCCTGGTGGGGTCGCGCGTCCCGTGCGCACGTCGTACAGCTGCAGGAAGTCGCAGGCCCAGATGTCGTCGGCGTGGTTCTCGAAGAAGGTCCCCAAGGTCTGCAACCGCTTCCCAGGTGGCCGTACCCGCCTCATGTACTTCTGAATGGTGCGCTTGCTGACAGGGATTCCCAGCTTGAGGAGTTCGCCGCGGATCCGCTCGGCCCCCCAGAGAAGGTTGTCCCTCGCCATCCTCTGGATCTGCTCGATCGTCTCCTGAGGCAGCCGC
>Ga0307423_1001844_pt1 | contig 12466 bp, 8 predicted proteins | sample SalMarWE160310MG_FD_202154 | JGI IMG/M metagenome (GOLD analysis project Ga0307423, IMG submission 202154) | Salt marsh sediment microbial communities from the Plum Island Ecosystem LTER, Massachusetts, United States - WE1603-10 | ecosystem: Environmental > Aquatic > Marine > Intertidal zone >...
GCGACCTGCTCGACAGGTACGGCGTGAAGCTGGAGGTGGATGACCTACGGCTCGATGGGGAGCCCCTGGACGTGCGATTCCACGGCGAGCTCACGCAGCTTCAGGAGCGCGCGGCCGAGGCGCTGGCCGCGCACGAGACAGGCGTGTTCTCTGCCCCTCCCGGCACAGGTAAGACGGTCGTCGGCGCCTATCTCGTGGCTCGCAGGGCTCGGAACACCCTGGTCATCGTGCACCGTTCGCAACTCGTGGACCAGTGGCGAGCCCAACTCGGGCTGTTCCTCGATTTGAAGCCTGGCAGCATCGGTCGGATCGGCGGCGGCAAGCGGAAGGTCACCGGCACCCTCGACGTGGCCATGATCCAGAGTCTGACACGACGCGGGGAGGTAGATGATCTCGTGTCGACGTACGGACATGTCATCGTGGACGAGTGTCACCATGTGCCGGCCGTGTCGTTCGAACGGGTCATGCGTGAGGTGCGCGCCCGCTACGTCACGGGACTGACCGCCACGCCCCACCGGCGTGACGGACACCACCCCATCCTCACGTTTCAGGTTGGTCCTGTCCGGCACGTTGTCGATCCGAGGAGGCAAGCTGCCCGCCACCCATTCGAGCATCTCCTCATGGTCAGAGAGACGAGCTTCCACCTCGACGACCCGGAGGGCGCACCGGGCATCCAGGAGATCTATGGACGCCTCGGATCGGACGAGGCGCGCAACACGCTGATTCTGGACGATGTGATCCGTGCGCTGGAGGACGGACGTTCTCCGATCATCCTGACGGAGCGGCGAGACCACCTCGACTTCCTCGCGGAGCGGCTCGAGCGAGTGGCTCGCAATCTCGTCGTCCTACGCGGCGGGCTGGGCGAGAAGCGGCGCCGCGCGACGATGGAGAAGCTCGCGGCCGTTCCTGCCAGCGAGGAGCGCCTTGTACTTGCCACTGGCCGCTTCATCGGCGAAGGCTTCGATGACGCCCGTCTCGACACCTTGTTCTTGACGATGCCCGTGGCGTGGAAGGGGACGTTGGTCCAGTATGCGGGCCGGCTCCACCGGGACCAGCAGGGCAAGACGTCCGTGAGGATCTACGACTACGTGGATCGGGACGTGCCCATGCTGGCACGCATGTTCAAGAAGCGGCTCAAGGGATATCGGGGGATGGGCTATCAGACCGCCGAGGCGCCGACCGAGGACATTCACGGCTTGACGATCGAGTACGACGAAGAGGTGATGTGATCGTGGTGCACCGTCGGCAGCCAACGAAGACAGAGCTCCGTGACCTCGTGGAGCAGGCGACGGTCGACTGTTACAACGAGTCCGAGCAGGTCACCGGCCTCTACACGATGATCGACGAGTACCTGGCGGTGCCGTTCCAGACCAGTGTGCTGGGCGTGTTGGTCACTGTTGAAATGGTCGACCTCACGGACGCTGAGGAGATCGTCGCGGTGTGCCGCCGGGAGGGCGTGCGCCAGCGGATCCCGATCCTCGACCTGCCGCTGCCGGATCCACCTCCGGATGGCTGGAAGTGGATCGGGGCCTATCGGTATTGGGCTAGAGGTCGCCCGTAGCGCGGCGCAGACGCTGGATCCGCGGGGCAGAGCCTCTCCTCGTTCCCATGATCGTGATGGTCGTGAGACGGACCTTCCGCCGCTCCCCCGCTCCCGGAGTAGTGAGCAGCACGCTTGACACAATCCTCAGCGCTCTTGAGAACAGAGGTAACGTACCGTACGTTTAATTACATTGTACCGTACCGTCCCGAGGTTGCCAGGTGACCAAGACACAGCCCTACTCCATTTCCCGCCTACGAGCCGATCTCTACCGGGTCATCGACCAGATTCTCGAGACGGGAGAGCCCATCGAGATTGAACGCAACGGCCGCCGGCTGCGCATTGTCCCCGCCGAAGCCGCCAGCCGCCTCGCCGCGTTGCGGCCCCATCCCGACTATCTCTCCGGGGATCCCGAGTCCCTGGTGCACGTGGATTGGTCGGGTGAGTGGAAGCCGTGATCTATCTCGACACGCACGTTGTCGCCTGGCTGTATGCAGGCGCTGACGAACGGATGTCACCGGCCGCCCGCAGTGCCTTGCGAGACTCGGATGACAGACGGGTTTCGCCTATGGTCCGTCTGGAGCTGCAGTACCTCTTCGAGGTAGGTCGTGTCACGGCCCCCGCCGCGAAGGTGATGGATGAGCTGCGTACGGCTCTCGGGCTCACGGTCTGCGACGCATCATTCGTGGCGCTAGCCCACGTGGCTGAGGACCTCACTTGGACGCGCGACCCGTTCGACCGGCTGATCGTGGCGCACGCGGCTCTTCACGACGCACCGCTGGTAACCAAGGACGACGCCTTGCATCATCATTACCCACGTTGCGTCTGGTGAGCGGAGCGTGGAGGATGGCGTGCCGCGGTTCCGCGTTTGTGACAACCGTTGTGACAAGACCCTGTCGCCGACAGCCCTGTACGCTGTCACCGACATGAAGCCCGGAACACGTACCGAGTCAACCACTTACCAGCCACTGTGCCCGACATGACCATCTGGCAGGACCGCCCTGAACCACGATCAGCATGTAGGGGAAGCAGGTGTCGGCGACACCGACAAACATCCAGGTAGGACAAAGCGGCACGGGGGATCCGTCGCGCGGGCGTCACCCCGGCGAGCAGGTGTCGGACGAACTCGGGGTCATCTCCCGACTCACCGCGCCGTCACGCAAGTGTGCGAGCTGCACCTGCCCATCAGCGCCCGCCTAGAGAGAAACCCTGATGGTCGCGGGGCTCGGACGTGTTGCCCCCACCCCGAGACGCGGATAGACTCGCGCAGAAGCTTCGCGCGCGTTCTTCACGTACGGATCTTCTACGCGCCCCCTGCCACGCGCTCCGTCCACCGAAGTGACGTTTGCCTGCACACTGTTGGTTCGACTGTCAGGAGATGGTCATGAGACTAGCACGAGCGAGCGGCGGGTTGTGGTCCATCGCGCTGCTGATTCTCGCCAACGTCGCGGGAACGACGACCGCGACCGCACAGGGAAAGGACCCGGTTCCTCCCGGCACGACGTGGACGATGGCCGCCGCCGGGGACGCGCTCATCACACGCCAGGTCGGGATGTTCGGGAACGATCCCGCGTTCATGGCGCTCGTCCAGCCGATTCGGGCTGCCGATGTCGCCGTCGTCAACCTCGAGGTCAACCTCTTCCGCCTGTGGGAGTTCGAGGGATACCCGCAGGCCGAGAATGGCGGCAACTACGAGCTCGGCCCGCCGGAAGCGGCGACCGACATGAAGGGGATGGGCTTCGACCTCTTCAACATGGCGAACAACCACACCACCGACTACGGCGTGGAGGGCATGTTCGAGACCATGCGGCTCCTCGACCAGCTCAACCTGGTCTACGCGGGCGTCGGCATGACCGCGGGGGAGGCGGCCCAGGCGAAATACTTCGAAACGCCGAACGGGAGAATCGCGCTGATCGGCATGGCGACGTCGTTCACGCCCATGTCGCGGGCGTCGGACCCTCGACCGGAGGTCAGGGGGAGACCCGGCCTCAACGCCCTGAGGACGAGCCAGACCAACGTGCTCGCGCCCGCCCAGATGGCGGACCTGCGCAAGCTCGTGGAAGCGACCGGGGGAACGGTTCCCGAGTCGGAGACGCAACCGGTTCGGTTCGGGGGCGCGACTTTCGTCCAGGGGCCCGAGAACGGGACGAGAGGCAGCGTGAACGCCATCGACGAGGACCGCATCCTGCGCTCGGTCCGCAACGGGGCGCGGCAGGCGGACCACGTCATCGTGTACTCCCACTCCCACGACATCGGGCGGGAAACCGCACCCGCGACCGAGCACTTGAGGGCGTTCATCAAGAAGTGCATGGACGCCGGGGCGGACGCGTTCGTCATCTCGGGGCCCCACACGTTGAGGGGCGTCGAGATCTACGACGGCAAACCGATCTTCTACAGTCTCGGCGACTTCTTCATGCAGAACGAGACGATCGAGCCGGTGCCGACCGACATGATCGAGGGCCAGGGACTCGGGATCGAGGCGCTCGCCGCCGACTACTACGATTCGCGGTCCAAGCCGGACCCTGAAACGGGGTTCCCGACGGCCTATCATCCCGCGAATCCGGCCGTCTGGGAGAGCGTCGTTCCCGTGGTCACCTTCGAGGGACACACGGCGACCCGGATCGTGTTCTACCCGGTGGACATCGGGTTCAGGGTGCCGCGGCCCCACCAGGGCACGCCGCGTCTGGCCGACCCGGAGCTCGGGCGGAAGATCCTCGAGCGCTTCGCTCAGATGTCGGAGATCTACGGCACGCGGATCGTGATCAGGGACGGCGTCGGTGTGTGGGAGGCGCGTTAGAGTCACACCTCCCCGAGGAACCCAAGCAACGCCTCCGTGACCTCCTCCGGCGCCTCCTGCTGGATCCAGTGGCCCTTCCGCTCGATGACGACCTGGCCGCGGAAGTCGGTGCAGTGCGCCCCGGGGTCGACGTACAGGTCCGTGCCGGGGATGAGATTACGCACCAGGTCCCGGCTGCCGGCGATGAAGAAGCTGGGCTGCCGGATCTTCGCCCCGGTGAGCTCGGTGAGCTCCTCCCAGTCCCGCTGCTGGCACCGATAGCGGTTGATGGGGCCCCGGAAGCCGCCCTCCTCGAAAGCCGCGACGAAATAGTCCAGGTCGTCTTCCGACATCCAGGCGGGGAAGGGATCCGGATCGATCCTGCCCTCCAGCAGGCTCTGTGATGGATGCTTGCCGCCGCCCACCGGCGGGGGCCCCTCGGCATCGCCCGAGGCACCGTAGTAGATCTTCCGGAGCGCGGTGCGCACGTCCGCCTCCAGCTCGGCCTCGGCGACGCCTTCCTCCTGGAAGTAGAGCTGGTAGAAGAACCGGTCCGCGTAGAGGGTCCGGTACATCTGGATGGGGGACACGGGGCCGCGGGGGAAGAACGGGACGCTGAGTCCCGCGACGGCCCGCACGCGCCCGGGGTGGAGGAGGGCGGTGTGCCAGCAGATGGGCGCACCCCAGTCGTGCCCCACCAGCACGGCCCGCTCCTCCCCGAAGGCGTCGATCAGCCCCACGACGTCCGCGGTGAGCGTCCGCATGCCGTAGGCCTCCACCTCGTGGGGCTTGTCGCTCCCGCCGTAGCCCCGCACGTCGGGGGCGACCACCCGCCAGCCGGCCGCGGCGAGGGCCGGGATCTGGTGCCGCCACGAATACCACAGCTCGGGCCACCCGTGGACGAGGATCACCAGGGGACCGTCACCCTCGACGGCCACCCTCAGCCTGATTCCGTTGGTCTCGACGTGCGTGGTCGTGATGTCGGATCCCACTGTCCTCTCCCTCAGGCGCCCGCCATGGCCTCGTCCAGCAGCTCCGCCAGCCACGGCTCGTCGAGGACACTGTGGGGCTTCACCAGATGACGCACTTCCAGGAGCACCTGGTTCACGCGCACATCCTCCGCGGCGAGCTTGTTGAGCGTGGCGGCCCTCTTCAGTTGCGCCTCCAGGTCGGCGGGTCGCTCTCCCCGCGTACCCGGGTAGGCCAGGTCCGGAAGGGCCGCGCTCATCCACGGCGTTTCGATGACATCCTCGACGGCCTCGAAGAAGGCGGTGGCGAGGCCGTCGAGAGGATCGGCGTCGCCGGCTCGCTCGGTGAGCAGACGGTCGAGGGCGCGAGCCTCCTGGGCGCCGACGCTCATCCCCTGGCCGTAGATGGGGTTGAAGCGGCAGACGAAGTCGCCCGTGGGCAGCAGCCCACGGGGAAACGAGCCCAACCGCGCGTAGTGACGACGGATGCTCTCCGGGAACCGGTACCGCGCGATCCCACCGACGCGTTTCGCCTTCGAGACCGCATCGTGGATTGTCGGTGAGTGCAGAGCCCCGAGATACTCCATGTACCCGTCCGGATCCCCGGGCGGCTCCTCGGCCAGGCGTGCGCCCAGGCTGACGATCCAGCGTCTTCCCTCGAGGGGCATCAGGATGGCGCTGCGACTGTCGGGAGGCTTCGAGTATACGAACACGCCCTTCCAGTCCGTAGGGGCGTCTTCGGGAATCTCGAAGACGGCGGTGGAATAGCACATGTCCACGCCGATGGTCGTCGCCTCGGGCAGCGGTTGCCCCGTCTCCTCCAGGAAGGCGTACGTAAGGTTGCCGCGGCCGGACGACTCGACGACCAGGTCCGCCGGCAGCTCGTGGCTCCGGCCGTCTGCGTCCACATACGTCACCCCGTCCACCGTGCGGCCGCCGTCGCTCGACGTGAGCGCCCGGACCCGACACTCCCTCTCCAACGTGACGTTCCGCAGGGCCTGCACCCGCCCTCGCAGCGTCCCCTCGAGCTGGGGCCGCGACTGCGCGTAGAAGTCGAATCCGAGATCGCGCTGCGGAAACGTCCGTCCGCCCGGGGACTCCCGCCGCACGTCCCGGTCCACCCGCACGGGCTCGGCGCCGGCCGCGAGCAGATCGGCCTCGAAGTCCGGGAACAGCTCCGAGATCGCGCGGTGCCCCCCTGCCAGAAGCACGTGCACGTGCCGCCCCTGAGGGATGCCGCTCCGGGCGAGCCGTCGGCCGCCAGCACATCGCGCTCAAGCACCCGGACGTGTTCGAAGTGGTTCGCGAGCGCGCCTGCGGCGGTCAGCCCGCCCATGCCTGCGCCCACGACGACAGCCTGCCTGCCGACACGAGTCGACATCGTCCAACCTCCCGCCAAGGTAGACGTCTCGAGCGACGATACCCTGCGGCTGCGCGATTCGCCAACCGACCGGACCACGCCGGCCCTCGATCGGGGCGCCGACGCCCGACACGATTCCCCCCTGCCGTTGCTCGAGAATCGAGAGGCAGACCAACGCAGGCGGGCGCGTGGCAAGCAAGGCGATGGGGCGACCCGCCCCGTCATGTGTCGAGTAGCGGAGGGCGAAGCGCCAACACCCCGCTGGCTCCCCGGCGTCGACGCCGTCTTGTCGCGCCTCCGGCCACACTCGACATTGCGAGGGACACGTTATCCGCACGCATCCGGGTGTCGTCGCATGTACTTCCTCAGGCTCTTCGGCAACGTGACGCTCGAAAGTGCCGCGGGGCCGCTATCGAGCCGCGTCGTGCCGCGCCGGCGCATGGCGCTCCTGGCCCTGCTGGGGGCGGAGGGAAGTGCGGGGCTCAGCCGGGAAAAGCTGGTGGGCCTTCTGTGGCCCGAACGGTCCGATCAGTCAGCTCGCCACCTGCTGGCGGACACGGTCTACCGCCTCCGAAAGGCGCTGGGCGATGCCGTCGTGACCAGCGACGGCGAGACGCTGCGTGTGGACGACACCCTACTCCGAGTTGACACGCAGGATTTCTCGGAAGCCGTGGCTGCGGAGGATCTGGAGTCGGCGGTGAGTCTGTACCGGGGCCCCTTCATGGACGGATTCCATCTGCCCGGCAGCAGTGAGGAGTTCGAACGCTGGCTCGACGCCGAGCGCTCTCGGTTTTCGCTGGAGGCGGAAAAGGCCATCGAGTCGCTGGCTTTGCGGGCCGAAGCCGGGGGCGACCCGGTCCGTGCCGTGGAGTGGTGGCGGCAGTTGATCACCAGGGATCCCATCAACTCCCGAGTCGCCCTTCATCTGATGCATGCGTTGACGGTGGCGGGTGACCGGGCGAACGCCGTCGAGTTCGGTCGCCGACACGAACGATTGGTTCGAGACGAGCTGGGCATTGAGCCGCCCGCAGAGCTCGGGGCCTTCCTCGAGACACTCCAAACGCCAGGGGATTCCCCGCGGCATGCCGCCCCTCAGCCGGAGGCACCACCTGCCACGGGACTCCCCCCGGCGTCGAGCAGGTGGGATCGCCCCTTCCACGGACGAAGACCGTCCGTGCCCGTACAGCCTCTCCCCCTCCCCTTCGTATCGCGTGAGCCCGAGCTGGAGAAGCTGAAGCACCTCCTGAAGGAGACCCTCGCCGGCCGTGGGGGCCTGGGCTGGGTGACCGGGGAGGCGGGTACGGGGAAGACCGCCCTGGTGGAGGAGTTCTGCCGTCGGGGAATGGAGGGGAGAGGGGATCTCGTCGTCGCGACCGGGAACGGCAGGGCATACACGGGTGCGGGCGATCCGTATCTTGTCTTCCGGGATGTCCTCGGCCTCCTCACGGGAGATGTGGAAGCCCGCTGGGCGGCCGGCTCTATCTCCAGCGGCCACGCCAGACGTTTGTGGAATCTGCTTCCCACAACCGTATCAGCGCTCGTGACCGTGGGTGGGGATCTGGTGGGCACCTTCGTGCCCACCGGCGACCTCCTCGAGCGCGTTTCGGCTCATGAGGCGGGCGATGCGCCCTGGCGGGACGCGTTCACGAACCTGGTCGCGTCTCGAGAGGCATCCCCGGAACCCTCTCCGTCCCAGGCAGCCCTGTTCCGCCAGTACACCCGCGTGCTCCGAGCCGTAGCCCGGGAAAGGCCGCTCCTCCTCGTGCTCGACGACCTCCAGTGGGTAGACGCGGGCTCGATCGATCTGCTGTTCCACATGGCCGGTGAGCTCGGCGGGAGCCGAATCCTGATCCTGGGCCTGTACCGGCCCTCGGAAGTGGCCTTGGGGAGGAACGATGCTCGGCATCCACTCGAGCCGGTGGTACACGAGCTCGTGAGGCGAAGCGGAGCCATCGAAGTGCCACTGGGCGAGGGGGAGAGCCGTGCGTTCCTGGACGCTGTCCTCGGCGCCATGCCGAGCCGATTCGACGCGGCTTTTTCCGACACGTTGTTCGGGCACACGCGGGGGCACGCGCTCTTCACGGTGGAGTTGCTCCGCGGAATGCAGGAGAAGGGCGTGCTCGTTCGGGACGATTCCGGGCACTGGACACGAAGTGGAGAGGTGGACTGGGGCGCCTTGCCGCCCAGGGTGGAGGCCGTGATCGCAGAGGGGATCGGGCGGCTCCCGAGGGACGCGCTTCGTGCGCTCACGGTGGCCAGCGTAGAGGGAGAGCGATTCACGCTGGAGGTCGTGGCGTCCGCTCTGGGATGCACGAAGGAGGATCTCGGTCGGATCGTCGGGGAGGAACTGGTCCGACGCCATCACCTGGTGTGCGCACACGGCGTCCGCCGTGCCGAAGCGTGGGAGCTGTCCGAGTACACGTTCCGTCACATCCTGTATCAGCGGTATCTGTACGATCGCCTCGATCCCGTGGAGCGAACCCACCTTCACGCACGGATCGGCGAGGCGGTGGAGAGCCTGTACGGCCAGCGATCGGAGGAGGTGGCGCTTCCGCTGGCGCGTCACTTCGAAGAGGCGGGCCTGAACGAGAAGGCGGCGGCCTACCTGCACCAGGCCGGCGGCCGGGCCCTGAGCGCGGCGGCGCATGTGGAGGCAGTAGGTCACCTACGGCGGGCTGTGGAGCTCATGCGCACGCTGCCGCGGTCTCCGGAACGGGACCACTCGGAGCTCGAGATGCAGATGGCCCTCGGGTCGATCTGGTATGGCGTGGAGGATCACGGCGTTTCCGAGGCCCAGGGCGCCCTCGAGCGGGCGCGGGAGCTCTCGGAGCGGCTGGGTGACAGGACGCAACGGTTCTGGATCTCGGCCGGGTTCGCCGCCATCTGCCATTATCGCGCGCGGCAGGATGAGGCCCGAGGGTTCCTCGAGGAGTGCCTGGGTCTGGCCGATGCCGAGGACGCCGCCGCGCTCAAGGCGATGAGCCACGCGTGGTTCGGAGTGAACGCCTCCAATCGAGGTCGCCACGGCGAAGCCCTGGCGCACTACGATCGGTTCCGTGCGCTGTACGATCCGGACGGACACGCAGCTCTCCTGTCGGCGTGGATGGACAATCCCGACCTGTACATCGAGGGCGAGACGGGGCTGGTGCTGTGGCTGGTGGGTCGCCCCGACGCTGCCAGAGCGCGAATCGAACGAGCGTGCCGCGCGGGGGAGGAGAGGGGACGGGCCGTCGTCCTCCACCTTCTCCTTCTCCAGGAGGTCGTTGTTCTCATGTGGCTCCGCGAGCTCTCGGCTATGGACCGTCAGGCCGAGAGGCTGGAAAGCCTGGGGATCGAGCACGGCATGCCACAGATCGTGACCTGGGCCCGTTTCATGAAGGGCTGGTGCATCTTCCAGAAAGGCCATCGAGAACGCGGCGTTGCCGTCATGGAGGAAGGCCTGGCGGAGCTCGACCATCAACAGTGGGCCGTCTGGCGGCCATTCCACGCGGCTCTGCTGGCGGAAGCCCTGGCGAAGACCGGTCGTGCGGAGGAAGGTCTCGACTCCGTCGGAGCGGGCCTGGCGGAGGTGGAGGCGACGGGAGAGCGCATCCACGAGCCCGAGCAGCACCGCATTCGGGGGGAACTGCTGCTCGGCCTTCAGCAGCCCGATCCCGCGGGAGCGGAAGCATCCTTCCGACGGGCGATGGACGTCGCACGCGCCCAGGAAGCCAGGTCCTACGAGCTTCGGGCCGCGACGAGCCTCGCCAGGCTCCTTCGCGGAATGGGGAGGGCGGAGGAAGCGGACGAGCTCCTATCGCCGGTCTATGGCGGATTCGCCGAGGGCCTCGACACGGCGGATCTCCTCGCTGCCAGGTCCCTGCTGGACTCGATTCGCGAGGGACGCGGTCGGACCTGAGTCCGACCGCGCTCGAACGACGGCCGAAGCTCGCCGTGGCGGAAGGGCCCCCGATGGGGTGACTCCTCCACCCGTGCGAACAGCGTCGCGTACCCGGTTCGTCGTGCCGCCGGTCAGCTCTCGGGCTTCTCGTGCGAGAGGGACATCACGCATACGGTCGGTGTGTCGTCGGGCACCAGGCAGTAGCGCAACTGGTCGTCCGCCGGGACATACTCGTAACCGACCACGCTCCCGTACTCGAGAACCGCTCCGTCCCGTCCCTGACAGGTCGCGACGAGATCGAAGACCTTCAGCACATTCTCCGATACGATCCGTCCGATCGCGTGATACTTGCCCGGCAGGCCGCCACACGCGGACATGGCGTCGTCCCCGAAGTTGACCTGCATATCCCCCGCCGCATTCTCATGGCTGATGGCGACCCGATGGAGGCTGCCGTCCTCCCAATCGATGCCCCACCACGACCCGATGAACGGATTCGCGGGGTGGCTCGACGCCTGGGGGGTGACGTCGAACTCCTGGGTCGGTTGGACGAGCGTGCCGTCGTCGCAGGCGAGGGCCAGCGCGAGGAGCGGAAGAAGGGTGAGCTTGCGCATGCAGAAGCTGCTCCTGGCCGATACTTGGTGTCACCTCCGTCGCGACGCCGTGTCAGCGGGGACGGATGAGAGCCGCGGCGTGCCATCGACCGATCCGCGTCACGGCCCGTCCCGGCGGCCCGGCAAGCCACATCGGGTCGGCGACGCCCCGGACCGGACCACCACGCCGCGGGAACGATGACGCAGGCCCGTCGACTGCCGATCGTCCGACAATCGTGCAACGGGAGCCGGCGCGCTCCCGGATCGACACTTGGTTCCTCGCCTACGGCATGTGGGGGAGTCGGCGCCTCGTTCCGTTGCCACCCCGCACCGTTGGCACCTACCTTCGCGCCTTCCTCGAGGACCACCCGTCTGCCCCCGAAGCCCATGCGCACGAACCCGACCTACATCGCAGCCCTCGTCACGATCGTCGCGATGGCGACCGGCGCCCCCGCCCCACTCGCCGCCCAGGACTCCAGCGCGGAGTACACGGCACCCTACCAGCGGAAGGCGCTGGAGATCTACCGGACCATCGTCGGCATCCGCAGCGCCGAGGGGCAGGGAAGGGTACCTGAGGTGGCGCGTTACCTGGCGGACCAGTTCCGGCAGGGTGGCTTCCCGGCCGAGGACGTCCACGTCCTCCCCTTCACCAAGGGCAACGGCGAGGAGTCGGCGGGCCTGGTGGTGCGCTACCGGGGCGACGGCTCGTCGGGCGAGAAGCCCATCCTCCTCCTGGGTCACATGGACGTGGTGGACGCCCTGGCCAAGGACTGGGAGCGGGACCCGTTCACGCTGGTGGAGGAGAACGGCTACTTCTTCGGGCGGGGGTCGTCCGACGACAAGATGGGCGTCACGATGCTGACGACCACCTTCCTGCGCTTGAAGGCCGAGGGCTTTGTCCCTACCCGTGACCTGATCATCGCCTTCACCGGCGACGAGGAGACGGGGATGATCTCCGCCCGGGAGATGGTGACCACCCACCGCGACCTCACCGACGCCGAGTTCGCGCTCAACGCCGACGGCGGGGGCGGCGCCATGGACCCCGACGGGAAGCCCATCCTTTACGTGGTGCAGGCCTCGGAGAAGACCTACGCGACCTTCGAGCTCACCGTCACCAACCCCGGCGGCCACAGCTCGACGCCGCGCACCGACAACGCCATCTACGAGCTGGCCACGGCGCTCAAGAACATCGAGGCGTACGGCTTCCCGGTGATGGTGAACGACGTCACCCGCGCGTACCTGCGGGCGATGTCGAAGGTCGTGCCCGGTGAGGTGGGTGAGGCCATGGCTGCGCTGGCCGACGACCCCGCCGACGCGCACGCAGCGGAGGTCCTCTGGCACGAGCCCGAGGA